>Ga0208232_1000203_pt1 | contig 13803 bp, 26 predicted proteins | sample LakMenEpi24Aug12_FD_150729 | JGI IMG/M metagenome (GOLD analysis project Ga0208232, IMG submission 150729) | Freshwater microbial communities from Lake Mendota, WI - 24AUG2012 deep hole epilimnion (SPAdes) | ecosystem: Environmental > Aquatic > Freshwater > Lake > Epilimnion/Euphotic zone ... | reverse complement strand
AGGAATGTTCCATCAGTTTAAGTCCGTTGTCATATTCATGTGAATATACCCACGACTTTACTACTTCTTGTTCTCCGTCTTTAGGTTCGTTACCTAATACGATTGCTTTAAAATACTGACCCATAATTTTAATTTTTTTGTTTATGTTTTGATTACAGTACAAAGATAAAACAATATTTCGTATAACCAAATTATTTTTATATTTTTTTTCATTTATTTTTTCGAGTCGTCTTCAGGGGCCCACTGTGAATGTTGGTTGGCAACTGCCAAACAAAATCACCTGGCAGCAACAGCACCAGGTTGCGCTGCCATTACTGGCGATGTGCTGTTTTAACTAGAAATAAGAATTCCTTTATTTACGGGGGTTTACATTCTGCCAAACAAAATCACTGGATGTTTGCGCGCTGCGTTGCTACAGATTTTGCAGCATAAAAAAACCCCGACATTTCTGCCGAGGTTTCCTGAACCGAACAATTATTAATCTACACTATAAACTTCCATCTATTGAATAACCATTTTTGGTTATTTTCTTTCCTTTTCGTTCGTAGTTGTTGTAACCCAACATGAACATGTCCGATTTAGTTCCCAAAAACATGGAACCTTCAATCTTAACTCCACCATAGTTTATATTCAGATTACTCATGAAGTCGTTGAATGACTTTTCAAGTTGTAATCCGATTGTATCAGATGGTGGAATGGGAGCGTTCTCTATACGATACTCTGCACCAATACGAGAAAACTTCACCCCTACTAATTCTTTATCAGAAATATTAGGGATACTTTTGTTTAAACACTTACGAATTTCATTTAAAGATTTCTTCAATGAGACCGCGTTGTTCTTTTTTTCTTTTTGAAACATAATACTATGTAGTTGATTTCAAGAGCAAAGGTAAGAAGAATATTTGAATAAACAATAAAATATCAAAAAAAAGTTTGCCAAACAAAATCCGACATCTCAGGTCCTGCGGCGGGAAGGAAATGTATGACACAAAAAAAAGGGATATCTTTTCAGATACCCCCTCTCGTTATTCATCGTTCCTAAATCAAAAACGAAGATTAAGTTTTTCATTGTTTCGTCTACGATAGTTGTAGATGTCCTCAATCATTTCGGTGTATAATTCAACTGAACCACAAAGGTGAATCATTCCAGGTCTTAGTTGAACTTTGTGTAAGAACTCCTCAAAGGTAAACTCGGGTTTTCTTGACATCAACTTAATCATTGACCTTACAAAGATTGACTTGTTGTAACCTTTATCAAAGAATGGTTTAAGTGATTGAATCTTTTTAGCCCAATCTTTACCTAACTCCACATCTTTTGATTCCCACGAACCACTTTCAAATACATCACGATGTACGGGATTTGAATTGTTTTGTAAAAACATCAACGCCTCGGTTGGTTTGAAATCTTTGAACTCGGTAAGGAATTCATCTAACAATGTATAATGTACATTGTCCTCTTTAACATATCCGTGAATGTAATCGGTGAATGACCAATTCTTTTGGTTTTGGTTCAAACTACGAATGGTGTCAAAGTTTGACTTTCTTTCAATGGTGTAAGAGATAGGAACTCCTACCATTTTGGCGGCACTTACTCGGTGTTGTCCGTCAATAATTTCACCTTTCTCGTTGATTACAACATAAGAACCGGGAATCCACCCAATGTTCTTCATCTTTTCAGATAGTTTTTTAATGTGAGTAGGGTTAAGTACTCGGTTGTCGGTACGGAACTTAAAAATTCCGTAGTTTTTTGTTTGGAACACTTGGTTCACTTTTTTTCCGTTTGAAATCATCTTCTTTTGATTTAGTTAAATGAATAATAATTAATTTACAATACAAAGATATAAAGTTTATTTCAGTCCACCAAATTTATTTTTATTTATTTTGATGAAAGTTATCCACATATAACTTTGACTTTGTATAGAACGAAGTTAATAATAAAAGTTGGAATATCCAAATTTATTTTAGAATTTCTTTCTTAACGATTATCCTGAAGTTCTGACCCTGGGTCCTGATGAATATTGGTTGGCAACATACTAATTCTTGCCAAGCAAAAATCGACTGGTGGCCCAGAAATTCCCCCTGGCGTATATTGTATCGGGAATTTTGGACAAAAAGAAAGGGGATAATTTCTTACCCCCATTCAACCAAACACAAACCACAACTATGAAATGTAGTCTATATACTTAATAATACGAAACCTATTTCAAAATGTCAAGTACTTTATCTATTAGTTCAATTTGGTCATTGAAACTTTCCATTCCTTCCGATGTAGTACAATCCCATTCTCCACTTAACGCCATCTCGGCATCGGTCTTTAACGTGTTAAGGACTTTCACAACTTCGTCTTTAATGTGTAATACATCCTTTACCATTGTTTGGGTGTACTCGGTGTGATACATCGTATCCATGTGTTGTTGTCCACTATAACGATTCACTTCTCGTGTTGTGGTTACTTGATGACCACCTACCGGTTGCCAACCTAAATTCACCATCTCAGATACCTTCGACGAAAGTTCAGATGGGTTTGATGACGATACTACTTTATATTGCATGATAGGTCTTCTTTGGTTTTACATTGTGGACATACTACTTCCTCGTACAAGGTGTGGTCTTGTGGGTTATTCTGATTATCTACCATTTGTGTAAGGAGTTCATCTTCCTCACCCACCCAATAACAAAAGGTACATTCAATTAGATTACTCATCTTCGTCCTTTCCATTTACATAAACATAAGTTCCATCTTCTTCAAAGATTTCTTCGGTAGACATACCACCATTATCTTTAAGAAACATAATCTCTTTGGTGTCCATCACTTCCTCCCAAGGTAACTCTGATGTATTACCTTTCTTTACGAAGTCCACTGCCATCTGCCGAGCAACTTCACGGGATTCACCTTCGACTGAGAATTCCGTTCTCATCCATGTTGTTACCTTTTGGTCAAGGTAGAAATTAAATTTTTCCATGATTACCAAGTTTTAGGATATTTTATTAATACTTCTTCTTTGTACAATACTCCACCACCATTACTTAACACATCTTCCCACCAACGAATACCCATTGATAAACGAGGTACCGCGAATTTCATGATGTCGTCATCGTGAATAAAGAAGAACAAATCGTTTCTTCCTCCCGTTTCGGGTACACCATCAGTTGGTAATGTTTCGATTTCAGTTTCGTATTTAACACGAGCACCTACATCCTCTAACATAAACTTTTCAAAATCTTTAATTTGGTCTACACCTACAAGTGTGCCTGACCATACACATAATTGATTGAACTTTTCCATACGATTATAATTTTATAAATTGACAATACTCTCCTAAATCAGACAAATGAATTCTACCATACTTTGTAGATGAGTAGTAACCTTGTCTTTGGTAATTTTCTTTCCACTTTAAAAACGATTCCATCGCCTTTTTCTTACTTGTGTAGTAAGAGGGTTCTCTTTCGATGGTAAACCCATCGGGTGATAATACTTGATACTTTGACATAATTTGTTTGTTTGATTACAATACAAAGATAAAACAATATTTCGTATAACCAAATTTATTTTATACTTTTTTTATTTTTTTTTGATAGACCATCTCAGATGTGAGTCTCCATCCGGATATTGGTTGGCAACGTATTACATATTGTAATGGTCTATTGTGTGCCAACCAAATTCCATCAGGGGCCCCGACTCAAGTCTTCAGGTAAATAAAAAACCCCCACATTTCTGTGAGGGTTTCGTTTTACTTCGTGTACTTGTCATAAAAGACTTCCATTCGTTCCATTACCACATCTAAACTCCAACCACTTGTGTCTTGGTCGTTCCAATGAAAGTAACCCATTTGTATTTTATCAACACTATGAGGGATTGACTTGTCGTGTACGAACTCGGGTAACCCACAATCAAAGTCCTTTCCGTAGTTACAACGATATTCGACAACGATATCCTTACCATTGAATTGTTTGGTGTAGAATACCTTTTGACTTTTACCTTTTCGTACCCAACCATGTTTGGACATATAGGTATCCATTTGATTATCAACCTGACCTTTTACTTGAGATAATTTTTCCAATCTCTCTGAATCTTGTTTCTTCAAGAAATCATAATACTCTTTAATTGTACTTTTCATAGTGTTGGTGTCTATTGGTTAGTAGACGATACAAATATAAAACTAATACCTTTATAAAACAAATTTATTTTCATTTATTTTTGCCAATCAAATTCCGCCCTGAACCTTCCCGCCACGGGAATTAAAAAACCCCGATGTTACTCGGGGTCTTTGTTTACAATACGGGAAGTACTCCATCCTTTCCATAAAATAAAACTCCACCATCATTACCCTCATCATCACAAGAGAGAATACAACTTGTACCATCGTTTAAGAAAAAACAAATTGGTCGTTTGTACCAACCCATCATTTTCATTTCTTCATCATTGAGATACCGAACTTCGGTAATTGTTTTACCTTGAAGGACTTCTTTCGATAAGTCAGTCCATTGTTTTAACATTTTTGGTTCTACTGAATATTCCATAATTTTTAATTTAGAATGTAAAGATATAATAATTTTTTCTTTTTACCAAATTTATTTGTGAATGACCAAAATCTTTTACGGAGATGACCACCTGTCGTCCGACTCCCGATTTTGGTTGGCATATTTATTACACATGGTAGAAGGAATATTATATACGATATGGGTTGAGTTGTTTGTCTTTGTTATCTATTACATGTATAGGTTACACAAAGAAATAAAAGATGATGAAAAGGAATATAGTGATAGGTTCTTAGATGATATGTAATGCCAAACAAAATCACCCCTGTCACCTGTGCAGGTACAGTGCACAGTTGGCATAAAAAAACCCCGATGTTATTCGGGGTTCTTAACCTATTGGTTTAGTTTTTCGTAGATTGACGACAACTTTATTTTTTTCAACGTACATTCAATCATCTTTTCTTCTAATTTTTTCTCAAAGTCATCACTACTTGTTATTTCCTCCAATACTTTTAATATACTATTATTGATTGTGTCGTAGAGGGTGTGATGAAAATATCTCAATTCCCAACCACCACATTTGTTTTTTGTTATTTTTTCTAACTGCTCTAAAATGATTTCTTTTTCCATATATTTTATTATGTTATTAACGATAAAGGATAATATAATCTCCGAAATACTTTTCGAGAGTGTCGACTAAGTTCTCATAATCTCCACTTGTCATTTCATCGTGAATCTTTTTAGAATCTAAACCAACTTGTTTAGACCATTTACTCGCAAGACCTAATAGTACAAATGCGTTTCCGTCAGGACCGGTAAGGTCAATCTCTACCTTACCTCTCTTTTTTTCATCAATAGATTTTATCATAGTGTTTGTGTTTTGATTATTATACAAAGATAAAACAATTATTTTATTATACCAAATTTATTTTATATTTTTTTATGCCAAACAAATTCTGAGCTGCAACTGTGCGGCTCCACTGCACACTTCAGCGCATAAAAAAACCCCGACTATCTCACGACAACGGGGTTTTAGATTAGAAAAAAATAAATTTATCGTATTACACCAACTCTACAAGTTGTTTGAAAATGTTTCGTTCTCTTTGTCCGTAAACACCAAACATTTTGTTCTCACTATTATCACCTTTAATCATTGAGTGAGTTGTGTATTTTGTTACACCACTAAACAAACCCCAAAGACTATCACCTTTATCTTTCAATTCACCATTAAGGTCAATTTCAAAACGAGATAGTTTGTTACGAGTAACAGTTGACAACGACTTCTCATCGTTAAGGTTTACTTCTCTTTCGATATTAAACAATACACGAGATACCCACTCTTGGTTTTCCTTTGTCATTTTAGTGTCCGCCATTTGTTTGATATCTTCAAACATCACAGCTTCTTCTTCAATAACTCTTTCCAAACCACGGCAGATTTCATCTACTCTCATCACCATGTTTTTAGTGTGGCGAACTTTAGTGTCCATGTTACGGAACGCTGCGAAGAATGTGTTTTGACAAGAGATAGTAATGTTACTGGGTCCGAATGCCAATGATGTTGAACCATCGAATGAATTAACACCAGTAATGAAACCCTCTACTCTGTCTGTTCCCAGCTTAAGGTCATTAGACTTTAATTGGATAAACACTTTCTTACCATCACCAAACATACCACCTTTGTGAATAGGTAAACCTACTTGTTGAGATACCTTATCAAGTAACTCAATTAGTTGATGATTTTGATAAGGGTAATAACCCTCACCGTGAACTGACAATACCGTGTTCGTATCATCACGGATGATTGCCTTTTGTTGTGGGATAATGATACCACTTTCAGTTGTAAGAGATTCTTCTCTAACTGTCCAATTCAAGCCTGTCTGATTCAGTACATCTTGAACACGATTTGTTTGTTCTGTCATTTGATTATTTTTTAATTGTTACACAAAGATAAAACAGTTTTAAGTATAATCCAAATTTATTTTCAATTATTTTAAATTTATTTTTTCTTGAGGAGTTGCTCACCGTCATGCTAATCCCTGAATTTGATTGGCAACCCTAAGTGTAATACACCCTTTATATGTCATACACTGCCAACCAAAATTGGACCTGGTCCCGCATGCGGACCGCAGTGGGAAAGAAACTTCAGAGCAGAAAAAACCCCCACCATTTCTGATGAGGGATTTCTTACTAACCAAACACTAATCAATATGAACCAAACAATGATTAATCAAGATATGACGGGCCTTCCGTGAAGATAGGGATGAGTACGTAGAACGTTACCAAGAACATTCCCACTATGAGTACCATACCTAATATGGATTCCCAAAATTCTTTCCTATCTGTGTAATACACTTCTTTACTCAAAGTGTAGAATTCTTTTAACATACTAATCATAGTCGTTTATTTTAATAGTTATTAATAACTCTTTCGTTACGTGTCCAATCACGTTTAGGATGTGTTTGTTGACGATTGTAATCAAGTTCTAACATATCGTCTATTGTTGGACTTTGCCAATCAAAATCTTGGTCGATGCCTTTCATCAGATTCGATTGGTGTTTTAAAATTTCCTGCAGTTCTTCCTCTACGTTGATATAGTTACCACCTTTAAATGACACCTTTGTAGATAAACGAGTTCTATTCTTGTCTATCACTTGGTACATTGTTTCTACACTTTCAAGGTTCACCAAAGTTGGTTTACCTGTTCCGTAATACGTTAGTTTAATTAACATCTCTATATAGGGTTTTAAATTGTGGTACAAATATACGATTAATTTTTGGGATATACAATGGGTGAAACTTTATTTTGTTGCCAATCAAATTCCACCCGTGTGCTGTCCCTCAGATATTTCCCGAAAAGACAAGAAAATTGTGGGGTGGTAGGTCAGTGTCTTCAAGTATTTCGTACTTGTCTACTCCGATTACTACACCAAGACTTCTCCCGTTGTCCCAAGTTACATTCATCACATCACCACCGACGTGAGAAATTGTTCCCATACTTCCACTTTCGATTGGGTGTGGGTCATCAAACATTGTAATAAGTTTGATTCTTTTTCCGATTAATTCGTTACTCATCATATTGAAAAGAATTTAATAAATTTAGATAATGGGGTTTCTTCTTTTTTAAGGTACATCATTCCTATTGTGGTAGAATTACCTCGATAGTACTCCGTTGGTTCAAGATACAAACCCGATACATTTTTTTCTTGTACCCATTCGTTGAAAGATGGTCTTTCAGTTGGTACGATTGAACTTTGAATTTTCAGTTTTTCTGACATAATAATAGTATTAGTGATTAACAATACACAAATATAATATGAATAGTTGGATATTCCAAATTTATTTTCATTTATTTTCAAATTATTTTTCTGAAGGATACTTCACCATGCACCATCCGGAATATTGATTGGCAACATCAAGAAGTTTCCATCTCAGTTCAGGGCCCACTGTGAAACTTGTTCGGCAAGATTTGTTGCCAATCAAATTCTCACCCGGGCCCCTGACTCAAGTTCTTCAGACATAAAAAAACCCCCGAACAATTAAGTCCGAGGGTTAAACAAAAATGAAAGGTCTTAATCAACTGAAAGTTCCCAAGGTTGTAAAGTTTCAATTTCTTCTTCGTAACAAATACCAATCTTGTATAGAATATACTCCCCAAGTTTCTTACGAGTAGTTTTTCTTCGTAAGTCGTTACTTCCAATTTCGGTTGTAACTTCTTTAGGTGTCATTCCTAAAAGTCGTGAACAAACTTTAACATCTTGTCCAAGTCTGAATTGTTTTGAACAAGAGTTCGTCTCTACATTCAAGAACCAATCGTGTCCGAATCCGTACACATTAGGTCGTGTGTCTAAAATTACATTAATCATAGTTATATATTTTTATTGTTTGATTATACGAATATACAACATATTTTTTAATATCCAAATTTATTTACATTTATTTTTAAAATATTTTTATGGGGATACGAACCGTGGCTCCATCCGGAATATTGATTGGCAAGTTTTGTAAGCAAAAATGTTTACTTATTATCTGTAATACAGTGCCAATCAAATTCACTGAGCTCAGAACAGCAGCACGTGCTGGTTTACCAGCGCAGCGCCCAGATGTAATACTTCCTTTATTTACAAGGGTTTCCGTTCTGCCAATCAAATTCACACCTGTCGGGACCAGTACAGTTCCTGAAATACAGTGCCAATTGAGCACAAAAAAAGGGGATGATTTCTCACCCCCTTCGATTAGTTGTCTTTAATAGTTCCTAAATACCAATGACAACTAAAACGAATAATTTTTAATTCTTTCGATTCGGTTGTCGATGATTTCCGTTAAGACATCAAAGTAAACCATATCAAAGGTTTGTTTAATATTTCCATGTGTGGAAATAATATGTACTGAATAGGTGTCATCAAACGCCAATGTAATAAAAACATACCCCTTGTGGTGGTGTCCGTTTACTTTCATCAGTAAACCTTTGTCTTCTACATTAGCCATTTTACTAACTCCCCAAGTCCAAAAGATTGTTGGATTGTGTTTTAAAACTTTTAAAGTTTCGTTTGGGTCGAACTCTCTTTGACAAAGAGGTTTTAATACTTGTAAGTCCATAGTTTTTCGTGTTTGTTTATACAAATATAAAACAAATTCTTTTATAAACCAAATTTATTTTCATTTATTTTTATCCACCCAACTCAGACAGCAGCGTCGGAAACATTTTGATTGGCAACAGACCATATTGTTGGTGTCAACAAATTGGTTGCCAACCAATTTCCAGAAGACCGGGGATGTAAATTCTGTGGACATAAAAAAAGGGGGTTAATTACCCCCTTCATCATTTAACAACTTGTTACCTATCCATTTCCACCTACCACTATAAGTGTCCATTGTGGTTTCATACTTCCACAACTTCTCTCCCACCTTTTCATAACCAAACACAAACAAAGGTTCTTCGGTTACATACGTTTTAATTGGTATGTTCTCAAACTCCATAGATAAGTAAGTTCCGTTGTTGGTTTCTTTAAGAACTTGCCAAACAAACTTCACCGCTGTCGTCAGGGTGTCCTGATTGGTAATGTTGAGTGTTCCACTTCCGTTTTCGTTGAAAGTAATAGTACCGATACTATCTTGGTACAACTTCGTAAGTAACTCACCACTATATGTTCCGTTAGTAATAGAAGGTTCGTACTCGTTGAAATACCACGTACTTCCAATGTTACGACCATAATCAATACTACCCGATGATACGACATACGTTCCAACTTCACCAACCTTAAAGTCATTCACTCCATAGGTGTTGTTCTTAATAGTCAAACTCGTACCGAACTTCATTCCCTCATCAAACTTCCAATGTTGTGTTTCACAACTTGATAGTAAAAGTGAAAGAATAACGATAGTTCCGACCACTACTCCTTGTGCGATGTTCTCCTTTTTCATTTTGTTTGTTTTTAATTATACCCAAATATACAACACATATCATTATACACAACATTAAGAAAAAATAATTTCAACATATTTTCACTCACCCCGTGGCGTCGGAAACATTTTGATTGGCACACCAGTGAACCACTACTACATGTAATACGTTGCCAATCAAATTCTCACCAGGTCCCTGAACCCAAATTCTGTGGACATAAAAAAACCCCCACATTTCTGTGGAGGTCTTTTCGAAACAAACATCTTTTAGTTCATCGATATGTTACTCATCATAACATCTCGTTTGAGGTTACTAACTAATTCCTCAATTTCTTCCATGTGTTCTTTCGTGTTCTCATCTTGGGATTTTAAGAAACTCGAAAACCCATACTTACTTTCCTCAATCATCTCGTGTGTTTTTTCAAACCCCATAATCTTACATAACACTTCGGGGATTTCTAAAAGTTGAATACAAAGGTGTGTCCTTAACATTCCCAATTTGTTCAGTTCGTCTTTCATCTCCCCATCATCTTTGTTTGAGAGGTGTACCATTGAAAAACCCATTGACATCATAAGGTCAACTTGGAATAGTTCTTTTTCTTCTTCGGTAAATTGACCGATAGTTGTACCATAAAACTTATGGTCTTGTGCTCTTGGATTGAATTCTAATGACATAATAATATAGTTTTAGTGTTTAACATATTCAAATGTAATCATTATATTTTAATAAACCAAATTTATTTTCAATTATTTTTAATTTATTTTGACCACCCCACTCATCTCCGTCCATCCGGAAATTTGATTGGCACCACACCATATGTAATACGATTGCCGACCAAAATCGGGGAAGGTTCACCATCTCCCCGTCAGGAAAAACCTTAGATAATAATAAATCAAAAAAGGGGATACCAAAATCAGTACCCCCAAACTCTTGAATCTTTCTTTATATGATGACTTACTCATACACTAACTTGTTAGATACTTCTTGTCTTTGATAAACTTCAAGTGTCTACACTCATCAAGTGTTAATCCCACGAACTCATTAGGTGTGAAACTAATCTCATCGGGATAATAATCAAATAGGAATTGTTCTTCTCCATTCTCCATAGTAACGAATACTTGTGGTATCGGGTCAAAGAAACTTTTGGGTTGTTCCGTAATACGAGAATTGATAACTTTCATAACTTTTATTTTTATTGGTTATACAAATATAAAACAAATTTTCTTATACTCCAAATTTATTTTTCACTCAGACGAGTCTCCATCCGGAATATTGGTTGGCAGGGGTAGTATATGTAATACAATTATCTATACCATTGTTGCCAATCAAATTTCAGAATCCGTCTTCCTCCCCCGTGTAATACGATGCCAAACAAAGTTCAAAATCCACGAGTCCCGAAAAATTCTTCGGACAAAAAAAATCCCCACTTTTTCAAGTGGGGACTTCGGTTTTCATAGTTGGGGAACTTACTCCCCAATGATGTACTTCATTCCGTTGAGTGAGATTTCTTTGATGTTCTCAATTTTCGGTGTGATAACTGATACTTTTCTCTCTTGTTCTTGTTTAACACTCTCGGTGTACTTTACCATAAAATCTTGAAAAAGTTGTTTGTCAATTTCGTTACCCTCAAAGATAAATTCGTTTGTAGGTTTGATTTCGTCAAATCGTTCCAACATTACATAGTGAACTGAATTGTCTTTGTCACTAACTAAAAGACATTTTGAAATGTGGGTTTTGCCACTTGGTTTTTCAGTTTCAAAGGTATTTTCAATACCCTCTTTTTCGTAGTTGTTGTTCACACGATTTTCGTAGTTTACCCCTAACGAATAGTTACACTTACTTCTTTTTACTACTTTGTTATAGTATGGGTTATTGGTCTTGTTCATTCGTACCATTGTTTCCATTACTACATTAGTAAAAGTTGGTTTGTCAATTTCACTTAATAAAGTGATTAACTCGTTTTTTGTGATGTTGATTGTTTCTTTTGTCATAACTGATGTTTTTTAATTGTTTGGTACACAAATATAGTCAAAAATTGATTAGTACCAAATAAAAAAGTATTTTTTTTATATTTTTTTTCGTTTAGTTATCCACATAGTTATCAACATTTTTTTTGAACCCGAACCCTGACCTTCGGAGAAATAATTTGTTTGGCAAAGGGGAAGATGTCGGGAACAGATGTTGGTTCGCTAAACTTGTTTGGCAACATAAACATTGGTAGTAAGGTAAAGGTCGGTGCCAATCAAAATTACATTTGAATCCCGATGGTAAATCTGTGGTCAAAAAAAAAGGGATACTTTCGTACCCCCTTTGGTTATAGTTGAACTTGAACACTTAACACCTCCCACTTATCCTCATCCCAATCCTCTCCGACTTCACTACAATACTCATAGTTGACATCGTAAACGATAGGTTGAATGTTCTCATCAAAGGTTACACTCCCCCTTGTTCTTTCTCCGACATATATCTCATCGGACTTCATTAACTTGTTTACAATCTCCACACTCTCATCAATAGTGATGTTTACATTGCCCTCAATGAACTCTACCTCATCAAGACAATAACTAAATTCAAATGACTTTATCATAATGTTTGGGTCTATTGGTTAGTAGACAATACGAAGATAAAAAGATATTTCGATTATATCAAATTTATTTTCACCACCCAGGTCCACAGGTTGATTATTGATTGGCACCACCCCCTATGGTTATATACCTACCCCCTCCCCTTAAACCATACCCCCCTCCCTCCCGTATCCCCCCTTATATAGGGGTATTTACCTATGTCTAAAAGGGGGGTCAATGCCGTGACTGAAATTTTTCCAGAAAAAATCCAAAAAATCGACTTTTTAGGGGAAACCCGTTCCGGAAATTTCCAGAAAATTTTGGGAAATCGGGAAACACCCCCTATAGTGAAAAAAAAATTTTCAGAATTTTTTGGAATATTCAAAAATATACATACTTTTGTCCCACAATTAATAAACCATATATGGAAACAAACAGAACTATACCAATTGGTAAGATGAGACAAGACATGAGTATTAAAAATTTTCTACAATTAGGGAAGAAAATTTGTTATGATGAATCGATTCAACGAAGACAAGTGTGGACAAAACGTAATGGGGTCGAATATAGGGAGTGTCTATTATTAGGAAAAGATGTAAGTAACATTGTAATGGCGGATGTTCAGGGTTGTATGACTCTTGCACAAACCACAAAGAGTACTTATGACCACCAATACTTTTCTGAACTACATAATCAGGGTGTAAGATATGTTTCAATAGATGGGGGTAATAGAACCCGTTATCTTATGAAGTTACATGATGAGGTTAACTGGAATGATGTCCCTGACGATGTGTGGGACTTCTTTAACATTCCCATTTCTGTGGTAATCATTAATAACGCCACCAAGTTAGATTTACATGATATTGCATCATACCTTAACAGTGGTGAGAGTTGGAACAAACAAGAGAAACGAAACGCGTGTCATGGTATTATATCTGATTTTATTCGTAAATGGGGTAATACCTATAGTGAGACAACCAAACTCATTAAAGGTGTCACCTTTCCAAGGATGAAGGATTTGGAACTTATGAGTCACTTCTTATTATATCACCAATCCAAAGGAAGTACTATTACCAATACCAACTTAAACAACCTATTTAAAAGTTCGGTTATATATAACGAGAAACAATTCTTGGATACTCTCAAGACGTGGAGTATATGTGTTCAACTGATACATCAAACAGGTTCAGATATTACCAAGTCCTTTTCATTTAATCTATTCATGTATCTGTTAGATATGGACCGTTCATATAACTCGGTCCTAAAGAAAGATACAATTCAAGATTTTGTTAACAAGTACCTTGAATTGGAGAACCACAGAATTGATTCTACATACTACAACCCATCAGATTCCAATTG
>Ga0208232_1000201_pt1 | contig 13859 bp, 17 predicted proteins | sample LakMenEpi24Aug12_FD_150729 | JGI IMG/M metagenome (GOLD analysis project Ga0208232, IMG submission 150729) | Freshwater microbial communities from Lake Mendota, WI - 24AUG2012 deep hole epilimnion (SPAdes) | ecosystem: Environmental > Aquatic > Freshwater > Lake > Epilimnion/Euphotic zone ... | reverse complement strand
CCATGCCGTGATAGTCTACAGGAGATACTTCGTCGTTGAGATCTGCTAGAGTATCCCAATGGAATCTGATGCGATTTTTTTGGCCTGTGATATCTATTACACCTGATAACACCAAAGTGTTGGTAGAATCATCCAACCATGTTAATGCAGTTAGGTCATTGACTTGAGAGCCATTCGACGGATAGTAGGCTATTTTTCCAGCCACCCCCGGTTGCACACCGCCACTGAACCCTGCAGAATTTGCTTTGGCCAAGAAGTCTGCATTAGATACATTAGTAAGAGAAGCTTTAGCAAGACTAATTCCGCCTACTAGACTGCCATTATACAGTCTTAGTGTGTTTTGATCTCGGTCGTAGAAGATTTCGCCAGAAGATCCGATTTTTCTATCTAAGAAATCGTCTTCTCGGGGTATTACTCGTAGATTTTTAATAGGAGCAGTCATCGGGATTCCACATATAGAAATATTTAGCGTAAAAAATTATAATATCACAAACTGCTGACCCTGCGCATTGCCAACTATAAATACCCTAGCATATGTTAACCAATTTAAGGAGAAATAAATGCCAGTTTTAAAACCAGCGCATGATAGAATTTTAGTTAAGAGACACGAGCCAGAACAAGTATCTTCTGGCGGTATTGTACTTGCTCCTGCGGCTGTAGACGAGCGAACATCTAAGGCTACAGTTATAGCAGTTGGCCCAGGAAAATATTCTGAAAAAACAGCAGTTTTAATACCAATGACTGTTAAGGCCGGAGACGAAATTTTATGCCATCCTGCAGCAGGGTCTAAAATAGTTGTCGGAAACGAAATATATTGGTGTTTGCCAGAATCCGATGTGTGGTGTATTGTAGAACCTGACTAAAATGAATGCTGATTTACAACAAAACAATTATTTTGTAGTAGAAGATTTCTTACATCCTATAGCAGCCAGCATTGTTGCAAACAATTTTAAAAAAGAATGCATTAAAACGTTTGCTAAAGCAGATCCACAAGTTGCCGGCTCACCGGCATTATACAATAGTCAAATAGTACACCAGTTGCTAATTTCAAAGATTTTTTATATGAATGACTTAGTAGGTGAAAGATTATATCCCACATATTGTTATGGCAGATGGTATAAACGAGGTGCCGAATTGAAATCTCATATCGATGCCGAAGCTTGTGAAATTAGTGTAAGTGTGAATCTTGCAGGTGATAAGTGGCCTATACATTTCACAAAACCCGACGGCGAAACAGATAGTGTGTCATTAAATCCAGGAGATGCTGTAATTTACAAAGGTGCTAAATCCTACCACTGGCGTGAGCCTTTTCAAGGAACTGAGTGTATTCAAGTGTTTCTGCATTACGTGACTATTGATGGTCCAAATTATTTACAGGCATTTGATCTACAACGTAATCCACAAGGACCTATGTGATTCAGTATCATTTTCCAACAGCAGTACTTACTGAATTACATCTGATATTAGCAGATGCAATGTTGCCTGTAGCTAAAAAATACCTAAGCGATCCAGATTATGTAAGACACCGATGGGGTTATAAAAATACATTCGATACTTCCATGCAGCTTGGAAAACAACCTGACATAGAACCATTTAAAAATCTTGTACATAAAACTGCTAGAAACTACCTTAGACAACTAGGGTACGACGAGCAACAAATTAATTTTGAAACACAAGTATTTGTAAGTGAGATGTTTGAAGGAAACTATCACGAGTCACATACACATCCTAATTCTATTTTATCTGGTTTGCTATATCTTCAAGTTCCCGAAGGATCTTCGCCGTTAATTATAAGCGATCCAAGACCGTTTAGAAATTTTGTCATGTTGCCTAGGTTAGGAGATACAGCTACTAATATTGAGGAAATTTCCATCACTCCAAAAAAAGGACTGCTTTTAATGTGGGAGTCGTGGATACCACATGTTGTTCCTCAAACACATAATACAGAAGGCCGCATTACCATGGTATTCAATCTTAGTAGGAAATTGGCATGAGTAATACACAGACCATATACAATTTTGATAAAACTAAACACCCGCTAAAGGAAGTAATTGTTTGTAGAAATAATTTCTTCAATAATCCAAACAAGGTGTTAGCTCTTGCACAACACCAAGAATATACTAAATCGGATCGTTATCCTGGAAAACGCACAATTAATTTATTAGAATCCACCGACGAGGAAACTAAGAATTTTGCAGTGTTTTTTGCTAAAAAAATTGCCAGAGAAGTATTCCCAGGAATTTCACAATTTGTAATACACATAAGTTTTCATATCAACGAACAATATGACGACGCAGATGCAAACATTGGATGGATACACAACGACGACGTCACCTTGGCCGGATTGGTATATTTAAATCCCAACGAAACAAATTTTGATAGTGGTACTTCGATCTTCTTAAAGAAAGGTGCAGAAGATTTTTCTGTACCTGATTTTCCATCTAGAAAACTGTTTAACACCACCAGTATAGTAACAGAAGAATACAAACAAGATTTAAAAAATAATCACACACATTTTGAAGAAACCATTCGGATAGGAAACACGTATAATAGACTAATAGCATATGATTCTAATCTATGGCATAGACCAAATACCTTCAAAGTGAATGTTAAAGAACCTCGTACTACACTATTATTTTTTATTGATCGATATGAGTTTGAGCAGCCAATCATTGATAATTTTTCTAAATGGATAGACTAACATGTCGATAACTCCTGTTCCGTTATTTCCAGTTAACTTGGTCAAGATGAAAGTGCGCAATCACGATAAGATTAAAAAATATCTCATGGACAATGTGTATCCGCAATATGTTAGGAATGGAGTCAATGACACCGTGACTAATGCCTACACTGATTATGTTCCGGGCGCTCACAAAATACCATGGATGATAATATCAAAATTTTACGAAGATGACATTCGAGAATTTTTAGAATTTACCGGTATTGATTTTTCTAAAGGGTGGACTTTTAAAGTAACCTGCTGGTACGGAATGATGACTAATTCTACTTCCCAATTTCCGCATGATCACACTGGGGGGCCAAGAACCATACAGTGGTCTGCTGTACACTACGTAACACTAGACAACGAAAATTCTGGAACTGTATTTTTGAATCCCAATGCCAGAATGATAAAAAGTGTTATTCCAACAAAAAATAAAAATGAATTGCCTGAAATGTATTGGCCGGACAAAAAACAGATGCTGGTAGAGGAAGGCGATTTGTTACTTTTTCCATCGTGGCTTGATCACCATACGCCTGCACACACAACTGGTAACTTACGAGTTGTTGTTGCTATGAACGTAATGTTAACATATGATAATAAAGAAGGATATTAATGAATATTGTTATAGTAGGCGGCGGTACCGCAGGATGGATAGCTGCTTTAATGATCAGCAAAGCTAACCTAGGACACACTCTTACTGTAGTTGAGTCGTCAGCTATTGGTATTGTGGGTGCTGGTGAAGGATCAACTGGACTGCTCACATCTATTTTAAAAAATGAATCATGGGACTTTGGTTGCAATCTGCTGGAATTTTTCCAAGAAACTGGAGCCACATTAAAATACGGAATTCATCACAAAGATTGGAAAACAGTAGGTGAAAGTTATATGGGCCCGATCGGTGGCAACCCTGCATCAGATAACATAGTTGATTATATTTTCGCCTACTACCATAGCACAGATCCAGCAAATGTTCACCGAAGTTCAATCATAGGTCAAAAAATAGAACGTAAAATTTCTAATTTTAATAAAAAAACATTTTCCTTTGACAGCATGGGAACCGCATTGCACTTCGATGCACATGCGGTTGGCAAATACTTTAAAAAAGTCACTTTGAAAACTCCAGGAGTTTCTGTAGTTGACGATGAAGTGTTAGATGTAAATTTAGATTCTGTGAATGGAAATATAACATCTGTATTGCTAAAGTCTGGAAAACTGATCGATGGGGACTTTTTTATTGATGCCAGCGGATTTAAACAAGTATTGATGAAAAAATTAAATGCTAAGTGGATCAGCTATAAAGAAAATTTACCAGTCAACTCTGCAATGCCGTTTTTATTGCCGTTTGAAGATAATGAAATTCCAGAGTTGTACACTACTGCATGGGCTCAATCATCTGGATGGATGTGGCAGATACCGAGTCAGCACCGCAAGGGCTGCGGTTATGTGTTTGATGATAATTTTATCACTGCAGATCAAGCTCAAGCAGAAATAGAAACCACGTTAGGCAGACCCATTGATCCAATACGTGTACTAAAATTTGACACCGGACGACTAGAAAATGTCTGGGAGAAAAATTGTCTGGCAATCGGGCTCGCTGCTGCATTTGCAGAGCCGTTAGAAGCTACCAGCATACACACTACTATCGCTCAACTGATGACATTTGTTTTTGAATTTTTAAAACCTAATTTAGAAGACACGCTGAATCCGGGCAGCAGAAACAGCTATAATCGACGTACCGCTAAATTGTATGATGCTACTAAAGAATTTCTAATCGCTCATTACATGGGAGGCAGAACTGACAGTGAGTTTTGGAAGTATGTTAGTTCAGGAAAAACCAAAACTGAATTCGTTGATAATTTACTAACCATGTGTAAAACACAAATGCCTGCAAATCGAGATCTTGATATATCATTTGCGGCCCCTGACATAGGGCTCTGGAGCTTTGTGTTAGCCGGACTAGGGCATATCACACCAGAGACTTCGGCCAAAGTATTTTCTGGAAATACCGTTCCTATTATAGGATTAGCAGATGTCAGCGGTGTTATCAATGAGTATCAAAAAATCATAGATAGTGGTGTACAAGAGAACATGACGTATTACAATTTTATCAACTTTATTCGTCGAACCAGTAAGCAACCATAATTGCAAAAGCTGCCGAGGATTTTAGATAATTATTAGTATGAGTTTTTATAGCCTGCCTAATGTTGGAATTTACCTTGATACATTCAATCCGTTTGTATTCCAACGAATAAAACAAGAAACAAATAAGTTCCTTACGGATTTTTCAACAGAGTTAGATGAGTCTAAAGATTTATTAAGACTTTATCACAAAAAACAACAAGGCTATTCAATAAATTATAAATTATCGGATGAATTAGTTTCGTTAATAGATAAAGAAGTACTAAAATTATTAGGTATCTACGAGAACAAATATCAATATTTTGACAGATTATTTAATTCTGTAGCAAACGCTGAAAACAAAGAAATTAAATTATCTCTTGAACGCATATGGGTAAATCTTCAACGGCGCGGTGAGTTCCTGCCGTTACACAACCATAGCGGAATTTATAGTTTTATTATATGGACTACTATTCCATACACCATGGCTGACGAAAAAGATAATATTGCCAATCCTGATTTGATTAAAAATCGCACTGCTAATTTTGAGTTTTCATATGTTGATGCCCTTGGAAAAATTACAAGTTATCCAATTCCAGTTGATAAAAAACTTGAAGGAAAGATTTGTATATTCCCTGCAGAGTTGCAACATCAAGTATATCCATTTTACAGTACTGACGATGTTAGGATTTCGTTGGCTGGTAATTACAGGTTAGAAATAGAATGAATTTTGAAAAATATGAATTTCACGGATTTATTGGCGTATTTGAAAATTACTTTCAAAACTCATACTTTCAAGATGTTATCAACTACTACGATAAAATAGCCAACTTATCATTACACCAACAGGATACTGTTCCTAAACACTGGAAGAACGATGAACAGCTTTATATGCTGGATCCAAAAGTAATTAGTACACTACATCCACAATATGTAAATCATTTTCTCGAAGTATTATGGCAAAAAATAATGCCTATCTATGTTGACAAGTTTAGCATACTCCAAGATAGATCCTATAAAGTAGAACAGATCAAGATGAAAAAAATTGTTCCAGGAGGTGGATTTCATCAGTGGCATTATGAAGCACTGGGCGAAGATTCTAAACGAAGAATTGTAGTACAACTTTACATGAACGACATAGACCAAGCAGGCGAAACAGAATTTTTATATCAAAACACTAGAATTGTTCCTAAAAAAAATAAGTTATTGATATGGCCCGCTGATTGGACACATACTCATAGAGGAAATCCTCCTATTGGTGGCACAAACAAATATATATTGACCACTTGGTTAATAGAAACAGATGACGATAAAACTACTTGATGAAAATTAAATTTAACATAGACGATAAGACTGCGTTAGCACACTGGAAACCTATACCGGCTAGAGAATATCTGCCAGAGTGGTATGCAAATATGGCTAAAGCCAAGGACACATACAGCTTCGATGAAAATGCTTTAAAAAGTATTCGAGCCTGTGTTCCGGTTGAGGATTTTTTAACAGCTGGATATATTCTAAGAGCCACTTACGAAGTTAGAGTCAGTGAAAAGATTGAAAATTTTGTTCCTAAAATGAATATTGTTACAGCTAACACAGTACGCAACAAAATAAATGATCCTAAAAAAACTGATGACATACAGGGACTACATCCTAACAATGCTGTCGGCATATATGCCGAAGCAACATGTCCAATGCGATCAACTGATAAGAAAAATTTAGCAAACTATTTTCGATTTGACTCCGAGTGGACGGTGCAGACTCCCCCGGGTTACAGTTGTTTAGTGGTGCAGCCTTATTACTTGTTTCAAAACCAATTCAGTATCATGCCTGCTATTATCGACACAGATAAGTTTAATCAAAAGATTCCAGTGGTGGGATATCTAACAGGAGCTAAAGACGAGGTTAGATTTTATTGCGGCGATCCGTTAGTACAAATTATTCCATTTAAACGAGACAATTGGGAATCTGAATTCACTGCAGATACTATACTAAACAAATCAAAATATTATTTGTTTAATGCATACAAAAAATTATTCCATTCTGAGAAACAATTTAAATGACCAATCTAATAACATTTTCCGGCAGTGATTTAGAAGCAATTGACATGTTTCCGCCTGTGCCTGCCGGAAAAGCAATTCCAGAATGGTATAAAGATACTCCCATTGAAGTTCCGGAAATTGAACCGTATACCAAACCTCATACCCCTACGATTAAACGATGTGTGCCAGTATTGGATTACATGACCACTGGATATGTTATACGTGCTACATATGAAATTCAAATCAAAGAATTTGTTGATGCAAACTTTATTACAGGATTTGATTATCGATGCAGGAATACCAATCAACATATAGGCAAGCACCCGTGGCATCAAGCCCAGTTCAAAGCAGAAGATGGCAAAAAGCATCACTATCTAAAAATAAATCAACCATGGCATATTAAAACTCCTCCGGGGTATAGCTGCATGTTGTTTGATCCCTATTACAGATTTAGAAAAGAATTTTCAATTTTTCCAGGAGTAGTTGATACTGATAAACACGATGAGCCTATTGGCCTTGTTGGCCTTGTCAAAGAAAAATCATTTACTATCAGTCCCGGAGACCCATTAGTGGTGGTTTTTCCTTTCAAGCGAGAAGATTGGCAGATGAATATTACACATATCTCAGATACAGACGAGTGGGCTAGGTCTAGTTTTAAATATAGGCTTAGTACTTATTGGGCTGGTATATATGCCGACCTATTTCATTCTAAAAAAACTTATAGGTAATAATAATGTTTTCATTCTTTTTTAAAAAATCAAAAATTGTATTAGATTGTTTCACCGCCAATCCCGAAGTAGAAACACTATTTCCTATTTTATATGCGGAAGAAAGATTACCTAGTTTTTGGAAAAACTTACCCACGACAGTTAAACATCAAGGTCCTATGCGCGGTACTATGAAAACATGTCCGGGGGTGAGTACACTATATCGAACTGGATTTATATTACAAAGTTGGGAAGACTATTGGATTGGAACAGAGGGCGGATCGTTAAAATGGTTTCCTGAAGACGATGCTGAGGGACATCATCCTAGCCAGTGGGGTGAATATCTCAAAGGATTTTATCACTTAAAACTGAATAGTCCTTGGAAAATCAAAGAAAAAACTGGGGTTAATTTTCTTTACACTAATACATTCTGGCATGATGACGAATTTAAACCATTTGTAGTCAACGGCGTAGTCGACTACAAATATCAGCATACTACCAGTGTAAACTTGTTGGTTCCTAAAACTATGTTTCCTAAAGATCTAACAATTCCGGCCGGTAAAGAATTAGCACATGTAATACCGTTGTCCGAGTCGGATATAAAAATCTCAATGCACACTGTATCGTACGAAGAATATATCAAACAAGTCGGAATAGTTCCGTTTGCGCTTAATGGACAATATTTTAAACGTAAAAAAATCTTAAAAGATTTAGGACTGTAAGATGCCTGTTGTATCTCTATTTCCTACATTGATATACGAACATCAGGGAACAATGCAGGAAATTTTTCTAGTGCAGGATGAGATAAGAAAAAAATTGCCTATAATAGAACAAACTGATATTTTTAATAATCCTCCTGGTTGGGAAGACGGTGTACAGACCAATATCAAATCTCGCACCAACTCTATCAAAGATTTTGAATTAACACATTTAAAAAAATACATCGAAACACATGTTAAAAAATACATTGATCAAACACAATCATGGCACCCTGTGCCGATTGCTCTCCGACACAGTTGGATCAACAAAACTGGCAGAGACCAAGGTCAAGAATGGCATCAGCACAGCGATGCATTTATTTCCGGAACTTATTATTACCAAACTACTGGCAACGACGGTAATTTTAGCCTTATGAATGCTATACCGTGGATGCAACAAGAACTATTTCCATTCGGAAACATAGCTGAAAAATACTATGATATTAAACCAGCTGTGGGTAAATTACTATTATTTCCTGGATGGCTACAACATTCTGTAAAAAGAAATAAAACAGACGACGTTCGTATTTCCATATCATTTAATCTTCTTAGAGATTATTGGAAAAACGGCGATAGCCAAGATGTAGGTTACATCTAAAAGTACTCAACTAAATATTCAAACGGGAGTTAGGACAGTTTATGAAAAAACCAATTAAACGTATTATTATTGCCGGTGGTGGCAGTTCGGGATGGATGAGTGCAGCTATGTTATCAAAACAATTTCCAGATATGGAAATTGCGCTGGTTGAATCGCCAGACGTTCCAATTATCGGGGTGGGCGAATCCACACTCGGAACTATTAATCAGTATCTAGGATTGCTGGGTCTCAAAGATGAAGACTGGATGGAGTATTGCAATGCTACTTACAAATTAGCTATCAAATTTACTGATTTTTATAAGAAAGGCGAAACTTTTTATTATCCTTTTGGAATTAAAGACTTGCAAAATACACAGCAAGGTGCTACAGATTGGTATGTTAAGAAAACAATAAATCCTGAACTAGACGTTAACGATTTCTATGAAAGTGTATACAGTTCAATGCCTATGATTTATCAAACTAAAATATTTGATAACAAAGACGGGCAGCTTCCTGGATTCAGCTGGCGAAATGATTCTGCTTATCATATGGATGCCACACTGTTCGGCAACTTTTTAAGGGATAAAATGTGTATTCCGGCAGGGGTAGTGCATGTGCAAGCACATATTGAACAAGTACTTAAAGACAACGACGGGTACATTAGCGGTCTTAAATTAAATAACGGTGATACTCTCGAAGCTGATTTGTACATTGACTGCACAGGATTTAGATCATTGCTACTGGAGCAGGCTATGGGTGTTCCGTTTGAATCGTATTCGAGTCATTTGCCTAATAATCATGCATGGGTAACACACGTTCCATACACTATTAAAGAAATTGAAATGGAAAACGTTACTAATTGCACAGCACACAACAATGGTTGGGTGTGGAATATTCCACTATATAACAGAATCGGCAGTGGTTATGTTTTTTGTGACAAGTTTATCAGCAAAGAAGATGCACTGCAAGAATACAAAGACTATCTTGATAGTGAGGCTATGACGGTACTTAATCCGGCAAGAAGCAAACTCTGCGAATTTAGATTAATTGAAATCAAAAACGGAGCACATGATCGAGCATGGGTTAAAAATTGTGTTGGTATAGGTCTATCTTATGCATTTGTAGAACCTTTAGAAAGCACTGGTTTGTTGAGTGTTCAAGAATTACTATTAAAACTGTGCGAAACACTGCATAACAAACAGATCAATAAAATTCATGTTGATAATTTCAATTATGTAACCAACTATGTTATGGAAAGTTTTAAGAACTTTGTAACATATCACTATGTGTTTAGCTCTCGCAGAGATACTCCATACTGGCAACATGTTACTGAAAATATAGAAATGGATTCATTAATGTTTGATAGAAAACTAAACCAGTTGCCGCCTACCGCAGCTGGAGATTTGGCAATCAAGTTACTCCAAACACATAATATGCCTGCAGATCAGAGCATGGGCGGCATGCCTGATATTTTAGTAGGCATGCATGTGCTACCAGTGAGTGCCACACAAATGGCAGTTGTTAAGATGTTGATCGAATCAAGGCACGGATCAGTTCCAGAGTTTTATACCAGTCAAACTCAGGACTACTGGGATCAAAAGAAAGAATATATCAACTCTCTAACGGAAACTGCACCATCGCACTATCAGTATCTTAAAGAAAATATCTATAATGGCAAAGAATAATGGTGGCCCAAACGATTACAATACCTCTTTTTACTACTCAAGAGTGTAAAGAGATTATAGAAGATTCAACCAAATGGGTCGAAGGTACTGTTGCAAAGTTTGGAAATTTTATAACTAACAAACAATTTCGAAGTGTTCAAATATGTAATCGAGGCCTAAGAGAAGACCTTGAAGATAAAATTTTTAAGGTAATATTTCTTAAAAATTCACAAACATACCGGTATCATTTAGAAGGTTACAACAGAATAGATCCTCCGTTTGTTTTTAGATATTCAGCCGATAGAGGTGATCACTATGTGTGGCATACAGATTCTATACCAGGTGACACTGTGAGAAAATTATCATTCACTATTCAACTCACTGACCCTACAGAATACGAAGGAGGCGATTTAGAATTTATGCCAGCAATCTCAGATCCAAAAATAAAACAACAAGGCATGATAACTATCTTTCCATCATTTATGACACACAGAGTAACTTCAGTGACTTCAGGCGTGAGGCATGCAATAGTAGGTTGGATACATGGTCCGGATTTTAGATAACAACAAGTTAAAAAAGCACCCTAAGGGTGCTTTTTTATTATGAACTATTCGAGATTTTATTTATGATGTTTGTAGGTCATAAACGGAATAGTAGGAGGAAGGTAGGGTTCGCCAGTGGTGTTAGCTAATGCTGCTGTCATTGTCAGCATCGCCACTCTAGTTTCTTCTAGATGTTGTGCTGCTGATTTAAGTTCCACAAGATCAATAAGGGCTGCAGGATCTGTTGGTATTGGATCTGTCCATGTGGGATCCGTAAGCAGTTCTTTAAAAATTGTATCTGCTTTTTCTTTAATAGCTATCTGAGTACGTTCAGCTATCCAATCACGAATGTGCGTATGAGGATTTTCATACATCCAAGCTAACATTTTAATATCATCATCTTCTAAATCAAATGTGTATTCCACGGTCAAGTCATCGTTAGGATCGTCACGTTCGACGGGTGTCCAGTTAGGATCTTTTGGTGGTAGATCTACTGCTAGAATTATTGCGTCGCGACTTGCTGGGATACTCGTAGCGCCACTGGCTTTGAGTTGTTCAATTGCTGTTGGAAGATAATCATCCTGTGCAATTCTAACTCTCCATTCGACTAGATTATCTATCCAGTCCGACGGATTAGCCACTGTGTGTGCCAGCATTTTGCTTTCTAGTGCTGTTAAAAAAACCGAAAATTGTGCCATGTTTGTGTATTCTCCGTTGTATTTATCCGATCAAATATCCGTTGAAAAACGAATGTGCTGCGTGGAATCTATTATTGTTACTGGTCCAAGCACACCAAATGCTAACATAGTCTCCGGCAGCAAGATAGGTATCGGCTTGCCAGCTAATACCATGGGGATAAGGACTTCCATTACCGTGACTCCATATACCGTGAGGTGTGCGACCTGCAGACATAGCAACTCCACCGTTTCTGCCTAAACTCATGTGCATATGGCCTGTGGCGCTGGTCCAACTGGTATCGTTGTGTTGATAGCCTAACCATTGAAAATTATAATGGCCGGCCACTGGTGCTGTATAACGACCATTGGTATAGTTAAAATTGGTGCCGCCGCGTTGATACCCGGTCCAGCCATAGTTACTGTTGATTTCTTGCCAACCTGTTCCAGATCCTAATTGATTGTTGTACAACCAGCCGGCGGTACCGTGACTTTGAAACATGGGACTGCCTGTGGCCTGGGCAGTGCCTTGCAAGAATCTGCCGTTGGGGTCAAATCTCGCTCGTTCCACACCATTTGTACTGATACGCACGGTGTCGTCGTTGCCAAAGAAAATTCCCGTGTTGGTATTTCCGCTTAGTGCTATAGCTGGGGCAGCTGCACTGCCAGCGATAGTTCTTAACGGGCCTGTCATAGAACTGCCGTTGCTATTCAACGGTGTGTATCCCAAGTTGGTGGTAGCTGCACCTGTTGCGAGTTTTGTACTGGCAATTGCAGCACTCCCGCTGATATCTGCATTCAGTATAGTGCGGTAAGTTACAGTTTTAGATGATAGATCTACTGCGGCTGCTAACTCAGTTGTGCCAATAGCACCTGTAGCGATCTTGGCTGATGTAACTGCATCAGTGGCCAGTTTTCCGTTGATTACTGCCCCGGAAGAAATATCCGCACTGCCGATGGTGTTAGCAACAAATGAATCTGTAGCTATTCTTTTAAAACTATTGTAGGTTGCCATTTATCGTATTATCCTATTAAATATCCGCACCACAAACTATGGTCGCCGTGAAATCGTATCGAACCAGACATGTATGGTTGTGGAATGGCATAATCACTGGCATTTAAATATATCTCTAGTGTAATCATAATTCCTGGCACGTGGTTGGCACTGACTTGGTGACCATATAGTGAATGAGGCACTCGACCTGTGGTTCTGTCAGTGGCAATGCTACCATTGTATCCAATATTAAAGTGAGTATAGCCAGCACTGTTATTAGTATCGTTATAAGCATAAGTCTGGCAATAAAAACTATACCAGCCAGCCACTGGTGCTGTAAAGCGGCCGTTAGAAGACATGTTGCTGCCACCTTTCTGGGTCACTTGCCAGGCCCAGCCGCCGCCTGGCTGTAAAGTATTCAGTTCTGTCCACCGACCTGTACCACCGAAGCTGTTACCGTAATACCATCCGCCATTGCCGCTGGCATGGAATGCTGGCAGGTTTGGCTGAGTGTGCATGATATTGCTGCCGCTTTTGACAAAAGCGTTCGTGTTGCCTGCCGCAGTGCTGATCTGTACTTGGTCGCTGCCAGCAAAATGTATGCCGGTGTTGGTGTCGCTGCTACTGGCCAAAGACGGTGCTCCTGCACTGGCTGTAGGTAATTGCAATGCACCACTGAGTGTTGCGCCGGCAAGATTGGCTGGGGTATATCCTATGTTTGCAGCAATGGCTCCAGAAGCTAACTGACCACCAGCAATGGCAGCAGCAGCAATGTCGGCGTTGATAATTGGCCTATACGTGACGGTTTTTCCGCTGAGGTTTAGGGTACTGGCCAGCTGCGTGGTTCCCACTGCAGAGTCTTGTATATCAGTGGTTCGAACACTTGCTGCGGCAAAGGCAGCAGTTACTATAGAATCAGTACCGAGAGTCGCTCCAGTAACTGCCCCGTCGACGATGGCTTCGGTGTTAATTCGTTTGAAACTTGAATATGTGGCCATAAATTATCCTATTAACTGTCCACTAAAATATTGATGGCCAGCGTGATGTCGACTGCTGTTACCGTG
>Ga0208232_1000198_pt1 | contig 13954 bp, 13 predicted proteins | sample LakMenEpi24Aug12_FD_150729 | JGI IMG/M metagenome (GOLD analysis project Ga0208232, IMG submission 150729) | Freshwater microbial communities from Lake Mendota, WI - 24AUG2012 deep hole epilimnion (SPAdes) | ecosystem: Environmental > Aquatic > Freshwater > Lake > Epilimnion/Euphotic zone ... | reverse complement strand
GGATTAGATGGCCGAGTAAATTTTCTATCATAGAAAATAACGTCAACACCTTAGAACAATGGTGGGCAGATACTGCAATTAATTTGCAATTCCACACTGTGATTGGAATATACAATATCAATCATTTACAAAGTTTAGTGGATTTTGTATTGAATAAACCGCAGTGGAGTATTACATGGAACTGGGTAACTACTCCTGCATGGCAATCGATATCTGTATTAATTGACAAAGAAAATCTGAGAATTCAACTGCAAGAATTAGGATCGAAATATGATCTTGATCCTAACCCTTTCTATATCAGCATTGACAGACTGTATGACATTCCCCGATCAGATTGGGCTACTGCTGTAAAAGAAACCAATCAACTAATTTCAGAAAGAAATATAGTTCCTAAAAATTTTAGTGCAGATTAACCCAAGCAGCACTGTCGTATACCTGTACTTTATTTGTGGCTGCAGGAGAAGTTCCTGCTGTCATAAAAATCATCATTCCGGTAGTTGGAGTTGGTACTAAAGCAGTGCGAGCAGTGTCATCAGCTACTACAGGAAGCTTTGGAGGTAATTGAAAATCTGTCGAAGTTGGTCTAAATTTTATAGTATTCGAAGTGTTTACTAATAAATCCATTCTTGCAGGCGGAGGACTTCCGGGGGTTACTACACCGTCCACTTCAACATTTATAGAAACCATTCGTTGAAATTGTGTGCCGTCCCATGCAGTGTATGTAATTGCACCGGTCAAATCACCGTTTTGAACTATTGTTTGAGAAACAATCGAACCTCTTGATTTCTGAATAAGTATCGATGGTGCAAAAGTAGCTGAATTAATAAAAGCAGCTACGTTTACAGTAGGAGTTAGTGGATTGGTACCATCATGACTGCTAACAAAGCTGGTACCTGCATCAGTTAGAAAGAGAGCATTACCAGTTATTGCAGATGCACCAGACAGCGCGATGCCGGTAAGAGCAGCTGTTTTTGCGGTGTTGTCGATAATAACTGAAGTGTCTGTCGCTAAAACATTACCTGTAACGTTAGCAAATACCGGCGCTACAATACGTCCATCAACTCCATCTACCAACAGGGTAGAAGAATCTGAAAATACGCTACCAGTGACATCTCCATCTAATCGTCCTACAAAGGATTTATCAATAGCATTAACAAGTAAGCTGGAATCGTCTGCAAAGATTGATCCAGTTACGTCGCCGTCGACATTACCGGTTAAGTTTCCAGTGACGTTTCCAGTAACATTACCAGTAATATTGCCAGTAACGTTGCCAGTTAAGTTTCCAAAAAATCCATTAGAGGCATATATTTTTTCGTCAATGGTATCTATCATGACTGATGAATCATCAGCAAAAATAGAACCCTGTAATGCTGACGCATTAATTACACCGTTGTAGTTCGATAAATCCACAGATGCAGACAAACTTGCAGTTGCATCGTTGTATGTAAAGGTTATTCCTGAATGTACTCCATTGCTGAACAGAGTAGCCGACGCATCCTGAGCATCTTCGTTGGTGTATCCGGTAATTTGTATCCCGCCAAGAGTACTACCGTTGCCGATATATAATCTCTCAGCTCCTGCTGTCGTAACAAACAGCAGCTCACCTTGTGCAAGCGGCTGGGTCATTGCTAATCTTTCTGCATCAGTGCCTCTGCGAATCTGTAAGGGCATATTTAACTCCTGGGTGTCATTGACTTCATAGTATATTTATACCTACTTACACAAACTGCTTTCAAGCAAATTTACGAGTAGCTGAGAAAAGTGCGTATATTTTAGTTGGCATCGGCGAATTTCTGCAATAACGCCTTGTATTCCTGTATCATTTCGGATTTTCTTGAATTATATTTGTTCCAGTCAACATCCTGCCATTTTAATTTTTGTATAGTATCTGCATCGTCTAGCTGATAACTCAGCATCAAAAAGAGATACCACGAGTTAACCGTGCCAACTCCTATAGAAGCATCGCTGAATCGTTGTGCAGTTTTCTCGGCGAATTTGCGATCCATAATAGGACTTTTCCAGTACCCCACTTCGTCGCTTAGTTCGTAGCCGTATTTTGCATAGTTCTTGTCTATATCACTCAAATAAAAATTGCTAGGGGTAATAGCCAGTGGCATCCATATGGAGTTAATTCCAGAATTCATAAACCAATTAAAGCTCTCTTCGAGCTGATCTGGAGTTTCATATGGCAATCCTACTATTAGTGAACAAATAACTGAAATCTCTTGGTTCCACAGATTATAATATAATCTTGGAAGAAATTCTTTTACTTTACTCTCAGCTAAGCCTTTGCCTATAAACTTAGCTGTGCGGGGATTCATACTCTCAATCCCAAATGCTGCAGATTTTAGCCCCATTTCTTTAAGTAGCGTGATTTGTTCTGGATGAGCATACAGCAGATCTAGTCTTAGATATGCTACAAATTGTATACGAAACGGTAAGGTTGTAAAAACTTCATGTAACAATTCTAGTTTATAGGTGGAATCATTGAAGGTATCGTCACTGAACATGTAGTTAGTGGTACCAAACTGTTCGTAATTACTGATCAATTCTTGTCTAATTAACTCTGGATCTCTAATGTAATCGAACTTCTTTTTACCGTTCAATGGGTAAGAGCAAAATTTACAATTAAAAATACATCCTCTGCTGATTTCAATAGGCAGCGTTTCCTTTGGTAAAATGCAGTCTCTGGGATCCCAAATGTGTCTCATAGTTGATACTTCGAGTAGCTGTTGATCTCCGTTGATGATTTCTTTATTATGTAATTTTGGATATATCTTTTTTGGTCCGTATCTTAACCCGTTTAGGTAATCTAACACAACTACTTCACCGTACCCTGTTACTATCACATCGAATATATCGTCGTCTTTATACCAATTAATATTTGCACCACCACCTACGATTTTAATTTTTTTATTTTTTGTTTTATAAAAATTTATAACCTTGCGTAAGTTGTCAGAAATAGTTCTTAATTTTTTATATGTAGAACTGATCATCTCGTCAGATTGTGATTTCAAAAAGGTTGTACTAACGCACAGCGCCAATGTATTGTCACTGGTGAATTTGTCTAATAACATGATTAAATTATCGAAATCAAACTCGTCAACGAAATCAATAATCTGAGTTGTATACCCGTGTTGTCTTAAATGGCTTCCTATGCGATAGGCGCCAATCGCTCGCTGAAATTCATTGCCGGATATACCGGTGAGGATTATAACATCAACTGACATTTTTTAATTTGTTTTTATACAATTGCACTTTTGCAATTGCTTTATTTTTTATCTCCTCTAACGGAAGATTTTTAAGTGAGGTATTTCGAATATAGTTTCTATCATATCCTAAATTAATTAGAGAATTAGTCACACTCATCTCTAATTCTTGATTAGGAATAGCTTGTGAATTATATCGATACGCCGCAGCATCAGCTTCGTCCTTAGTCATGATATCATGTTCCCAATTAGACTCAGTGACATTTCTGTAACCATATTTTTCGTAATTGGTGTCTATATCGCTTTTCCACCATTTGTTAGGATTGATCCAGAGTGGAGACCAATAATTGTTTATTCCGTGATCCATTAACCATTGAAACGATTTATCTGTGCTTGATATGGGCTCGGTAGGCAGACCCACGATAAACGTACACTGGAAAGAAACTTCGTCTTTCCAGTATTCGTTTTTAAGTTTTAGAATTAGGTCTTTTACCTTGGTAGGATGCAGAGATTTATTCACAAATTTAGCTGTTGTCAAATCAAAGGTTTCGATGCCCATAAAGGCATAGGCCAAGCCCATTTCTTTAAGTAAGAGGATTTGCTCTGGATGAGCATGCATAAGGTCTAATCTTAGATATGTAGAAAAATTAATTTTAAATGGGAGATCTCTAACAACATTATATAATCCTTCGAGTTTGTATGTTGTGTCGTTGAAGGTATCGTCTCCAAACATGTAGTTAGTAGTACCGAACCGTTCATAATTACTGATCAATTCTTCTTTGATCAACTCTGGATCTCTAAGATAATCTAAGTGTTTTTTACCGTTGTACGGATAATTACAAAATTTACATTTAAAAATACACCCTCTACTAATTTCAATAGGTAACACTTCTCCTTGAAATATGTGATCATTATCAGCCCATTCATATTTCAATGTTCGAACATCAAACGGATATAATTCTCCATCTATAATATCAGTGCCATTCTTTGTTGGCCATAACCGTTTTCTATTTTGACGTAATTCTTTAACATATTCAAGGAATGCATTTTCACTGTAATTGTGGAATACAGCTGAAAAGAGACCATCGAACTGATATTTCCTAGAATTGCCTCCTCCTAAGATATATTCGATTGTTGGATGTTTTTCTTTAATATTTTTTATAGTGTCGACGATGTTATCTGTAAGAAACGAGAGCTGAGTTCTACCGGTGTTGACACCTTCAATCATTTGACCTTCATAGAAAGTAGAACTCACCCCTATCGCTAATGTATTCTCACCTATAAATTGTTCAGTTATTTCAACTAATTCTTCACAGGTGAAATAGTCAGTGAAATCTATAATCTGTACAGAAATACCATGACTTCTTAGATGACCTGCTAATTGATATGCACCGATTGCTCGCTGGCAAGGAAAGTCTGCAACATTGGTGTAGATGATGATATCGTAGGTCATTCTGCTTCACAAATAACTAAATGAATTCTCGGTTCCCAACCACCATTATAAACAAAGTGGTCTTTGGTTGTATCTACTTTATAAAAGTAACCGTCTGCAGGAATATGGTAACATTTTGCAGAAACGTCACTGTCCACGTGTTCGCCAAAGTAGGCATACTTATTAGTGTCTATAGCAAGATGATATCTATAATTAAAATCACGGTGAACGCTTAATCCAGTCTTCGGCATCAGTCGCATGAATCTAATTCTGCCAAACGAGGTGCCCTCGTGTGCTGCAAGTTCTTCTATGATCTGTTTGGTATAAGATGGAGTATCCACATTCCATTCCGTAAAATCACTTTCTTTGCCTCTGAACTGTTTTGTCTCTGCATCGTAAAGACTGCCTGAAGAATCCAGAATTATATCCGAAGCATCGGGCCTATGTGTGATCCCTAATTGATTCCCAGGTAATTTTTTCTCAAAATTAATTTCGGGCCATGGATGCACAGATAACAGCTCTCTGAGATCTGTTTGTATCTGTGAGAGATTAATATGGTAGGAAGTTTTAGTTATAAAATTATTCATAGTGTATTAAATGCCCAATGACGTTCTTCGCACCACCAACACTCGCCGCAGTGACCTACGACTGTGCCTATTTTTTCGCAGCTGCGAGTTAACGGGAATAGTGTTTGCAATAGTTCTTTTTCTCGGTACACACCAGCGATATCCTGTTTATTTAAATTGAAGAAAGGTTTGATCTCAAAAAATTCATATTCATCTTGTGTGAAATATCTTGTAGTTTCTTTGGGCACTGTACTGCCTCTTTTTATTTCCACATCTTTTAAAACGCCCCAATTAAATTTATGCTGTACATCTTCGGGAGGATTTGTGGTTATTCCAGAAAACAACAATTGAAATTTGTTTGCAATAATATTTTCCTTGTTCCGTAAATGAAATTGATTTGACAATTCTTCAGGACTCCAGTCAACATCACTTGGCGGATTGTACACTATAGGAGTAAGAAATACATGCTCGGCCTGCAACAACTCTTGCACTTTGAGAACAACATTGCCAGCAATAAATTGAAAAGGTCTTTTATAGTCTATGGTCAGAGGTTGTATTTTTACAGATAAGTTTTGTGTTTTAATTTTTTCTGCAAGTAGATAACACAGTAAGGCACTGTCAGCACCACCGCTGATCCATACACCGACAGTGTTGATTTTTTTGCCCGACGGGGTAATTTCTGGTATCTCTACAATGCTCATACTATTCTATACATGAGCCCTGCATTTAACCCTATTACTACCCTAGCTTCATCACTGGGATTTTTTTGTGTTTTATGATAGAGCCATCCAGGAAACAATACCAGTTTACCGGGCTTGGGTTCAACTATATGATCAAAAAAGAATCTTCCTTGTTTGCTTTCGTCTGAGTCATAATACGGCAGTCTGCCTCTGATCATTTCGTTAGGGTCTACTAATACTAAACTGCCACGATCAGGAGAAGCATCTACATAAAACGAACCAGCTATTTCATACGGGCTGTGATTATGTTGGATAATGTTTCCGCCCTTGGGTGTTAAGTTTGCCCACATATGCACTATTTCAGGAGTGACGAACCTGCTGTAATGCAACTCCTTCCAGTAGGTTTCTACATGAAGTTGAATCCAATCTATCAATTCTTTATGCTGCAATTTCTTGTGTAGGTCTCGATACATACCCTCTTGGGTTCCCTCAAGACTATAGGATTGATTAAACAATCTATGTTTAGAATATAACTCTAAGTTTTGATTGAATAATGTCATGATGTCTGATAATAAGACATCCTTGATTACATCGTAATCTGGATAATCGACTTCGTAAATTTGTATAGGAAATATATCTTTTAACATTTGATCAAAGGAATAATAGATTTAGGTTTGGTTGTTTTTAACCAGTCTTCTTGAATATCAAAATTAAATGTTGTAAATTCTTCAGGACCATTCCAGTGATGCCTCCAATGGTCATGGTTAAATTCTTCATTAATTTGTCTATACCTGTATCGATCAGGAACGGTGTCTTTAGCAGGGATATTCATATTTGTATAAGCATCTCTGGTTATTACCTGATGCACAAAATTTGTTATAGGGCCGTCGTAGAAATTGCACCACGGTCCGGTTCGCAGTTCTTCCATGTCAATATTGGTAACGTCCGGCCACTGGATTAGTCGTAACCGGATATCCCCCCATTCCATCATGACATGATAGGGGTTATCATCATATGTTCCGTATTGCACTTCGTCACCTAACAGAGACTTTACTTTTTTTACAAGGTTACTCAAATAGCTGCGTTGCTTGTCTAAACTGCGACCAATGAAACTACCACACCGTATTCTGTAATGACTAATTTTGTTGGTGTTGATTGTTTGTATTTCTTTTAATATGTCTTCTACATCGTCTAAACTTTCTATGGTATATCCCACGTACCCGATTTCATATCCAACATCTAACATATTCTGTAAACCAGATAGTTGTTTTTGATGTATAGTTTCGCCTTGATATGAATGGTGATTTAAACCAAGACACAATTGTCGAAGCCCTGCATCATAAGAATTTTGTGTAAACTCTTTGTCTGCAAATTTAATACCGTTGGTTAGCAGACTGAATTCTTCAAATTCTAAATCGTTGATGCGACTGCACATCTCTATGAAATCTTTTCTAAGAGTAGCTTCAGCACCTGCAAACATAGGCATGCACTCTTTAGGAAAAGATTTCACTTGATCTACTATGAGATCTAATGCTCGGTCCGTTACCTTATTATCTGGTAAATGATAACAATGAGGACAACTAAGCTGACACCGATCAGTGACTTCAAATATTACTTGATTGAATGTTGTAAAATCTTTCTTGTGTTCGAGCCCGTAATAAAATTCTGTATCGACTTCCACTACACTGTCTATAACTCCGTGTTCTGGACAATTTTTCTTCATTAGGATTTGATTGTTATCTTCGTAGACAACAGCAGGTATATGTCTGTAACAATGATCACAGAGACTGATAGTTTTGTGTATGAGCAGCATTTGTCAGATATTTATTAAAAGGTCAGAGACCCCTATAAATATTCCATCATGAGTACTTTCGATGTTATATTACTAACTGACACTTCAGACTACCCATTTTGGTACAGAGGCACAGGAGCACACAGGCAAGCCAACCATTTAAGAATCAACGGATATTCTTGTTTAGTCATTGACTTTTCTAGTGCGCTGTCGTTTGAAGATTGGAGTTCTATCTGTGAGTTAGCTGTTGGAGACAATACTAAAATTATAGGATTATCGACAACGTGGTGGCCTTACAGATCAACAGTTAATAAAACCTCTATTGTTAATCTCAATGAATTTGGAAAAGACCCCAAAGATTTCAAGCACACATATCTACAAACAGGGTTAACGCAAAGTTCGGTAGAAGGAAATTTAGAGCATTGGATACACCAAGCCAAACAGATCAACCCAAACATAAAAGTATTAGTAGGCGGGCCAAAAATTGATTTTTATAGAGATATACCTGCTGATCATTTTATAGTTGGGTTTGGCGAAACACAAATTTTAGATTTTTTAAGAGACACCAGACGCATATGGCCCAAATTCATTGACCATGATAAAACTGCCAGTAACCATGATTTTGATTTCAAAACCAGTCAAATACTTTATACCGATCGAGATTTTATTCACCCTAGCGATATATTGACTATCGAATTCACTCGGGGGTGTAAATTTAAATGTAGTTTCTGTTCTTATCCGTTGATTGGTCGCAAAAATGTTGTCGAAGAAAGTCTTAAGAAATCAGATGTTATCTACTCAGAGTTCATGGATAATTTTGATAGATGGGGAACAACCAAGTATTGGGTCGCCGATGACACATTTAACGACAGTACTGAAAAATTAGAAATAATAGAAAAGGTAGTGTCTCGATTACCGTTCAGACCTAAATTTAGAGCATACACAAGATTGGATGTAATGAACAACAATCTAATACAAGCAGAACTATTGAAGAATATCGGGTTAGTCGACACTTGGATAGGAGTAGATAGTATGCATCCTATAGCGTCGAAAGTTATTGGTAAAGGCATGAACGCTGAAAAGAAAAAAGATTTAATTTATAAAATAGGTGATATCTGGAAAGACGTAGTTAATATCAAGGTAGGTTATATTCTTGGACTTCCTGGAGAGGACAGTGAGTTTGCAACAGAAACTGTGGATTGGTTTTTAAAAGACGGCAATCCAGTTAATCAATTAGTTTTAAATCCGTTGAGAATACTTCCTCCCCTTGATGCCCTCAAACACACCAGCCGTAGTGACATTGATTTAAATTACGAAAAATACGGATATCAGATTCCAGACCTCAATAAGTTTTGGGAGTGGACAAAAGACGACGGAACTGACTTGACTTCTTTTACTAAAACAGCAAATCTTTGTTTTGATTTAACAGAAAAGATCAAAAAGAGGTTGCCTCTAATGTCAGAGTATTTCAGCGAAACTGGTATAACAGATCCAAAAACTCAATATTTCAACCCATTAATTGAATCTTTAAAAAAATGAAAAAAGTGGCTATAACCGGGCATACCAGCGGAATAGGTCTCAACCTATTTGAGATATTCAATGCCAACGGTTACGAGGTAACAGGATACAGCAGAAGCAACGGTTCGGATATTGAAGACAGCGATGTACGTAAACGCATCATAGAAGAAACTGCAGACTTCGACATCTTTATCAATAATGCCTATTCCCTAAATGGGCAAACTATGCTGCTAAAAGAATTATCGTCTCGATGGGATGGTCAGCCAAAAAAAATAATAAATGTCAGCAGCAAATTGAGTTTTTTTGAGTTGGGTAAAATCAGTGTCCTTGACCAGTATATCAACCAGAAATCAGAACAGAATGAAATCATTCAACGGAGATTTAGTACAGCATATCCTCAAATAATGAATGTAATCATCGGGTTAGTTGACACTCCGATGTCTGCAATATTTCAAAGCCCAAAACTTAATCCCCACACACTGTCAGAATTCATATACAAAATGTCCACAATCGATGACTTGTACATACAACAAATAATTGTCGATGTTCCTGGCCTAGATTGGAAGAATATAAAAGGCCTCTAAAGCTCACATAAATATGTACACTATGGAAAATACTATGTGGGAAACGTTAGAAGAATTTGTAGAATGGTATAAAAACCAAGGATTCCCAATCCGTCCTCCTTTTGAGGATCCTGTGTATGTCACAGATATCAGTTACAGTTACGTTCTGTTTAGAGAAGGTCAGTATCAGGCAGAATTGTATCTTGTAAGACCTAACACCAGCAGTCCTGATCACAATCATCCTGGGGTTGAAAACATCGTTATGATATGGGGCGGTGACATTCACACTAGACAAAACGGAAAATATTTAGATCTTACTAAAGAATATCAAGAAGCATCGGATACTGGTACCAACCGCCTATTCGGTGTATGCGGAGAAAAATTAGACGATCGAGGCACCCATGCATTGATTGTTGGAGACAAGGGCGGTGCGTTTTTAAGTTTAGAAAAATGGCCAGAGGGAGTAACTCCTAACAGTGTTACCATAAACTGGAGCGGTGATCCGGTAGATCCTGGTCATTTAAAAATCATACAACCATTGGAAACAAAACATGAATTGGAATAACTTAGACGAATTTACAGCCTGGTATAAAGCCAGCGGATACCCGATTAGACCGCCAACCAAAGATCCTATATATGTGACCGACCACACCTATAGCGCCATCGTCTATCGAGAAGGAAGATACCAAGCCGAGATGTATCTGTTAGCACCAAATTGGGAAACACCACAACACGGCCACCCAGGCGTTGATGCAAGGATAATTTTTTTAAACGGTACACTGTCAGGATCATGCAACGGAGTTAGACTGTTAGATTCTACACCAATATGTGATGTGGCTAAAGAAGATGGAACCAATGTGTACATGGGGGCCGAACATCCGTTCAATGGCACTGATGTGCATTCCGTCTGGGCTGGCCATAAAGGTGCTATGGTTATTATCACACAGCACTGGGCAGAAGGATTGGAAATGACCAGCCAAAGCGTTCACTACATAGGCGATGCAATTGGACCTGTACACGCTGACAGGTTGGGGCAAGTTTAATGGCAGAAGCGTTAGAAATATTTCCTACTACGATATACAAAGATTTTTATCCTGAATTTCATGAATTAAAAAATAATTTGTTTTCTAAACTGGAAAAAGTTTTTCAAGATACCGCAGACAATAACAATGCATTCATGCGTGATGGAACACTTTGTAGTTACAATACCAATTCGTACTTGCACAGAGATTTTCCTGACGACACACAAGATGTAGTAAATTTTGTGCAACAGGCTGCAAAACAATTTTGGAAAATTTGTAATTATCACGATGAACTAGAACCGTATGTATTTCAGGTGTGGGCCAACAGCACTCCTGAAGGTGGCTGGGTACACAGTCACTTGCACGGAAGCATGCCGTTCACCGCAGTGCTGTATGTTGACGCATCGCCAGAACAGGGAAATTTAATTATAGAAAATCCAATGGATATGGTACTAATGACACAGCCTATCAGTCCAACGGTAAATTATCCCATGGTCAAAGAAATGCCTGTACAATCAGGCGATCTAATCATGTTTCCTGGGTATCTTAAACACAGTGTTCGACCAAACACTGTTGATAAGAACAGACTTATTTTAGGATTCAATATAGGATGCAAAGGAAAATACTGGAACGGCCAATGGAATCACAATCATGAAAAAAATTAAAGTTTTTAGTTCAAACTGTTTAAGTGTTTGGTCTCAGCAGGTATGCTATGTTACACCTATCAACTGGATTTTAAAGTTACATCATGTAAAATTCTCTCTGTCTAAAAATGAATATACATGGACTGATCCTTATTTTTTAATAGGACCGGAGTACTATGATCTAGAAGCTGCATACAATATGATAGTTGAAGAAAATATCGATATAGTTGTATTCAGCATTTATATTTGGAACAAACACGAATTTTTAAAGATGGCAAAGTTTTTCAAGGAAAGAAATCCTAACCTCATAGTCATAGCAGGTGGCCCAGAGTTAGATGCTCATAGAGACGTTGAGTTTTTTGCTAAACACAGCTTTTTAGATTATGTAATTTACGGCGAAGGTGAGATTGCTTTTTCAAGACTGTTAGACCATATTGCTGGGCATGAAGTTGAACTACTTAATGTAGTATCAGCAGCAGGCGGTGTGAGCAATCACGAACCAGTGAATAAAAAAGATGAAATACTGAAGTATAGTATATACATGGAATTTGAAGAAGAGATCGCTGCTTTTTTTAATACCTTCGTTGAAAAGAAGATTTTTTATGCTTTGGCTTGGGAAACTACTAAAGGCTGTCCGTATCTTTGTACCTTCTGTGACTGGAGCTCTGGGCTACACCATAAAGTTCGAATATGGGGTAAAGATGAATTAATACCACCATGGAAAAAAGAACTCGACATGTTCAGTAGGTTAGGGGTGCCAAGTATATATTGGACCAACCCTAACGTAGGGTTATCTCATCAAGACACAGAAATTGTGGATTATATCTGTGATTTAAAACAGACTGGTAAACACACTCCTATCTTCATCAGCACACAGTTTTCTAAGACCAAGAAAGAACATTCATATGGTCTGTTAGACAAAATGTTAACGTATCAGGTCACAGCAGGTTTGAAATTTGATTTGCAAGATCTAGATCCAGTAGTATTAGATCTAATAGACCGGCCTGAGATAGAATGGAATTATCATAAGACTCTGATTAGAAAAATCTTGGACAAGCACAGTAAAGTAAAAGTGTGGGGCGAAAGAACAAACCCAGTCTGGTGTAATTTTATTTGGGGCCTACCTGGCCAAACATTAAATCACATGCGAAGAAACATGATTGAAAGCGGTGAACTAGGAATGTTCCCTACGCATCACATATTTGAATTGTTGCCTAATTCTCCAGCTGCCGCTCCAGAATACCAGGCAACGCACGGTATGAAAATTAAAAAGATATACTTGAATGTTGCCGACGGAGTGAAAATGCATCCGGGCCCGATCTCAAGTCATTGGGCTAATGCTGTTGTAGAGCATAACACACTGCCTAACAAAGATTGGTTTACTGGTGTTTTTATTTTTAATTTGTACGGAGCTCTTACAGATTACAGCGGAGTTATGTCAGACAACAGAGATACAGGTCTTGGCAAAGAAGGAATATATTTTGACAACACCTTGGATATTTTACAAGATATAATCGATGCCAGCTATCAACACTTTCTAGCTACGGATAGAATAGAAATATTTTACGGAAACCAAACCTACGGATTTCAAAATTGGGTAGAACCAAGACGTGATGGCTTAGTAGCATTGTTCAGCGATAATTTGGACAAAAAGCAAGATCTTATAACCTTGCTAGATTACAGTGTCGGCGAACAGTTTGACCATGTACACCATACAAAATATGGGCTGACCCCTGAAAATTTACAGAATTTTGTTGCTGAAAAATAAGATAAATAAACAGAACGTGACAGGACCAAACTATGTTTCCTTATCAAAGATCTTATTTTATATCAACATTAACCGACAAGCTAAAGCATTGGTATAGTCCAGCGGCTAAAACTGAATTTTACCCGAACACCGATATCAAGCCCGCATTTGGTATACAATTATTAGAAAATGGATATTACTACCTAAGCGATACCTATGTGTCTTACAATGATCTAACTAACGGACTCATTGTAAGACTTAACAAACATTCTACCGAAAGCAAGAATTGGGAATGTTTTATAGAATTAAGCAAGTCCGAAAATTTTAAAACTGATATCCCTGTTTATAGAGATATTGTTTCTACAGCTGATTTCGGAATGTACGAATATGCAGAAATAAAAAGTCCGCACAGTCAGTACGGAGAAAATCTTTATGATACTATATTCAACAACACTATAGAAACATTTGAAGTTGACACTAACAAGTATTTAGACAAGGAGTGGAATCCACCTCTGCAGTCTTCTGAAATACTTGAAAATACCAAAGCTATTTTAGAATCATACATAGATCCGGTTTACCAGCTGGTATCAGCAATCAATGAGATAGACAATAAGCATCAATCTGGGTACCCTGAGTTTGAATCATCTATAATCAAATCACTGTATAAAGATACTGTGGGATTTTTTTGGTCCGACATAGATCAACTGTCATGGAACCCTAATCTCACTCAGTTGGTATTTGTGAATCAAGCATTAACAGATTTATGGATCATAGGTGCATT
>Ga0208232_1000193_pt1 | contig 14170 bp, 3 predicted proteins | sample LakMenEpi24Aug12_FD_150729 | JGI IMG/M metagenome (GOLD analysis project Ga0208232, IMG submission 150729) | Freshwater microbial communities from Lake Mendota, WI - 24AUG2012 deep hole epilimnion (SPAdes) | ecosystem: Environmental > Aquatic > Freshwater > Lake > Epilimnion/Euphotic zone ... | reverse complement strand
TGCTAACACAAAACTTTCCGCTGCTGGCGGCACTGTATCTGGTGACTTGACAGTTTCTGGCAACTTAACTATTAATGGTACTGCTGCAAGATTTAGTGTGCCAACGTTGACAGTTGAAGATTCTATTATCGACATTAGTGCAGAAACAATTGGAACACCAACACAAAACTCTGGTATTCGTGTTATTCGTGGTGATGAAAATGCGGTATTGCTTCGTTGGAATGAACTGGTAAAATCTTGGCAATTTACTAATGATGGTGTTATATACTCCAACATTGCATCTTCAGCCGCAGAGTCATACGCTAACGCTGCATATTTACATGCTAATGCATCATACAATCAAGCAAACGTAACGACTTTACATGCTAACGCTAGTTACATACAGGCAAATACTGGAACTCAATTTGCACAATCAGCTGGTGTATATGCTAATGCAGCTTTTGCAGCTGCGAACACAGCAGATCAAAAAGGTGTAAGTGCAGGTTCATACGCTAATGCAGCTTATGCTTTTGCCAATGTTATCGCAACAGGTTCGGCAACTGCGGCGTTTAATCACGCTAACGCAGCTTACGACCACGCAAACACAAAATATTCTGCGTCAGGTGGAACAATCACTGGTGACGTTGGTATTGTTGGTAACTTAACAGTTCAAGGCACAACAACATATTTAAACACAGAACAAGTTAATATTGCTGATAATATTATCAACTTAAATTCCGATGTTGACCAGTTTAGTTTGCCTTCACAGAGCGCTGGTATTTCCGTTGAACGTGGTTCTTCTGCAAATGTTTCACTATTATGGAATGAAACAACTGATAAGTGGACATTCACAAATAACGGATCTAATTATTTAAATATTGGAACTGATGCAGCCGAGTCTTACGCTAATGCTGCTTTTGTTCAAGCAAACACTGCCAATACTAATGCGGCAACAGCTGACCAACGAGCAGTAACTTCTGGTGATTATGCCAACTCCGCTTACACTCAAGCAAATACAGCAAACACAAATGCAGCTACCGCAGATCAAAGAGCTGTAACTTCTGGTTCATATGCCAACTCTGCTTATGCATTATCCAATACTGCTGATCAACGTGCCGTAACTTCTGGTGATTATGCTAATTCATCTTTCACTGCAGCTAATACTGCTGACCAAAAGGCGGTATCTGCTGGCGTATATGCAAACTCAGCTTACTTACATGCTAACGCTTCTTTTGTTGCGACAAACACAACAAATCAACAATCAGTAACTAGTGGTTCATACGCCAACTCAGCATACATCAAAGCTAACAGTGGTTTTGATGCGGCCAATACGGCAGACCAAAGAGCAGTTACATCTGGTGTATACGCTAATGTCGGATACACTCACGCCAATGCGGCGTTTGCCGCAGCTAACACGGCCGATCAAAGAGCAGTAACTTCTGGTGATTATGCCAATTCAAGTTATACACAAGCGAATACTGGAACACAGTATGCAACATCTGCTGGATCATATGCCAACTCTGCATACACCAATTCTAATGTAGCGAGTCAACGTGCAGTAACTTCTGGTGCATATGCCAACGCAGCTTACACACAAGCGAATACTGGAACACAGTATGCAACAAGTGCTGGTGTATATGCTAATGCAGCGTTCGACCATGCTAATACTAAATTTGCTTCAGCTGGTGGTTCAATTACTGGTGATGTTGACATTACAGGTAACTTAAATGTTTCTGGTTCAACAACTTATTTAAATACACAACAACTTAATATTGGCGACAATATTATTAACCTGAATGCTGACTTACCACAATTAAGTTTGCCCACTGAAAGTGCAGGTATCTCCGTTGAACGTGGACTTTCCGCAAACGTTCAAATATTATGGAATGAAACAATTGATAAATGGACATTCACTAATGATGGTACACTCTATCGCAATATTGGTGCAGAGTCTGGTGAAGTATATGCGAATGCTGCTTTCTTACAAGCAAACACTGGTACTGAAATTTCGGTTACTGCTGGTGACTATGCCAACTCTGCGTTCTTAGCCGCAAACGTTGCTGACCAAAAAGCTGTCTCTGCTGGATCATATGCTAACTCTGCATACACTAATTCTAATGTTGCAAGTCAGCGAGCAGTCACATCTGGATCGTATGCTAACTCTGCATACTTACATGCTAACGCTTCATACTTGGCAGCCAATGTTGCAGACCAGAGAGCAGTAACATCAGGTCTTTATGCCAACTCTGCATATGAATTAGCTAATACTTTATTGACAACTTCTGTTGATCTGTATGCTAGACCACATGTAAATTCAGCTTACATACAGGCAAATACTGCTGACCAAAGAGCAGTAACATCTGGTGTATATGCTAATGCGGCTTTTGCAGCTGCGAACACGGCAGACCAACGTGCTGTAACAAGTGGTGTATATGCCAACGTATCATACTTACATGCAAACTCAGCGTTTGATGCAGCTAATGTTGCAGATCAAAGAGCAGTAACATCTGGTGTATATGCTAACGCTTCTTATATTGTTGCGAATACTGCAAACTTAACTGCCACTTCTGGTAGTTCTTATGCAAATGGTGCCTTCTTGGCAGCCAATACTGCTGACCAGAAAGCAATCTCTGCTGGCTCATATGCCAATTCTGCATATGCTTTAGCTAACACTCTCGTATCAACTGCAATTGATTTGTATGCTAGACCACATGTCAATGCGGCATTTGATTTGGCAAATACTGCCAACCAACGAGCAGTAACATCTGGAACATATGCTAATGCTGCTTATACATTAGCGAATACGAAATACTCAGCATCTGGCGGTACAATTTCTGGTGACGTAACTGTTACTGGTAATCTGACCGTATCTGGTGACGTTGTAACTATCAATGCAACAAATCTAAGTATTGAAGATAATATGATTTATCTCAATGCTAATAGTGCAGTTGCCAATCCTGACCTTGGTATTGCTGGTAACTATAATGATGGAATATATCACCACGCTGGTATGTTTAGGGATGCCTCCGATGGTATATGGAAGTTTTATTATAATTACGATCCTGAACCTGACGCTTCTCCATACATCGATACGACACATTCTTCATTCAGAATTGCTAATCTAACTGCAAATCTAATTACAGATGTGGCTTTCATTCGTGGTTTTGACCCAATCACATATACATCAGGTGCATTTAATGTTGCCAACTCTGGAAGTTCTTATGCAAATAGTGCTTTCATTTCTGCAAATACGGCAGACCAGAAGGCAGTATCCGCTGGTTCTTATGCTAACTCCGCATTTAGTAAGTCAAATACTGCAACAACGAATGCAGCTACGGCAGACCAAAAAGCAGTTTCTGCTGGTGATTATGCTAACTCATCATACCTACAGGCTAACACCGCAACAACAGATGCGGCACAAGCTGACCAAAGAGCAGTAACAGCTGGTTCTTATGCCAATTCTGGTTACGTTATTGCAAACACTGCAAATCAGCGTGCTGTAACTTCTGGTGTATATGCTAACACTGCTCACTTGCACGCTAACGCTGCTTACATACAGGCAAACACTGCGGATCAAAGATCATTAACGGCAGGTGATTACGCTAATGGTGCATTTATTCAGGCCAACACTGCCACAGCTGATGCCGCAACTGCAGATGGTAAAGCGCTCACTGCAGGTTTCTTTGCGAATGCTGCATTTGGTAGAGCTAATACTGCAAACACTAATGCTGCAGCTGCTGACCTAAAAGCAGTAATTTCTGGACTATTTGCCAATGGTGCATATGGTGCCGCAAATACAGCTTATGTACACGCCAATTCTGCTTATGAATTAGCTAATACTTTAATATCAACTTCTGTTGATTCATACGCAAGACCACATGTAAATGCAGCTTTTACTGCAGCTAACACAGCAGATCAGAAAGCAGTTTCAGCTGGTGTATATGCCAACGCAGCTTATGTTCAAGCAAATACTGGAACACAATATGCAACAAGTGCTGGTTCTTATGCCAACTCTGCATACACACAGGCAAATACTGCAACATCTAATGCTGGTGCCGCTCAAACTGATGCTACATTGGCAGGTATTTTGGCAGCTGCATCATACAATCAAGCAAATACACTTACTGGTTTTGTGGCCAGTGCGTCTTCTTATGCCAATGGTGCATTTGCGGCCGCAAACACCGCAGATGCAAAATCTGTAATATCAGGAGGTTACGCCAATTCAGCTTACAGTCAAGCAAATACAGGCACTATACTTGCACAGGCAGCATATAATTCTGCCAACACAATTATAGCAGATTCTCTGGCATTCTCAATTGCACTCGGATAAATAAATTATTCAAGAGGTTATACATGGCAAACAGTTTTAAAAATAGTTTAGTCCAAGCAATTGGAACAGCAGCAGTTAACGTATATGCATCTGGCATTGGCGTACAATCTACTGTTATTGGTTTTACAATATCAAACGTAACATCGGCCGACATTACTGCAAATGTAACAGTACATTCTGGTGGTAATACTTCATTCATGGTCAAACAAGCAACAATAGAACCTGGAAGTTCCATGGTTCCAGTTGGTCAATTGCAAAAATTAGTATTAACAAATGGTGATTTTCTAAGAGTTCAAACCAACACAGCATCATCAGCAGATGTTATTTTAAGTGTGCTTGAAATAAGTTAAAAAATGACAATAAATTACCTAGGCGATCAAGCTAAGAGTCAAGCAAAAAGAGTATCGAATACCGCAAATTCTGCTTTCATTGCGGCTAATACAGCCGACCAGAAGGCAGTTTCAGCTGGTGTTTATGCTAATTCGGCATATGCGTTTGCTAACACAATTGCTGGTGGTTCAGCAGCTAGCGCATACTCACACGCCAACTCATCATACGTTCATGCAAATGCTGGATTTACTCAAGCAAATACTGCAACTCAATTTGCTCAGGCAGCCGGTGTTTATGCTAATGCTTCATATACATTAGCCAACACAAAATTTGCGTCAGCCGGTGGTACAATCTCTGGCGATGTTGTCGTATCTGGTAATTTAACAGTATCTGGTACAACAACAACTGTGTCATCTGAGATTGTTAAGATTGCAGATAATACGATTGATTTAAACAGTAACTTTGAATCTGGCACACCGACTGAAAATTCTGGTATACGTGTCATTCGTGGTGATGAATTACCTGTTCAATTTCGTTGGAATGAAGCAGCTGACAGCTGGGAATTTACAAACGATGGGACAAACTTTCGTTACATAGCTTCGTTATCTGCAGAGTCGTATGCTAATGGTGCATTTGGTGCCGCAAACTCCGCTTCATCATATTCTAATGGCGCTTTCTTGGCAGCTAATACAGCAGACCAGAAGGCAGTTTCTGCTGGTTCTTATGCCAACTCTGCATATGCACAAGGCAATACATCATATATTCATGCTAATGCAGCATACAATTTAGCAAACACATTAGTATCAACTGCTATTGATGCATATGCTAGACCGCACGTAAATGCGGCATTCAGTCTTGCCAATACGAATGCAACAAATATAACCATTACTGGTTCTTATGCAAATTCAGCATATACTCAGGCCAATACTGCCACGACAAATGCCGCACAAGCCGACCAGCGTGCAGTAACATCTGGCGCATACGCTAACGCATCATACACTCATGCAAATTCTGGTTATCTACAAGCCAACACCGCAACTACTAATGCTGCACAGGCCGACCAACGTGCAGTAACATCTGGTGCCTACGCAAATGCTTCTTATGATGTTGCCAACTCTGCCAGTTCTTATGCCAACTCTGCATACACGCAGGCAAATACTGGTGTAATAAATTCTGCAGCTGCAAGTTCTTATGCCAATTCAGCATTTGTTCATGCCAATGCATCTTATCAATATGCCAACACTATTAGTGGTGCAATTAGGGGTACGTTCACTGCTCGTAATTATACAGGCGATGGTTCAACATTAACATTTGCAGTTTCAAATACTGCATCTGAAAGTAGTATTATTGTTAGTGAAGACGGTGTTTTGCAAGCTCCGTTTAGTGACTACACAGTTTTTGGAACAACATTAACATTTAATCAAGCACCAGGTTCAAATGTAAATATTCAAATTAGAGAACTTTCTGTTGCTGAAACTGCTGCAAATGATACTGTTGCTAGAGCATCAGTTACATCTGCTTTTAATGCAGCTAATACGGCTGACCAGAAAGCTGTGAGTGCTGGTGATTATGCTAATTCGGCCTTTGCATTGGCCAATACAATTGTGGCTGGTTCGGCCGCTGGCGCATATTTACATGCTAACGCTGGGTATATTCAAGCCAATACTGCCACAATAAATGCGTTGTCTGCTGGTTCATATGCAAATTCTGGTTACACAACAGCCAATACTGCCGCAGTAAATGCGTTGTCTGCTGGTTCATATGCTAATGGTGCTTTCAGTGCGGCCAATACCGCAGACCAGAAAGCAGTAACATCAGGTGTATACGCTAACTCCGCTTTTGCAGCTGCCAATACTGCTGACCAAAAAGCTGTAACATCTGGTGTATTTGCCAATGGTGCATTTGCAGCTGCTAATACAGCCGATCAAACTGCAACATCATCTGGTGTTTATGCTAACTCCGCTTTTGTTGCAGCTAACACCGCAGACCAAAGAGCAGTAACCTCTGGTGTATATGCTAATGCAGCTTTGTCGGCAGCCAACACGGCAGACCAAAAATCAGTAATTGCCAGTTCTTATGCTAACTCTGCTTTTGTTGCAGCTAACACCGCAGACCAAAGAGCAGTAACCTCTGGTGTATATGCTAATGCAGCTTTGTCGGCAGCCAACACGGCAGACCAAAAATCAGTAATTGCCAGTTCTTATGCTAACTCTGCATATACAACTGCAAATTCCAAACTATCTTCATCTGGCGGCACAATTTCCGGTGACTTGAATGTCTCTGGTAATTTAACTGTGTCTGGCCAAGTAACAACAATCAATACAGAAGTTATTTCTCTTGCTGATAACATTATTGATTTGAACAGCAACTTTGCTACAGGTACACCAACAGAAAATGCTGGAATAAGAGTTGTTCGTGGTGATTCAACACCAACTCAATTACGTTGGAATGAAACCAATGATAAGTGGGAATTTACAAATGATGGTACCAACTACAATAATATTGGTTCGGCAGCTGCAGAATCATATGCCAACTCTGCGTATGCACTAGCAAATACTATTGCTTCCGGTTCAGCTGCAGGTGCTTTCTTACATGCTAATGCGGCATACGTACAAGCAAACACATCATCTCAATATGCTTTGTCTGCTGGTTCATATGCTAACAGTGCATATATTCAAGCCAATTCTGGTTACGTTGCGGCTAATTCAGCTTCTTCTTATGCTAATTCGGCATTTTTAAAGGCTAACTCCAGTTTTGACCAAGCAAACACTGCAACAACTAATGCTGGTTCTGCAAGTTCTTATGCCAACTCTGCATACACACAGGCAAATACAGCAAATACAAATGCGGCCACAGCTGACCAGAAGGCAGTAACTTCTGGTGTCTTTGCCAATGGCGCTTATAGTTTTGCCAACTCAGCATCTAGTTACGCAAATGGTGCCTTTGTTGTCGCTAATACCGCAGACCAGAAAGCAGTATCTGCTGGTTCATATGCGAATGGTGCTTTTGCCTCAGCCAATACCTCAGACCAGAAAGCAGTCACATCAGGTGTATATGCGAATGCCGCATTCACATTATCTAATACTGCAAATCAAACTGCAACTTCTGCTAGCGTTTATGCTAATGCAGCCTTTACAGTTGCAAACAACGCTTCGAATTATGCCAACTCAGCATACTCAACTGCCAATACGGCACTAATCAATGCTGGTACGGCTGACCAGAAAGCAGTAACATCTGGCTCATATGCTAACTCGGCTTATGCACAAGCAAACACTGGTACAATACTAGCACAAGCATCGTATGATTTGGCAAACACACTGTCTGGTGGTTCTTCTACAGATGGTTTTGCTAGAAATGTTGCTAATGCCGCAAGTTCATATGCTAACTCTGCATATACACAAGCTAACTCCAATTTTACGAGTGCTGTTACCAAACTATCTGTAACAAGCTCTGGCGCAAGTGCTTATCTAATTGACCAATATTCAGGAAACAATCCTACAATATATGTGTCTGCTGGTGAAACCATAGCATTTCTTTTAAACAACATAACTGGCCATCCGTTTATGATACGGGTGTCATCAGGTGGTTCCAATTATAGCACAGGATTAACACATGTTAGTGCAACTGGTACAGTATTAACAGATACTAACGCACAAGCTCAAACCAGTGGCACCGTCTATTGGAAAGTTCCTTTTGATTTAGTGGGTTCAACATATGTTTATCAGTGTGCAGCTCACTCAGGCATGGTTGGTAACATTGTTATTCAACAACCAGTTTCTTTTGTTGCATCCAATACCACATTAGCTTTTGCTCAAGCCAATGCAGCCTTTGCAGCTGCTAATAATGCAGTAGATACATGGGTTAGAAGTGCTGCCAACTCAGCAAGTTCATATGCTAATGGTGCTTTTGTCGCAGCCAATACCGCAGACCAGAAAGCAGTAACTAGTGGTTCATACGCTAATTCAGCATACACTCAAGCAAACACTGCAAATACTAATGCCGCAACCGCAGATCAAAGAGCAGTAACATCAGGTGTTTATGCTAACGCTGCCTTTGCAGCTGCTAACACGGCTGATCAGAAAAGCGTAAGTGCTGGTGTATATGCCAATGCAGCCTTCACAGCTGCTAACAACGCAATAGATACTTGGGTTCGTGATGCCGCTAACAGCGCTTCTAGTTATGCTAACAGTTCATTTATTGTTGCCAACACTGCAAATGTAAATTCTGCTTCAGCTGGTTCATATGCCAACTCAGCATATGCTCAAGCAAACACCGGTACAGTGCTAGCACAAGCATCTTATGATTTGGCCAATTCATTATCTGGTGGTACTTCTACGGATGGTTTTGCTAGAAATTCTGCTAATGCTGCGAGTTCATATGCTAATGGTGCTTTTGCAGCTGCTAATACGGCTGACCAGAAAGCAGTAACTTCAGGCATATTTGCCAACTCTGCATATCTACAATCCAATACTGCCGATCAACGTGCTGTTACATCAGGTTCTTATGCTAATGCAGCCTTTGTAGCCGCCAATGCTTCAATCAACTTTATTGCAATTGGTACCGCAAACTCAGCAAGTTCATATGCAAATTCAAGTTACACACAAGCAAATACCGCAAACACTAATGCAGCAACAGCATCTCAACGTGCGATAACATCTGGTTCTTATGCCAACTCGGCATACTTACATGCCAATGCAGCCTTTGCAGTTGCTAATTCTGGAGGCGGAGGTACAACCGATGCTTTTGCCAGAGCTCAAGCCAATGCAGCTTTCAATGCAGCTAATTCAGCTTCAGGTGGTGCTTTTAATTTAAGTATTGCATTAGATTCATTTGTTGCTAATGGAAGTAATACAACATTTACTTTATCAACAACACCAACAAACGAAAATTATACATCAATTACTTTAAATGGTGTAACTCAGCATAAATCAGCGTACACACTAACTGGTAATGTAATCACATTCTCAGAGGCACCAGCAAATGGTTTGCCAATTGATATAGTAACTTATTATGGTACTACAGATGTTGCTGGTGTATATGCCAACTCTGCGTACTTAACCGCAAATTCAGCTGGTGTTTATGCTAATGCAGCCTTCGCAGCTGCTAATAATGCGGTAGATACATGGGTAAGAAATGCCGCAAACAGTGCTTCTAGTTATGCAAATGGTGCATTTGATGTTGCTAACACAGCCAACTTAAATTCTGTTTCAGCTGGTTCTTATGCTAATGGTGCTTTTGTCGCAGCTAATACGGCTGACCAAAAAGCGGTGTCTGCTGGTTCTTATGCCAACTCAGCTTATGTGGTTGCTAATACATCCAATTTAACTGCAACGAGTGCTAGTGTATATGCCAATGCAGCCTTTGCAGCTGCCAACATTGCAGACCAAAAAGGTGTAAGTTCTGGTTCATATGCCAATTCTGCATACACCTTGGCAAATACAACATCAATTAATGTTGCAGCTGCTTCATCATATGCTAATGGTGCTTTTGTCGCAGCCAATACCTCAGACCAAAAAGCAGTAACCAGTGGTTCATACGCCAATTCAGCATACACTCAAGCAAACAGTGGAACAATTTTAGCGCAAGCATCTTATGATTTAGCCAACGCATTATCTGGTGGTTCTTCCACAGATGGTTTTGCTAGAAATTCTGCTAATGCTGCAAGTTCATATGCCAACTCTGCATACGCATTAGCTAATACTAAGTTTAATTCTACTGGTGGTACAATCTCTGGTGATGTTAATGTTACAGGTAACTTAACTATCACTGGTCAAACGACTTACTCCAATACAACAACAGTTCTTTTGGGTGATAATATTATTACCTTGAACGCTGACATTCCAATGGCAACTGCGCCGACAGAGAATGCCGGTTTCGAAGTTGCACGTGGGTCTTCCGCAAACGTGCAATTGTTGTGGAATGAAACAACTGATAAATGGACATTCACTAATGATGGCACCAACTACAGTAACATAGGTTCCGAATCTTCCGAGGCTTATGCCAATGCCGCATATCTTGCCGCTAATGCATCGATTAACTTTATTGCTTTAGGTACAGCAAACTCAGCAAGTGTTTATGCCAACAGTGCGTTCTTAGCCGCAAATACTGTTGACCAGAAATCAGTTTCCGCTGGTGTATACGCCAACTCAGCCTTTGCAGTTGCCAATGCTTCAGTAAACTTTATTGCTTTAGGTACAGCAAACTCAGCAAGTGTTTATGCTAACGCATCATACTTACATGCTAATGCAGCCTTTGCAGCTGCCAATAATGCAACTGATTCGTGGGTACGTAATGCCGCAAATAGTGCTTCCAGTTATGCTAACTCTGGTTATACACAGGCTAATACCGCAAACACAAATGCAGCAACCGCAAGTCAGATTGGTGTAACATCTGGTGTATATGCTAATGCCGCATATATTCATGCTAACGCTGCATTTGCAATTGCTAACACTGGTGGCGGTGGTGCTACCGACACATTTGCAAGAAATCAGGCTAATGCATCTTACAATCATGCTAATGCAGCCTTCGCAATTGCTAACACTGGTGGCGGTGGTACTACCGACACATTTGCTAGAATTCAGGCTAATGCAGCTTTCAATGCAGCCAATGCTGCTTCTGGTGGTGCATTCAATTTAAGTGTCACAATTGATTCTTTTTCTGCTAATGGAAACAATACAACATTTACACTATCAACAACACCAGTAAATGAGAACTATACTCTAATCACTTTAAATGGTGTGACGCAACATAAGTCTGCTTATACACTAACTGGCAATGTAATTACTTTCTCTGAAGCACCTTCCGCAGGTTTGCCAATTGATGTAGTAACTTTTTATGGTGTTCCAGATTCAGCTGGTTCATATGCTAACTCAGCATACTTGGCCGCAAATTCTGCTGGCGTATATGCTAATGCAGCATTCAACGCAGCCAATAATTCCACTGATACATGGGTTCGTTCAGCTGCCAACTCAGCAAGTTCATATGCTAATGGTGCCTTCTTAGCAGCTAACACAGCTGACCAAAAAGCAGTAAGTGCCGGTGTATATGCCAATGCAGCCTTCACAGCTGCGAATAATGCAATAGATACATGGGTTCGTGATGCCGCTAACAGTGCTTCATCATATGCTAATGGTGCATTCGGTGTTGCTAACTCTGCCAGTTCTTATGCTAATGGTGCATTCGTTCAGTCTAACACTGCTACTACAAATGCAGCCACTGCTGACCAAAGAGCAGTAACATCAGGTGTATACGCTAACTCCGCTTTTGCAGCTGCCAATACTGCTGACCAAAGAGCAGTAACTTCTGGTGTATATGCAAATGCAGCTTACACATTAGCCAATACTAAGTTTGCTTCAACTGGCGGTACAATCTCAGGCGATGTTAATGTTACAGGTAACTTGACCATTACCGGTCAAACAACATACGCCAATACAACAACGGTACTTTTGGGTGATAACATTATTACCTTGAATGCCGATATTCCAATAGCAACGGCACCGACAGAGAATGCCGGTTTCGAAGTTGCACGTGGAAGTTCTACGAACACATCGATACTCTGGAACGAAACCACAGACAAATGGATGTTCACGAATGATGGCACCAACTACAGTGACCTAGGTTCTGCAGCTTCTGAGTCCTACGCCAATTCCGCATATCTTGCCGCAAACACTTCCGACCAACGTGCGGTAACATCAGGTACATATGCCAATGCCGCATTTGTATCTGCTAATGCTTCAATTAACTTCATTGCATTGGGTACTGCTAACTCTGCAAGTTCATATGCCAACTCTGCATATTTAACTGCTAATGCTTCTGCAAACTTTATTACAATTGGTACTGCTAACTCAGCAAGTGTGTACGCTAACGCCGCATATTTACATGCTAATGCAGCCTTTGCAGCTGCTAATACTGGTGGCGCTAGTTCATCAGACACATTTGCAAGAAATCAGGCTAATGCGGCATTCAGTCAAGCAAATACTGCATTAGGTGCATCACTAAATGTTGCCGTTGATAGTTTCACTGGTGATGGATCAAACACAGCATTTACATTAAGTATAACACCATTCAGTAAAAACTTCACGACTGTTACATTAGATGGTATATCACAACATAAGTCTGCATATAACGTCAGCAGTAACATATTAACATTCTCTGCCGCACCTGATACTGGTGTTGCAATCGATGTTTCTACTTTCTATGGTGGTGCTCAAGGTTCTGGACAATATCAAACCAGAAACTATACTGGTGACGGCACAACTGTAAACTATACAGTCTCAGCAAGAACAACTGCAAATAGTGTTATGGTGATGGAGAACGGTGTTGTACAAACGCCAATTACCGATTACACATTGACTGGAACAACTCTAACATTTGTGATTGCACCAACAACTGGTACTAAGGTTCAGATTAGAGAAATGGCTTATGGTAGTGATGATGCGACAGCTGCATCCTCGTATGCCAACTCAGCCTACATACAAGCTAACACGGCCGCAACCAATGCAATATCTGCTGGTGTTTATGCCAATGCGGCATTTGCCAAGGCTAACACCGGTTCAACGTCTTCAACAAATAATGCAAGGACTGTGATTAATGCATATGTCTTTGGTTCTTAAGGAATAAAACATGCCATTAAACCTAGCCAATACAGTAACGATAACTGCCAAGACGGCACTAGTCAACGTTACAACTGTTTCTGCAAACGTACTTAGTAATGCAACAAGTAGTGGACAGATTCACAAGATTAACACTATTATGTTTAATAATTATAGTGCCAATACTGCAACTGCAAATGTAACAATCAATCGTAGTACTGGTGATTTCTATATTGCTAGATTAGTAACAATTCCTGCAAATTCAATTTTAACAGTTATTGCCAAAGACAATGCAATTTATTTGGAAGAAGGTGATACTCTGCAGGCATCTGTTTCTGCAAACTCATCATTACATTTAATTTCCGGTTTCGAACTACTGAGTTAAAATGAGAACAAGATCAAATTACGGTGTAACCGGTTCTGTAGTAACATTGTCTGCCGTTAGTACTGGTGGTATTTTTGGTTCAGAAGATTTGCGTTTAGCTAAATTAAATTCTGTTTGGCCTGGCTCTCAACTTCAACCTACTACAGTAGAATATTTAGTAGTTGCTGGTGGCGGTGGCGCCGGAATTGGTGGCGGTGGCGCATATGAAACAGGAGGCGGCGGCGCCGGCGGTTTAATTTATCATCCAACTTTTTCTGTAAGTTCTGGTACATATACTATTACTGTTGGAGGTGGTGGCGCATACAATACAAATGGTGCAAATTCTACAGTTTCATATAATAGTAGTAATGTGTTAACTGCACTGGGTGGGGGATGGTCAACAAATGGCGGAGGTACAGGCCAAGCTGGTGGTTCGGGAGGTGGCGGCACAAACCCATCTACCAACGGCGGCGCAGGTGTTCAAACAACTGATCAATCAATATCCGCAGATTCAAGGACATATGGTTTTGGAAATAACGGCGGCAATGGTGCGGGAAGCGCAGGTGGGGGAGGTGG
>Ga0208232_1000192_pt1 | contig 14225 bp, 25 predicted proteins | sample LakMenEpi24Aug12_FD_150729 | JGI IMG/M metagenome (GOLD analysis project Ga0208232, IMG submission 150729) | Freshwater microbial communities from Lake Mendota, WI - 24AUG2012 deep hole epilimnion (SPAdes) | ecosystem: Environmental > Aquatic > Freshwater > Lake > Epilimnion/Euphotic zone ... | reverse complement strand
TGGATTTTGGATTTTCTCAGATTGACGATCAAACCATGCGCGAGCAGGTCCGGGGTTGAGTGGATTGATTCCCCACAGATAATGAGCAACGGCACCAGCACCGGGCCATTCCTTGTCGTCAGGGTTGCTGTTTTTGCCCGCCTCAAGATCCACCGCGTGACGCGCGCCCCATGCGCTAGCCTTGACGATTTTTTCCTCACTGACCTCACCGGATGCCATTTTGCGCGCCGCGTCTTTCGTGCCTTCGGTAAGTCCGTCTCCCCCGTATCCTTCTGCAAGCAATTCAAGCCCGCGCTTTGCTGCGGAAATAATGTAGTCCGGCGGCTTCATTCAGGCGAGTTTGCTGGCTTGGTTGGCGGGTCGTCCTCGGTTTCCACTTCGGCGTCAATTGGGCCTTTGGTGGTGTCCGATTCGATTCCGTATTGTTCGTAAATCATCGACGCCTCGTTGATCTCAATGCAGGTTTGCTCCAGGTCGGTGCCCTGCTCGTCGTGGATTCGTTGCGGCGACGTGAATTTGTTGGCAAGGTCGAGCGCCTTGGCGTTGGCCTCTTTGATGGGATCAATACCGGGCCAGCGTTTGCCCGTGAATTTCGGCGCGTTGAACTTGAAAAACTTCTCCGCCGGCAACGGAACCGCTTGCATCGTTAGCGCCATTTTCAACCACTCGGCAAAGATTCTACGCTCCGCAATCGCGATGTCGAACTCCTGCAAAACCTGCCATTGCGCGGTGATGGTTAGCCGCTCCAAACGCCCGGCACTGAAATTGATCTCAGCGTAATTTTGTCCGATGGTCGAGAACTGCGCGCCCGGCAGACCAGCGCAAATGCTGCGAAGGATTTCGTTGCGGACGTGGCCGGTGTTCGGGTTCGGCTGGTTCGGGTTGAACTCTTTCGCCCGCACGCCAGGCGGCAAACCGTGCGCGCCGCCGGGGTTCATCTCCATTGAAAGCCCCTTCATAATGTCGGGGTCCGCGCCCGCTGCGGTAGTCCCATCCGGCCCGATAAGGTCGGTCTCGAAAAAGACATTTGAGCACGCGCCGACGCGCATCGCGACAACCACGGCTTCCATCGCCTTGTCGAGCTGCCGCACATTGGACATTACCGGAGTTGCCCACGGAACCGGGCGCGTCACGTCCGCGTCATCGTCAAATTTCGCGTAGTGAATGATGTCCTCGGCTGGAATACGGATACTTCCTTCCGTGCTGTTCGTGCCAAAATTTACCGGAGACATCGTGGCCCATTGCCCGCTCGTGGCCTTGGTGAACCAATACGCAACCGGCACCGGAGCCGGATAGCTTTCGTCGTATTCGATTCCGTAGCGGATTGGGTTGCCGTTGGCTTCGTTTGTGCCGAGCAGGTAGTAATTGCACCACTCAGCATTTATATGCTGAATCTTGAAACCGAAAGGCTGATAGCGGGAATCGCGGACCATGCGAATGAAGTGGTCCCCGTCGCGCGCACAGGATTTGAGGCGAAGCTGCCGAGATTCGTTGTAGCTGATTCGCCCGCTGACGGTGCAGTTCTCACGCAACTGCCACTCCGCCCACTTCCGCTCGATCAACTGATTCGCGAACGTGTCCAGCTCGCCGACCTTTACCGACGCCTTGCCTTTGATCGTGTGCAGTAGCTTCTCCGCCTTGAACGGCAGGCCGGTCTTTTTAGCGGTGAAGCGCAAGACTTCGTTGCGGCGATTCTCCGCGCGCCGCAGCGCATCCTTTTCTTCCGCGCTGTAAATGATGCGGTCCTCGGTTTCCTTGACCATCATGCGGAGCGTGTAGCCGGTAGGCCCGATGACGTTCGCGGCAAGCTCCTGACCGTAGCCCATGATGAACGGATTCTCCCTCCAGAGGTTGCGCGAGAAAGCGCGAAGCTCCCAGTGGTTGCGATAGATTTCCGCGTCAACGCCGATGCGATTCGGCCTCCAATCGGGCGAGACTTTCTTTAGCTGCTCGATCAGTTGGCTGTAATTTCGCGGCTGCCGAATTGGCTCGTCAACGATCTGGACGGCGCTGCCGTTGGTCCGCTTTCCGTTGAGCTTTAGAGTTTTGGCTTTCATGGAAATTACACAAAATACGGCCTGATAGAACGTGTCGGAGCGTCCCCGCGCAGCCCGGCAGCGGCGGCTTTCTCGGCGGCGAGCTTCGCCTCAAGGTTGCGAATCGTGTTCAGGAGATGCGCCTGATTCTCCTTGGTGAAGCTTTGCCCGTTGAACGAAACGGACACCTCGGGATTCGCCAGCAACGTGAGAAGCGCCGTGTTCGCCGCGTCGAGCTGAAGCTGCGTTGCGCTCGCCGTAATCGTGGTGGCGTAGTTTGCCAGCACGGTGAAATCCCCATCGCCTCCGCTCGTCACGTCGCCGCTGGCCGTCTCGGTGCATCGCGCCGCCCATGTCCAGGCTCCCGCCGCCATCGTGGCGGATTGCGCGGCGGTAATCGTGAATGCAAACGCGCTGCCGCTAGCCGAGCCGGCGCAGGTGATGGGCGCAACGCCGGGGCGGTTTAGCACCAAGACAGCGGTGAAAGCCGGTGCCGGGCACAGCGGCAGGGAGAGAAGCAGGCGCGTCGTGTCGCCGGACGTGATGCTTTGCGGGAAGTATGAAAGGGCGGCAAGTGCCATGCGCCGACATAATTAGCGCACGCGCGTAGATTGTCAACGCGCGTTGACTATTTGGCAAAACTTAGGGCGGCACCGTTTCCAGTGCCGCCCTTGTGGTTTGCCGCGCCAAGCTGTTCCTCGCTTTGCCCCGCCACGCCCCGCCCAGCAAACTACTACCGCCCCGAAAGGCGGCAGTGTGTTTGCCGCGCCTCGCCTTGCCTTGCCTTGCCCTGCTGCGCCAGGCCAAGCCTCGCTAGTCCAAAAGATTCGCCTTCCGAGCACTCGTGATCGGCGCGCGCATCAGCGCCAGCCGGATCGCGGATTTCTCTTCGCACTTGAGAAGTCGCTGTTTCGTTTCCTCTGTAATCTGCGCGTCGGGGTTGCGGGCGATGCCGCCAAACAGTTTGCACGCCCGCGCCATTTCACGGAAGGAACGGCGAACGCGAGTGCGCGCCACTTCCTCCGCGCCGTCTGCCATCAGAACGATATAGCCCGCTCCGCGCTGTTCGCGCGCGGACAAGTAAAGCCCGCTCTCGATCAACTCGTCATTGATATTGGAAATGGCAATGCCAAATGCGATGGACTCGGGTTGACAGGCGAGCCGGTCAACGAGATAGGCCATTTCGTATTTGGTTCCGAACGTGATGCCTTTCTCGATCATTTCGTCAACGAGACGCACCCATAAGGCCGGATAAGCGTCGTCGGACGTGATTTCAACTTCTGCTTCGATTGGTTCTTTTTCTGGTTGGTTTGTCATAAAACTGTCCGGTGATTAGCCGGATGATTGCGCCCTGCCGCGCCTAGCCACGCCCTGCCTCGCTCGGCCCTGCCAAGCAAACTGCAACGGCCCGTGAGCCGCTGTGTGTTTGCCATGCCAAGCCACGCCGGGCCACGCCAGGCACGGCCTCGCCTCGCCATGACTCTCTGCCGCACCCGCGAACGGATGCGGTGTGAGAAGCTACGCCTAGCACTGCCGCTCTATCCCTGCCGAGCCTTGCAATCCACGCCATTCCGCGCCCACTACCGCGCACCCTTTCGGATGCGCGGTGTGTGGACCCGTCACCGCTTCGCTTCGCCTGACCACGCCACGCCGTTCCATGACACGCCGCACTGCCGCCCACGGTTTCCCGTGCGCGGTGTGTGCGGCCAGTCATTGCAAGGCGTCGCATAACCCGACCTCGCCTAGCTCACCAAAAACCGCCCAAACTTGGGACGCCAGCCGCCGATTCCGCTGAGACGGCCAGCCAAATCGAGCGCCTCATGTAGCGATTTCTCGGCAACAATGTTCTCGTCAAACTCAATCGTGAACGTGACTTTCCAGCCGGTCGGCACCATCGCCCGAACCTTCCAGATAAGCGCGCCGGTTTTCGGTGGCACCTTCGCCGGACATTCCAGCCGGAAAGCGGCGTCGGCATAGTAGGCTTCGAGGCTGTTGTGTTTGATTTCGGTTTCAATGATCGCCTGATCCTCGGTAATGAGAACGGAGCGGTCGATGTCCTTTCCTTTTTTTGCCGCTGCCGCACCGTTGCGGATGCAGGCAAGCAGCGCCGTGTCCGGAATATAAAACGCTTTGCGTTCCGTGTTCCAATACGCGGACGCCTCCCAATCGCCGCGCTTCTGTTCGTCGGCGAGTTCCGCCATGCGGTTTTCGTCGCCCTTCTTGCGCGCGGCCTTGAGCAGACTATTGATGCGCCGGGAATTGACGGCGAATGGATTGGCGATTTCCACGGTTTGCGGATTCGACATAATGAGCGGGCGGATGCCCGTCCAAGTAGTTGTGATGGATTTCATAGTTTATTTGCTTTGTGCCTTTTCTTCCAGCGCCTCGCGGGCAATGTCAGTCAGGCGGATTTTGCGCTTTTGCGCTTTTTTCTTGAGGTTATCCCGCGTCGCCGGAGTGACGCGGGTGTTGATGCTGGCGGTGAATTTCTTCATTGCACAAACGTGTAACGCACGCTTCGCAATCGCGCAACAGCTATTTTACAAATTCCAACCGCTCGGCGCTTTGCCCTTAAACCACGCGGACGGCGCGACCGGCGCGGGCGCATCGGGCTTGGTCAGCGCGAGCGTTTCCTCTAGCGTATCGAAGTTGCGCGGATAGAGTCGCCACGCAGCAAGGTTGCCGACGGCGATGTCGAGCGCCTCGTTGCCGCTTACCTCGTCCTTGTAGGTGTTGTAAATCTCGGGTCCGTTTATTTTTTGCGTGGCGGTTTCAATCGTCAGCCCTTGAAAAAACTCCTCGCGAAATTGTTTGTTGAAATGAATGTAGCCCTCTGGAATCTCACCGTCCGTAATGGACATTCGCAACCTCTCATAAATCCTGTCCTTCGCCTGCCATGTTCCGATATGTCGCCCCTTCAATGTCTTGGCGATAGTTTTCATTTGTCCGTGCGTGACGATTGGATGCGGGTGCGTTCCGATTCCCTTACTGGCCTGGACATGCCCATAAACTCCCGGCTCCGGATTGCGCGCGAGTTCCTGAAAGAAGCGGTAAACGTCCTCGCTGTATGCGCCACCGTCCACAAACGCAAAGCCAAGTGACATCGGCGCGCCGCTGGCGTGTTTCCATTTGCGGCCAAGCTGCCGCCGCAATTCCTGCCAGACTTCGCGGTGCCCGACGTAACCCTCGATCACGACATGATCCATGAACCACGATTCGTCGTTGCGACCCCACGCCTGCCAGCCGACCTCAAGCCGGTTCTTTTGGCAATCGGTAAAGGCGGTCAGAAACAGGCCGCGTTCCGGCACGGTCAGTCCGTAATCTTCGCGCCGGTCGTAGAGCGGTTTCCAGTCCGGAGCTTTCTCGCTTTCTTCGGTGGGGTCGAACGGCTCGGCGTCCACCGTGTTCACAAGCGGGCGCATTGCTCGCTTCGGATCGGCGCTGGCGGCAACGGCCATTTCCTCCTCGGCGAGCTGGCCAAGGTAGCCAGCCGGATATTTGTGATAGTCCACCGGATGCGGCCAGAGCATTGAGTTGGCGTGAAAGCCTCGCCGGCCTCGAAACTCGTTGCGCGGTTTCCAGTTGTCGAATCCCTGCCCGTGGGCCATTGCGTAACGCTCGGCATCGGTCAGAAACTCGCCGCACCTTGGACATTCGAGCCGAGCGCCTTCCGGCTTTCCCTTATCGTAGCGCAACATTTTCCGGTGCATCACAAACGGCTCGCCGCCGCACTTTACGCAGGTGACGTGCCACTCGTTCCAATCGCTGTTTTCAAGATCGTTGATAATTCTGGAGTGACCGCGGAGCGACGGGTATGACGCGGAGACGCGAATCGTGTCGGGATATTCGCTGCCGCGTTTCCAGAAGATTTGCACCTGGTCTCCCTCGTCTCCTTCCTCCTGCTGAATGGCGTCCTTTTCGTCAATTACCAGAAAGCTACCCTTTGCCCGCCGCAGTTCGCCGGGTGCGTTCGCGCCGAACATCGTAATGAGTCCGCCGGGAAACGCTTTGTGCAAAATCGTATTTGAGGTGATGCGCCGATTTCCTTTCGAGCCGTAGGGGTTGAGGCACGGCGTGGTGTCGAGCAGCTCGCCGCAGAGGTTGTCTTTCGAGAATTTTTCGACCTGCCCCGTCGTCGGCATCATGTAGAGAATCCGGCGCGGTCGCTGGTCAATCGTGTAGCCGATGGCGAGCAGGATGACGGTGCTTTTAAGTCCGCGCGAGAAAATCGCGTAACTCGTCTCGATCACTCGCCGGTCAAACATGCTTTGATACATGGCGCGCGTGTAGGGCGCGAAGTCCCACTTGAACCGGCCTCCGTTTGGCAGGCGATAGACTTCCTCTGCCCACTCTTCCGGCGTCATCCTCGACCACGGCGCGAAGCAGCGCGCGTAGCTGTTCAGCCAAGACGCCCCGATTTTTTCCACTGAGAGCGGATCGCTCACAGCTTCGCCAGCTTGGCTGGCACCTCGCGCAGTTCGGTGAAGATGTCGCGAATCAATTCAGCCGAGAGCAGCTTGCCTTCATGGGCTTTGAGCAGCCCGGCGACGTTGCTAAGGCTCGCTTCGTGGATCGCTTCCACGTCGTCTTTCGGCCAGCGGTCGCCGCGCGTCACTTCCATTTCGAGGTCGATTTGAGCGCCGCGCTTGACGGTCAAGAGGCGTTGCGCTTCCGCCATGTCCACATACTCGCCGTCCTGCGGACCTCCAAGCCCAAGGCAAAGCGGAAGCGCCTTGTCGGATTCGTAGAGCTTGGCGTTTTTCGGCCCCTGCTTTGCCACCAACGGCGCGACTTTCTTGCGAACGGTTTCGCGGTCGGTGCTCAAAAGCTCCGCGATTTCTAGCTGGCTGATTAGTTTCACTTGTTGTTGGCGGTTATGGCAATTATATAGCTAGCTACAAAGCGGTCTGCGGAACCTCCTGACAACCTCCCACACAGACAGAACCTATTTTTATCAAAGCATGCTCCATTGATGTTGTGATGGTGTGGTATCACGCTTGATAATGTTCTGTATTGCGCACATTGGTTGCATGCGCCCTATTTCGCAGTGTTTGGCGATGTCCTCAACTAACTCGCGAGTTTCGCGCATGATCTCTGAGTTCGTGAACCGTATAACCTTTAATCCGCACCCGTTTAGGAATCGAGTGCGCCTCTCATCGTATTCCTCTCGCCCATCATGAAAGCTCCCATCGGCCTCAATCACAAGTCGAGCCGATGCACAGTAGAAATCGACGATGAACTTACCAAATACAACCTGCCGCTGAATGTAGTGAGGAAATCCGCTGCTTGGTCGTATGGAGAGCCATAGCCTAAGCTCGGCTGGCGTCGGCTCTTTCTTCATCCTGCGGGCGTATCCACGGCGCTTGCCGTGCTTTGCTCCGATGCTCGTTGCGATTGCTGATGCTGTTTGGTGATTCATTTTAGTCTTGACATGATCTGCCATTTTGTTGTTACACTATTCAAAGCCACCGCCTTGCCAAGGATGATCGCAGTGTTGAGGCCAGCCCTTGCCGCTATCGCGCTCCGCTTGGTGTTGGTTCATTTGGTTTGAGCAGCGCATAGAGCAATTCCGGCCCGCTCTTTCCCTCGCTCCTGGCGCGGCTCTTGAACGCGACGGCAACGTGCGGCTCCAAGCGTAGCAGGATTGCGACGCGGGGCATGAGGCCAAGCTCGGCGCGGGTTGGACGGCCCTTTTTTCGTGGTGTTTCTGGCATGGGAAACGGATAGTTTATTGCTTGCGAAAATGCAAGCGGAAAGAAAAACAGCGGTTTTTTTCTCTGTAAATGACGATTCTTTGAAATAAACGCTTGCACGTTAATGAATGATAGCTACATTGTTTTCCATGAAGAAACTCACCAAACGCCAAGAAGCCCAAAACCTTTGGAACCTCTGCGTTGCCGCTGAAACGGCGATGAGCAGCGAAGAAAAAGCCCGCATTGAAACGCTGGCCCCGAGCGTTCCGAAAGCGGATCGTGACCGGGTTTATGGAGCGTCAACTTCCACGGCTGACCAATGGGCGGCGAAATACGGCAGCCGCTAACCTTTTCCCTTTTATGCAAACCAAACCCACCACTCCCAAGCCCGCCGGCGGCACGCGCCCGGCACGTCTCAAACCCGGCTACTACTGGGCCGCTATCTGGCCGAATGGCAGGCAGCTATGGGGCGACACCGTAAAGCGCAATGTTGAGCGGGCCGCGCGCGGCACTTGCCTGAAAATTGTTCAAATCCCGCAAAACTCCTAACATGACCACGACCCAAACCCAACCCACCCCGGCACCAAAGCCGGACGCGCAGCCCGTGCAGGCTGCAACGCGTGAAATCCTTTACGCTGACCGCTCCTTCTCAAACGAAAGCGCCGGAAAGGAAATGGCCGCGTGCCTGGCCGAAAATGGAAATGTCGAGTGCTACTTCCCGACACCGGCCAGCGCCGAGCGCAACGGCTCGCTTTTCCTTTCCGCGCCCGCGCTCCTGGCGGCGCTGGAGAAGATCGAGGCAAACGCCGCAGAGTCGCCGGAATGGATTCGCCGCGTGACCAACGAGGCGTTGCAACTGGCGAGGGGAGGGGCGAAATGAACCTCTGGACTGTCACGGATGGCTGGTTTCGGTGCGTGGTGCGTGCCGATTCCGCCGAGGATGCGATTGACTACGCCGCCGCCCACGACCTCCGAGGGTGCGACTGGAAAACACTGAGAGCAACGCGCAAGTGACGCCCCCACGCGCTCCCCGGCAAGTGTCGGGAAGCGACGGGGGCGGCGCTTGCAAGGTCCGCGACTGGACGCCGAGGGTGCGAGCCGAGGGGACAACCGAAACCAAAGCCTAGCCCCGCGCCTGCCCGCACCGGCTGCACTGCCCGCGCGGTCCAGACCAATCGTGGCTTTGCCACTTCACCAAGCACGGCCCTGAGCGCATCGGGGCCGTGCTTTCCGTTTCAGGCGGCGAGGGTGGCAAACGTGGCGGTGTAGTCAAAAACCGTTGCTTCACTGTGTTTTCTGTGTAAAATAAAAGGGCCGTCGCGGTGTATTCAGCACCGAAACGGCCAACAAGTTACATGATCTACCATGCAAAATGTTTCCAAAACTGTACCGACCCTCCAAAGCGAAGTCAACCTTTCATCCCTTGGGTGGACGGTTTCAAACGGGCAAATTGAGGCATGGACGCCTCGCCGAGCAAAAGCAATCCTAAACTGGGTTCCGCATGAGTTTCGTTTCGGATGCTGGGAGCACTGCTTTTATTGCGGAGAACCGCCGCAATCTCAGGACCACGTAATTCCTTGGATGTTCCTGAGCGTGGTAAAAGACCATGACGGAAGTTCATGGGGAATAAAAACCCCTTGTTGCTCCGACTGCAATACGGTTTTGAACCGATCCTTTTTCCCATCTTTGCAAAGGAGATGCGAAGAGCTTCAAAATCTTTTGCGGAAACACTTGGCTAAGGCACTTCGCATACCGAAGTGGACAGAAAAGGAAAAGCGAGAGCTGGGAAAAAACCTGCAAAACCACATTCGCACAAGGTCAAATGACAGGCGCAGGGCGATCCGCAGAACCACTTGGCAAAAAACTGAGGAGTTTCAGTCTCTTTTTCAGGCAGCGCACGAATCATCAATGAGAATGTTTCCCGAAAACAAGCACCTGCACGCCTTTATGCGGCCTCCTTGGGCTTAGAGGCACCGTCAATACCTCCGGCGGCTGCGACGCGCTGGCGGGCATTTGTGGCGATTCCAGAGGCATATCCGCCACGCCAGCAACCGCCGCTCGCAGCTCGGCGAAGTGCTGTTTGACGAAAACGGTATGCGAGCGGGTCATTCCCAAGCGTCGAGGATGGACTGCACCAGCGGCAGAGTTTCCTTTGTAATTGGCAGGCAGGTGTCGATTGCGGCGATGCAGGTAAGCGCCATTGCAACCGTGGGCGAGGGTAGGCCGGCGGGCAGCGAGGTGTCAGGCCGGTAATCCTGCTGCGAGATCAGCACGCAACGGGCGCGGATGGTGGCGAGGCGGTCGGCGGCGGTCATTTGGTGGCTTCGAGGGTTTCGCGGATGCGCTCTCCGGCTTCCCGGTAAAATTCGGCGTCGGGGTATGATTCTCGCGTGAGCGCGTAGCTTTGGGCGTGCTCCACGATCTCTTTGGCGTCTTCAAGCCCCGACCGGCACTTGGCGAGCTTGCGGTTGAGATGCACGGCGCACGAGTGCGAGCCGTCCTCTCCGGTCAGCCATTCAGCTCCGCATGTGCAGCATCGGGAGATTGCCGGGTTCACTTCGCCTCCTTTTCGCATTTGCGCCAAACCGGCTTGCCGTCTGCGTCGTTGTCGCCTGGACGGTGGATGAGCCAGCCCATGCTTTGCAGTTGCGTCCACCCTCGGAAGCCGGATTCGCCATGCAACGCCAGTGTAATGCCGTGATCTGAGGTCTGCACCGGCAGGAAATCGCTGCCGGACAGCGCGCGGAACACGCTGCCGAACGGCACGTCTGCGCGCGTCAACGGCACCATGCGCGGCGGCGATGGGACCGGGCGCATCGTGCGCGTGTGGTTGTGTGCGGAGTGACGCGGTTCGGCGGTCACATATTTTCCCCACGGCCCTTTCCCGAACTCCCACACCTGATCTCCGAATTGCGGTATTTCGTCATACAGAAGCGGCCTCCACCCCTCTGGCAGCATGTCCTCCGTCCAATCCGTGCGATGCCATTGCTGGCCGGCGGGCGGTGGCGGAAGCGTCCACGGGGCGGCCTTGGGTAGCGGGCGTCTGGTGCGGGTGTGGTAGTGGCAGTAATCGGTCGTCTGATAAGAGCTTACGTTGGTTTCTACTCTCCATTCTGACCCGAGCTTAAATTCATCTCCATTTTTGTAGGCTTCCCCTTTCAGCAACGGCCTCCACCCATCCGGCAGCATGTCCTCAGTCCAGTCCGTGCGGTGCAACGGCATCGTCGCCTCGTCCCATGTCGGGAAAAAGCGGCGCATGTGGTCGGCAAGGGACCACGGGGCAGGCTTGGGCTTGCGGCGGTGTGGCAGGCGCGGATCGAAGATCGCCGTATCGGACCATTCGCCGCTCAGGAGTTGCACTTGGATTCGCTCGCCGTCTCGAAGGGCGTTGCAGGCGTCCTTCCATTGTTCGATTTGGTCTGGTGTCATGTTCATTTTAGTCTTTTTCCGGGTTGGCTGGGTTGTCTTAAAAAAGCGAGCAGTTCCGGGGTTGGCCGCAGCGTCGTCATGCGCCCCGTCTCACCGACATGGCGCTGGAAATTGGGGCAGCGCGGGTGGTGGAGGCGGTCGCGAAACTGCGCGAGGGTGCCGATTCCGCCGTGCTTGCGCCACAAATCTACGGGCGTCACCCACTCGTCGGCTTTCGGCAGCGTGACCGAATAGCCTCGGGACCGGAGAAGCGAGATTGCGGCGTTGATGTCGGCTTCATCGGTCATGGGACGACGGTGATGCCCTCGCTCGCCAGCGACTCAGTGATGATCTTGGCGAGCCGCTCGGCGGTGATCGGGTCGGCATCGGCAAACCGGCTGATCGTGATGCGGAACCGGCCATTGAGCGTGAACTCGACCGGCTCGGCAATGTCGCGCGCACGGCATGGCTCGGCCTCGTCGTGGCGGGTGATGATGTCGGTGATGGTCATGGCAGAGGATTATTTGCAGCGAGCGGCCATCCACTTGACCGCGCCTTTGTAGGTTTTGAACGTGCGACTCGCAGAAAAGGTGACAGCGGTAAAGCTGCCGTCCGAGTTGCGGACGATTGAGCGGCTGAGAGATTCGTTGTTGCCGAGGTTGATTGAGGTCGTCGTTGTCATGTTGGTTTCGCAGATTCGCCGGGGTTGGCTGTCCCCCGGCGGTTTTGCAAACGAGAGTTAGGCAGTGATTTTGTCAAAATACTGGCTGGCTTGCGCGAGCGTATCGCCATTCATCCAAATGCAATTTCCGGCGCAAACGCTGTAAATAAATGCGCCACCGACAAACGCGACGCGACGGACAAGACGAACCGAGCGACCGATTCGATATTGATCGGCATCGGTGCAAATGCCGGTTTTGTATTCGATGAAAGCCGGAGCCTTACGGGTTTGGACTGCGGCGCTTTTCATCACTTCGGAATAGTTGCTGATGTTCATGCCCTATCCTTCCCACTATCTTTGGAGCTTGTCAACAGCTTTTCTTTCGCTTGGCCCACTTTTTTTCGTCGCCCGAATAGCGGCCCTGAGCATGTCCCGCGATTCCCGGTGCCGAGCAGTCGCGAGCCGCGTCTGCTGCAGGAGGATGCGAGCAAACGGATCGGCAGCATGGTCGGCGATCGCATCGCCTGCCGCCTCGCCAGCGCGCACGGCGGCGTTGAGGCGCGCCAGGATGTCGGCGAGGGTGGTCACCTCCCCATGCCCTCCCTAAACCGCGCCGCCGCCTCCCTTCGCTTCTCCCACCCGATTAAAGCGATGCGCCGCGCCTCCTTTTTCGTGAGCTTTCGGCGCGACTTCTTGCCGCCCTTGGCTCCGATGGCCGCGAGATATTCCTTGGGCGTTTTCATCGTGTGCGGCTCAATGCCAGTGCCAGGATATACGGGTCAGGCTCGCAAAGGACGTATTCCGTAGAGCGTTCCGTTTTCCTCGACAAGTTTCCATCCGTCGTCTTCGGCGTTGCTTGGGCCGGGGCATTTGCAGTCGGCGTAATGCTGTTGGCACTCCAAGCAAAAAGGTTCTCCGCAATCGGGACATGGCTTGCAATCGCTGGCGAAGACAATGCGAACGCGCTCCATTGCGCCGCCATCGCTTCCGCGATGCCCTGATACGTCTTGCTCCGCAATTTCCATCGGTCGGGACTTGGTCCCAGCTTGTTTTGCGAGCCGTTCGCGCACTGGTTTTCCCATCGTCCGCTTGCGGGCTTTTGCAGGATGTTTGTCGGCGCGAGCGCCGGGAGATTTTTCAGCCATAGACAGGTCGTTTTCGATTCAGGGTGCCCGAACTGCCACGGGTGAATAATGCAGTCAGGTTTGCGGATGCGCGTGGATATTGCACCAACGGGATTTTCAAGCGCGATGTGTGGCGCATCCGCGCCGAGCAGCGCCCGCACGAACTCCAGCGCATCCTCGGTCAGTTGCGGGTCGCGCAGCCCGCGCACCGTCCAGTGCATCCCCGACGAGCAAAGGTAGGTGCAGGGCGGGAACGCAATCAGGATGTCCCACTTCTCGCGCAGCAGCTCGCGCACGTCGCCGGTGTGGTGCGGGCCGGGCGCGTCCGTTGGCAGCAGGTCGCAGCTTATGGCGTCATGCCCCAGCGCACGGAACGCATCCCGCACCGTCCCGCTGTATTCGCATCCGACTAGGACGCGCATAAGCCCATCTCAATCGCAACGTCTCGCAGCCCGCCGTCCACGCGCTCGACCATGTATGACGAGACGCACTGCCACGGCTGAAACGCCATCCCTGGCCTCGGCGTGAAGATTCCAACGCGCCCATTTTGCTCGTCATCGTATGTGAACCATTCGCGCTTGTCGTCGCCGGGGTCTTGCCACTCTGGCTTGATACGGATTCGTTCGCCTTTTTTTAGTGGAGTATGTTCTGTCTTCATGCACGGAGTCTCGTATGCGTAAGCGGCTTGTGCAAGCAGTATTTTTGTAAATCTTTACCTGCCGTGCGATTCTCTGAACTGTTTCGCAGCCTCCCTTGCCGCCGCCGCGATGCGCTCGGCTTCCGCTGGGTCGGTCATCGGCACGACGTTGACCGGCTGCGCCCATTCCAGCGCCCGCCCTGCTTTGGGCTTGTCCGCTCGCGCCTTGTCCAGTTCGCCGGGGAATCCGCGCAAAAAAGTGAGGATTGATTTTCGGCAGTAGTGGTCCGGCTTCTTCCGTTCCCGTTCGTAAAACTTGGCGACCTCGGCAAAAGCGTCCATGTCCATTCCGCACTTCGCAGCAGCCCGAAACGCCGCAATCTCCGCGTCTGCCCACGGCTTCGTTTCGTCCCGGTGAAACAGCTTCGCCACGGCCTTCGCCAGCGGGCTTGTCGGGAGGTTGTCCGGTTTCGGCTTCGCAACGGTCACGTCCGCTTCGGATTCGTCTATCCGCACACCGTCAAAGCCCATCAGCTTCAACGCCGTCCTGATTCGCCCCTTCGCGCCGGGTTGGCCGGTGGCGGTGATCGTGTAGCGGGCAGGCATGGTCAGGAAAGCAACTGCAAAGGGTTCAGGAAATCGGGAGCAACGGGCACAGTAACCCCG
>Ga0208232_1000182_pt1 | contig 14495 bp, 9 predicted proteins | sample LakMenEpi24Aug12_FD_150729 | JGI IMG/M metagenome (GOLD analysis project Ga0208232, IMG submission 150729) | Freshwater microbial communities from Lake Mendota, WI - 24AUG2012 deep hole epilimnion (SPAdes) | ecosystem: Environmental > Aquatic > Freshwater > Lake > Epilimnion/Euphotic zone ... | reverse complement strand
GACCCTCGCCTGCGCGCAGTGCCACGACCATAAGTTCGATCCGATCAGCCAGAAGGACTACTTCCGAATCTTCGCTTACTTCAACACCCTCGACGATCGCCCCACCGATGGTAACGCCGGCGTGAACTCGCTTCCTTCGGCGCTACGCAAGACCGTTCTCAAGACGGATGAGCTCCCCGCCCTGCGCGAACGTATCGCCACCCTCAGCCGACGACTGCAGGAGCCAGACTCACAGGTACTCGCCCATTGGGAGCGCGCCCAAATGCAGGGCGAAGCTGATCGGAAGCTCGGTCTCAAACTCATCCCGATCAAGCTGCTCAAGCTCTCCACGCCCAATAGCGGCGGCGGCTTCACCGTCGAGGGGCATAAGTTCAAAGGCATCTCGAAGACCGCCTTCGATATCCTCGGCGAGACCCCGCCAACCGCAGAGCCTATCGCCGGACTGCGCTTCGTCTTCCCCGATACGCTGGCCGCGCCGAAGCCGACCAAGGCGACCCAGGCCGCGAAGACGGCCAAGGTGGCACCGGTCGCACCTAAACCCATGGATGAATTCGCCGGACGCTTCGTGCTCACCGCCGTCGACGTCACCGCCGACAAGATCGCCAGCGACCAAGTGAACATCCATCGCCTCCAGAAGTTCAGCCGCATCACCGCCGATGCCTGGACCGAGGACTATCCGGCGAAGGACGTGCGCGCCTTCAACGTACTCAACCAAGGATGGTCGCCCCCCGCGGCCACCGGCACCCACCACCTCACGCTGACGTTCGCCACGCCGATCACCGCGAAAGACCACCCCTACCTGACCGCGCAGATCTATTTCGGGAATAGAATGGGCGGCGCCCCCAGCGAGGGCGAACTCTTCGCCTTCACCGGCCACGACGACGGCACCGACCTACCGGAGTTCGTCCTGCGCATCCTCGCGACCAAACCGACGGAGCGCACCGCCGAGCAGCAGCAGGCCCTCTGGGCCTATTGCGCTAAACATTCCGACGAGATGAAAGCCGTCCGCACCGACTTGGCCAATGCCCAGGAGCGGACCAAGACCCTCACCGAACCCCAGTCGACGATGGTGATGAATATGTCGGCCAAACCCCGTGAGACCTTTATCCTGAACCGTGGCGACTACTCCCAACCCACGGTGAAGGTCGAAGCCGGCACCCCCGCCAAACTCCCCGCCCTGCCCGCCGGAGCGCCCGCCAATCGTCTCGGTCTCGCGCAGTGGCTCGTCATGAAGGAGAACCCGCTCACCGCCCGCGTCGCCGTCAACCGCGTCTGGAAACTCCTCTTCGGCACCGGCATCGTGACTACCCCCGCGGACTTCGGCTTCCAGGGCGAGTGGCCCAGCCACCCCGAGCTGCTCGACACCCTCTCGGTCGATTTCGTCGACTCTGGATGGAACCTCAAGGCGCTCATCCGGCAGATCGTGACCTCGTCGACCTATCGCCAGTCGTCACGCACTTCGGCCGAGCTCTTGGAAAAGGACCCGGCCAACCGCCTCCTCTCCCGCGGGCCACGCTTTCGCCTCCAAGCGGAACTCATCCGTGACCAGGCCCTGCAGGCCGGAGGTCTGCTCGTCCCCCAGCTTGGCGGACCGAGCGTAAACCCTTACTCGCCCTTCGACCTATGGCGTGAAGTCAGCCACTACGGCAGTTCGCCGGCGACCTCCCAGGTCTTCGTCCAGGATCACGGCGAGAAACTCTACCGCCGATCGATGTATACTTACTGGAAACGCACGGCCCCGCCGGCGAATATGGTCACCTTCGATGCCCCCAACCGGGAGGTCTGCACCATCAGCCGTAGCAACACCACGACCCCGCTGCAGGCACTTGTCACCTTGAACGACGTCCAGTTCGTCGAAGCCGCCCGCGGTTTCGCCCAACGTATCATCCAGCACGGCACCGTTGATGCCGCCCGCATCCGCTGGGCCTTCTTAGAGGCCCTCTCCCGTCCGCCGTCGGACAAGGAACGGGCGCTCGTCGTCAAGGCTCTCGCCCGTGAACGCAGCCGCTATGCGGCAGACAAGGAGCGGGCCCTCAAAGTCCTCAGCCCTGGCGAATCCACGCGTGACAGCACGATTCCGCCGGCGGAGCACGCCGCATGGATGCAAGTGGCTACCCTCATCCTCAACCTCAGCGAAACCGTGACCCGCAACTAAAGCCATGCATCCTCATCACGAGTTTCAGAATCATCTCACCCGCCGCACCTTCATCGGGCAATCCGCCCGCGGGGTCGGCGGCCTGGCCCTCGGCTCGATGCTCTTCCCCGAGCTCCTGGCCGCCGGCACGAAGACCCGCGAAGGCGGCCTGGCGGGCCTTCCGCATTTCGCTCCCAAGGCTAAACGGGTCCTCTGCCTTTTCCAGTCCGGCGGCATGTCCCACGTCGACCTGTTCGACGACAAGCCCGCCTTGCACCAGTTTGCGGGCAAAGACCTCCCACCATCGATCAAAGGCACCCAGCGCCTCACCGGGATGACTTCCGGACAAAAGGGCTACCCTGTCCGGCCCCCGCTCATGGAAGGCAAGGCCTGCGGCAAGCATGGCACCTGGATCAGTAACCTCATCCCGCACATCCAGACCATCGCGGATGACATCTGCATCATCAAGACCCTGAACACCGAGGCCATCAACCACGACCCGGCGATCACGTTCCTGAACACCGGCAACCAGCAGCCTGGCTATGCCAGCATGGGCGCCTGGGCCAGCTATGGGCTCGGCACCGAGAACGCCAACCTGCCTGCTTTCATCGCCATGGTCTCCCAAGGGACCGGCAAGAATCCCGGCCAGCCGGTCTTCTCCCGTCTCTGGGGCAGCGGCTTCCTGCCCTCCAATCACCAAGGGGTCGGCCTGCGGCCGGGCGCCAATCCGGTACTCTATCTCCAGAACCCTCCGACCGTCGATGGCGCCCAGCGGCGCGCGTTGCTGGACGACCTCGCGACGCTGAACGAGGAACGCGCCCGCGAACTGGGTGACCCGGAGACCATCACGCGCATCAAAGCCTACGAGATGGCCTTCCGCATGCAGACGTCGGTCCCTGAGCTGGCCGATATCTCTCAGGAATCCAAAGCCACCCTGGATTCGTACGGACCCGAGGTGACCCGTCCTGGCTCCTACGCCGCCAACTGCCTGCTCGCCCGGCGGCTGCTCGAACGCGACGTCCGCTTCGTCCAGCTGTTCCATCGCGGCTGGGATCAGCACGTCGCCCTCTCCCGCCAGCTGCCCAACCAGTGTCACGACATCGACCAACCCACCGCCGCCCTCATCAAAGACCTTAAGGCCCGCGGGTTACTCGAGGACACCTTGGTCATCTTCGCCACCGAGTTCGGACGCACGGCCTTCACCCAAGGCGGCTTCGGCAATCCGGCTAGCGGACGCGACCACCATGGACGGTGCTTCTCGGTGTTCCTCGCCGGCGGCGGCATCAAGCCCGGCTTCGAATATGGGGTGACCGATGAGTTCGCCTACAATATCGCCAAGGACGGCGTACACCTCCGCGACCTCCACGCGACCATCCTCCACTGCATGGGCATCGACCACGAACGGTTCACCTACAAGTTCCGCGGCCTTAACGTGAAACTCACCGGCGTCGAAGAAGCCCACGTCGTCAAAGGCGTGCTGGCCTGAACGGAGAAACGGTGCGGACACGAAAAGGGGCGGCCAATGGCCGCCCCCGTCGAGGAGATGAGGCAAACCTCAGCGGGTCAGCGTCACCGACGGAGCCGCCACCGTGACCGGCGCGACCGAGGTGTTCACGAACGGACGACCAGGGGATTCGACCGTCGACACGGTGAAGACCACCGAGCCACGGGCGCCACGACGGAAGCCGGGGGTGGAAATATTCACCTGCCCGAGGTCGTTGGTGCGGATAGCGGTGCGCTTCATGCTCACCAGACCGGTGGTCGAGACGTAGACCAAGGCCCGGCGCACGGGATTACCATACTGGTCCTGGACTCGGACCGTCGCATTGGCGGCATCATGAATCGAGTTTAGGCGCACGAACGAGCCGTTCACCATGGCGAGGGAGCAGGATGTATTACGGTTGGGGCCGTTCACCGTGACGGTCACGGTGGTAGTAGCCGAGGCACCCAGATCATCCACGACAGTGAGGGTCGGGAAATAGGTACCGGGGGCCTTGTAACGGTGCGTGGCGGTCGCACCGACGGCGCCGGCCGGATACTGGTCCTTGAAGTCCCAGATATAACGGACGATCACGCCGTCCGGATCCGTGGACAGGGTGCCATTGAAGTTCACCATGGCCGTCGGCTGGTTCACGTAGTGGTAGGTGGTCGTGGCCGAAAGAGTAGCATTGGCGACGGGGGTCCGATTACCCAGCTCCGCCCAAGCTGCGTCGAGGCTGTAATACCCCACCGAGCCGTAATCGGTATAGCCTTCGGTCACGCCGGTGCCGTTACCGATGCCATCCATCTGGATGTAGTAGAATCCTTCGGTCGGGAGATTGAGAGTGATCGGAGCGGGCGCCATGTTGCCCGCAGTGCCCGCACCCACATAAGTTCCGAGGGTGGCGCCGGTGGAATCCAGCACCTTGATCTGCAGCCGAAGGTTCGGAGCCACCCGCGCGACTTTCGGGGTGATGGTCAGATCGCCGCGTCCAGCATGCACCTTGATCACATCCACGTCGGCCGGGCCGCTGATGATGCCACCGACGGAGACGGAGGTGCCCGAAGTGGCCGTGGCCGCCGCGACCGTGTCACCATGATCGTCAGCCAATAACGGAATACCAGAGAAGGTGTTGGCGATGGCGACGAGGTTATCCTGCGTTCGATTGGCGCCTTGGTACTCACCCTTGGCCCACTGATTCACCGGGCGCAGACCGTTGCCCATGATCGGAGACCAGGAAAGGGCGCCGGTTCCGTGACCGCCGAAATACTCTATGGCGATCGGGTTAGTTCCGTTAAGATTCCCTTGATGCAGCAGGCTGACGGTGTGCCCGACTTCGTGCGAAGCGATGCCGGCAATTTCATTGGCGCCAAACCCATTAACCGTGAAAACGAAACATGGGATGTCCTCAGTACTGTTGAAAGAATTCAAGTAGGCGACGCCACCTGCTTCGCCAGGCACGGGACCAATGACGACCCGGATACCATAATTAAAGTCGCCCAGACTGGTCCTACGCAAGGACTCCACGCCCGGCTCCTCGGTCGTGACGTCTACGTTCCATGGCGCAAAGTGTTCCGCGACGCGACGGAAGGTCTCCTGTACGACGGCCTTCTCGGCGTCGCTGAAGTCAGGCGACCCGTCCATGCTCCAGGGAGCATTGACCAGGTCGGGGTCGCTCGGATCGTTCCAGATACCTGCAGGGGTGACATGCCCGTCGAAATCCAGGTAGATCTTGAGCGTAGCGGTCGGGCGACTGTGCAGCTTAAAGGTGTCAGCGAGTGGATAAGACGGCGTTGAGGTGATGGGAGTGGTTTCCGGCCCCACCTGAATATGCATGTTACAGGAGTAGAGGGGCCTTCCTTTGGAGTCGAAGTGAAGGTCATGGTCGTGACCGCAGGCGGAACGGAAGGCCACCGCGGTTTCTGAGGTCATGGCGTCGCGCTCCACAGCGGCTTCGATCTCCGCCTTAGAGACGGTCGAGGCCCGACGCCACTGACCAGAGGTTCCGGCAAGTCTGGCATCCCTTGATGCATTAACCGGGGTCGGGACCAGAGTCGGGGCGGCCGGCTGGGCACTCGCCGCCATCGGAGCGGAGGGCGTGATGGCCGGGACGGCTGGGGCGGCAGGGGTCGCAACGGCCGAAGCCGCGTGGCTGGCTTCCTTCTTTGCGACCGCAATAGGGAGATCGGCCGGAGCCGAGGCGACGACCTTGTTCGCCGGCGCGACCTGCGTCGAGGCGAACTCGCGGTAGCCATCATTCGAAGGCGCGAGGACGATGGCCAGCGCGACGAGGGCGACGACACCCCAGAGGGCGATAATCAGCTTTTTGGGAGACATAGGGAGATTCAAAAGACGGCACGGCCGGAGGCAATCCACTAATCGCTTGCCACCATTCGGCTTAAACCGAGGAATGACGCGTGTTTACTCGCCTATTCGCCCCCCTGCTCTGCCTGTCGGCTCTACTAACCTTCGCCTCGGCCGCCACCCCTCCCAACGTCGTCGTGATCCTGGTCGACGACATGGGACAGACCGATCTCTCCTGCTATGGAAGCAAGTTCTACGAGACGCCGCACATCGACCAGCTGGCCAAGGATGGCGTCCGCTTCGCGAACGGTTACTCAGCCTGCACGGTCTGCTCCCCCACCCGGGCCGCCTTGCTGACCGGCAAATATCCCGCCCGCCTGCACCTCACGGACTGGATCGCCGGCCACGGCCGCCCCAAGGCCAAACTGAAGATCCCCGATTGGCAGAAGTTCCTGCCCTTCGAGGAGATCACCCTGGCCGAACAATTCAAAGCCGCCGGCTACGCGACCGCGAGCATCGGCAAGTGGCACCTCACTCCGGCACTCAAGGAGGGCGACGAGGCTTACTATCCCGAGAAGCACGGCTTCGACCTCAACGTCGGCGGCTACGCCCGCGGACAGCCGCCCAGTTACCACGCCCCTTACAAGATCCCCACCCTGCCCGAAGGTCCCAAAGGCGAATTCCTCACGGACCGCGAAGCCGCCGAGGCCGTGAAATTCATCGAGGCGAACAAGGAGAAGCCCTTCTTCCTCTACCTGCCGCACTATGCCGTGCATACGCCGCTCGGCGGCAAGCCGGACGTCATCGCCAGATACCAGGCGAAGGCCGCGAAGCTGCCGGACCTGAAGCAGAAGAACGCCACCTATGCGGCGCTCGTCGAGAGCGTCGATGACTCGCTCGGTACGATCCGCGCCGCGCTGAAGCGTCTTAAGCTCGATGAGAATACGATCATCGTGTTCACCTCCGATAACGGCGGGCTGATACCGGTCACCGACAACTCGCCCTTCCGCGTCGGCAAGGGCTCAGCCTACGAAGGCGGCGTCCGCGTCCCCCTGCTCATCCACGCCCCCGGCGCGACCAAGGCCGGCCTGGTCGAGAACACTCCGGCGTTGACGATCGACCTCTATCCGACGGTCCTCGAGCTCGCCGGCGTCAAGCCACTTCAATCCCTCGTCGACGGCATCAGCCTCGCCCCGCTACTGAAGTCCGGCACCAAGCCCGACCGAGCCGAGATTTTCTGGCACTACCCGCATTATCACCCGGGAGGCGCCACGCCTTATAGCGCCGTCCGCAGCGGCGACTTCCGGCTGGTGCACTTCTACGAAGACGGACGCGACGAACTTTATGACCTGGCGAACGACGTCGGCGAGACGAAGGATCTGGCCTCCGCGCAGCCGGCGCTGGCGAAGACCCTGCGCACGCGTCTTGACGCCTGGCTGAAGTCGGTCGACGCCCAGCTGCCGACGAAGAATCCGGACTACGATCCGGTCGCCGACGCCAACCAGGGCAAGAAGAACACCAAGGCGAAGAAGAAATGAAGGGCGCCCTCCTCGCGCTGCTTTTCGCCGGCCAAGCCGTCGCCGGCGAACCATTGCCCGGATTACCGAACTCGCCGCGGATTCTTTTCCAGGGCGACTCGATCACGGACGGCAATCGCGGACGCGGGGCCGACCTCAATCACGTCCATGGCCACGGTTTCGTCTACCTCCTCGCCGCCCGGGTGGGCGCCGGCGCGCCGGAGCAGAACGCGACCTTCCTTAATCGCGGCGTCTCCGGCAACACGGTGCTCGACCTGTCCAAGCGCTGGCCCAAGGACACCCTGGAACTCAAGCCTGACGTACTGAGCGTCATGATCGGCGTCAACGACAGCAGCAAGGGTGTGACTCCAGAAGTCTTCGAAAAGACTTACGATGACCTTCTGACCACAGCGCGCGCGGCCAACCCCAAGCTGCGTCTCGTGCTCTGCGAGCCGTTCCTCGGTGCCGCTGGCCCGGCCATCGATAAGTCGCCCGGCCGCCGCGAGCGCCTCGCCCTGCTCGTCCCGGTCGTGCGACGCCTGGCCGCGAAGCACGGCGCGACACTGATCGACTTCCAGAAGGTCTTCGACGATGCCCAACGCCGCGCCCCTTCGTCCTACTGGATCTGGGACGGCGTGCACCCGACCACCGCCGGCCACCAACTGATGGCCGACGAATGGGAGCGGGTCGTGCGCGCGAGCTGGCGCTGAGGCTTACTTGGCCGCCGGCGCCTTCTTACCCTTACCCTTGCCGGCATTCTTGCCGGGCGGCGGGGTGCGCTTCTTCTGGCCGGTCGCATATTCGTCATCGACCTCCGGGACCTTGAGGTCCGCGCGCAACTTGGCGAGACGGGCCTCGAGGTCGGCCTGGACGGATTCATAACCGGGCTGACCGAAGAAGCTCTTCAGCTCGAGCGGGTCCTTCTCGCTGTCGAAGAGATCCGTCTTGGTCTCGCCGTTGCCATAGTAGCGCACGAGCTTGTAGCGGTCCGTGATGATGCCGTAGTGCGGCGCGACGTGGTGCGGCTGCGGATACTCGTAGTAGTGATAGTAGAACTCTTTGCGCCAGTCGGCCGGAGTCTCACCCGCGAGGATCGGCTTCAGGCTCCGTCCCTGCATCTCGGCAGGCGAAGGCAGTCCGGCCATATCGAGGAAGGTCTGGGCGTAGTCGACGTTCGAGACCAGCGCCTTGCTCACGGAGCCGGGCTTGGTGACGCCGGGCCAGCGGACGAGCAAGGGCGTGCGCACGGACTCCTCGAAGATCCAGCGCTTGTCGAACCAGCCATGTTCGCCGAGATAGAAGCCCTGGTCCGACGAGTAGATGACGATGGTGTTCTCGGCGAGCCCCTGCTCCTCGAGATACTTGAGCACGCGGCCGACATTATCGTCCACGGCCTTCACGGTCGCGAGGTAGTCGTGCATGTAGCGCTGGTAGCGCCAGCGAACGAGATCCTTGCCCGACAGATTGGCTTTCTGGTAGGCCGCATTGCGCGGCTCATAGTAGGCATCCCACACGGCGGCCTGCTCGGCGTCCATCTGCGGGGGTCGCACCAGCTTCACGTCCTTGGGAGTGATGGTTTTCTCCAGCGTCATGTCATTCTCGCCGACGGCCTTGGCACGGTTGGCGTAGTCGTCGAAGAGCGTAGGCGGTTCGGGGTAGACGCGATCCTTGTCAAAACCGAGGTCCTTGATGTTCGGCTCCCACTCGCGATGCGGCGCCTTGTGCTGGAGCATGAGCATGAAGGGCTTCGACTTGTCGCGCTTGCTCACCCAGTCGAGCGAGAGGTCGGTGACGATGTCGGTGACGTAACCCTGCATCTTCACCATGCCCTGGGCGTTCTTCATCGGCGGGTTGTAGTAGACGCCCTGCCCGGGGAGCACCTGCCAGAAGTCGAAACCGGTGGGATCGCTGATAAGGTGCCACTTGCCGACGATGGCGGTCTGGTAGCCGGCCTTCTGCAGTAGCTTCGGGAAGGTGAGCTGCGTGCCGTCGAACACGGAGTTCGAGTTATTGAAGAAGCCGTTGAGGTGCGAGTATTTGCCGGTGAGGATCACCGCGCGGCTCGGTCCGCAGATGGAGTTGGTGACCAAGGCACGATCGAAGCGCATGCCTTCGTTGGCGAGCCGGTCGATATTTGGCGTCTGATTCAGCTTACGGGCGTCTCCGTAAGCGCTGATGGCCTGATAGGCGTGGTCATCGGAGAAGATGAAGACGATGTTGGGCTGCTTGGCAGGAGCGGCGGACAGGAGGCCGCCGGCCAGACAGAGGAGAAGTGCCAGGAGTCGCATGGGGGTATGACTATTTATGAAGGCCTCAACGTCTCGGTCAATCGGCAACCAATACCATTGAAACCTTCCGACCGCAGACCTGTCCTCTTTCCATGCGTTCCCTGCTTGGCCTTTGCTTAAGCCTTTTCGCTTCGCTGGCCGCGGCGGCGCCGGACCCCACCCCCTACCCCTTTACGCCCAGCCCGAAGGGCCTGCAGCTGCAGATGGTCGATGACCTGCTGGAACTCGGGGTCCATCACGCCGGCATCAACCTCACGTTGAACGGGCTGCTCTCACCCGCCAAGGAAGCCAAACCTGGCCAGCCCACCGCCGAAGCCGACGGCTTCACGTTCGTGATCAACGAAGCCTATGCGAAGTCGCTCGACCGCCAAATCAAGCCCTTAAGTGACAAAGGCGTGGTAGTCACGGCGATCCTGATCACCTACCGCTCCCCCAACGAACGCATCCGCACGCTCACCGTCCACCCGCAGGCCGATGCGACGAAAGGCACGACGATGGCCGCGAACACGGTCACACCCGAAGGCCGCGCATGCTATAAAGCCCTCACCGATTTCATCGCACGTCGCTGGTGTTCGGCCGACACCTCGCATGGCCGCCTCTGGGGCTGGGTCATCAGCAATGAGGTCAACTCACATCACGAGTGGCATCAGATGGGGTCGGTCACGGCCGAGCAGGTCGCCGCACAATACGAAGAGCAGGTCCGCCTGGCCTGGACCTCCCTGCGTCGTCACTCCGCCCACGCCCGCGTCTACCTGTCGATGGAACACCACTGGAACTCGCCGGGTCACGGCGATTCGCTTCAGGCCTGTCCTGGTCGCAAGTTGCTCGAACTCTTCGCGAAGCGCGCCCGCGAACGCGGCGACTTCGACTGGCACCTCGCCTTCCATCCTTACCCGAGCAATCTGCGCGACCCGCGCACGTGGATGGATAAGGTGACGTTCGATGACGATTCGAAGAAAGTGACCTTCAAGAACCTCGAAGTAGTCGTTCGGAAACTGGCGTCGTCCGAGATCAGCTTCGAAGGCAGACCGCGGCGCCTAAGCCTCACCGAGCAAGGCTTCGACGTGACGCAAAGACCCGAAGCGCTCACGGAGCAGGCTGCCGCCTATGCTTACGCTTGGGAGAAGGTCAGCCGGCTCGACGGCGCGATCGACGCCTTCCTCTATCACCGCCAAGTCGACCACGCCAAAGAAGGCGGCCTACGCTTCGGACTTTGGAGCAACAAGCCCGGCACGATCTCGGAACCCGACCAGAAGCGACCGATCTGGCATCTGCTCAAGGCCGCCGACACGCCGGAGTGGAAAGCCGCCGCCGAACCCTACCTCAAGACCTGCGGCCTGAAGAGTTGGGATGAGTTGAATCCAAAGTAGGCAGCGGTTGGCGGATAGCGGTTGGCGGTAAGGAATACGCCAAACCCCGAGATCATGGCACCTCCCCTCATCCTGTCATATTTCCAACCGCTAACCGCCAAGACCTGCTCCATCCTTGCCCCTGACTTCCCCGCCCCTCAATAAGTCAGGATGCACGGCTTCGTCATCGGACTCGACCTCGGCACCTCCGGTGTCCGCGCGGTCGCCGTCGACGCCTCCGGCCAGATCCTCGGCATGGGCGCCGCCAAACTTCCGCCGACCAAGGCGACGGGAGCCCGACGCGAGCAGTCGCCCGAAGATTGGTGGAACGGCTGCCGCGCCGCCCTCGACGAACTGGGCGAGAAGATCGACCTGAGCGGAGCCAAGGCCATCGCCGTCGACGCCACTTCCGGCACCATCCTGCCGGTCGACCACTACAACCGTCCTTTGGCCCCTGCACGGATGTATGATGACGCCGATACGGGCGAGCTCGCCGCGCAGATCAAGACGCTGGCCCCGCGTGAAAGCGCGGCCCACGGCGCCACGTCTCCGGCCGCCCGCGCCTTGGAATGGACCAAACTGCCGCGTCTCCACTGCATCGTCCACCAGGCGGACTGGATCAACGGCTGCCTCGGCGCCACGAACTGGCAGACCGACGAGAACAACGCCCTGAAGACGGGTTACGATCCGGTCAGCCGTACCTGGCCCGATTGGCTCCGCGCCTTCGGTCTCTCTCCCGGCATCCTCCCCGAAGTCGTCCCAGTCGGCACGCCGATCGGACACGTCTCCGGCCAAGCGGCCATCGCCCTCGGCATCCCCGAAGGGATCACCATCGCGGCCGGGACGACCGACGGCTGCGCGACCTTCCTAGCCAGCGGCGCGTCCGAACCCGGCGAAGCGTCCACCGCGCTGGGCTCGACCATCGTACTCAAACTCCTGAGCGACCGTCCGATTTTCGCACCCGAGCTCGGCATCTATAGCCACCGCATCGGCGACACTTGGCTGGCGGGCGGAGCCTCCAATTGCGGCGGAAAGACCCTGCTGCAGTTCTTCAGCAAAGCACAGCTGGCTTCACTGGAATCCTCCCTCGATACGTCCAAACCGACGGGAACCGACTACTACCCCCTGCCCTCCGTCGGCGAACGCTTTCCGGTTTCCGACCCGCACCTCGCTCCCCGCCTGACCCCGCGTCCGGCCGACGACGCGCAATTCCTGCAAGGCATCTACGAAGCGTTCGCCCGCGTCGAGCAGACGGGTTTCGCCAAGCTTACGGCATTGGGCGGCCCGACCCTCCGCAATGTCCGTCACGCCGGCGGCGGCTCCCGGAGCGCGGCCTGGATGAGCCTGCGCGCGAAGTCGCTCGGCGTGCCGCTGGCGCCTACCTGGTGCGAAGAAGCCGCGGCCGGCGCCGCCCGCCTGGCCTGGCGCTCGCTCGGCCACGAAATCACCTTCGTATGAGCAGCCTTTCCCCCATCGCGGGTCTTTCCGAAATCGCCGATCAATACGGCGCCCTCCTCGTCGACCAATTCGGCACGCTGCACGACGGCACGGTCGCCTACCCTCATGCCGCCGAGGCCCTGCGAAGCTTCCGCGAAAACGGCGGCAAGGTCGCCGTGCTCTCCAACTCCGCCAAGACGGGCGCCGACAATATCATCCGACTCACGAAGTTCGGCTTCGGTCCCGAACACTTCGATGTCGTCGTGACCTCCGGCGACGCCGCCCAAGCCGCGATCCGTTCCGGGTCGCTCGGAGACGGCTTCCGGGCAGGCTCCAGGGTCCACATCTCCGGCAAGCCGGGCGACGACTACGGTTTCGGCGACCTCGGGTTCACGCTCACCTGGCCCGACGAAGCGGAAGGCATCATTCTCGCCGCCTGCCAGGAACCGGACCGCAACTGGCGCGAACAGATTCGCGACCTCACTCCCGCGGCCCAACGCGGCGTGACGATCGCCGTCTGCAACCCCGACCTCGAGATGCTCACGCCTAAGGGCGTCCGTCCTTCCGCCGGCGCCATCGCCCGCGAACTCGAACGCAAAGGGGCCGTGCTCCGCTATTTCGGGAAGCCCCATGGTGACATCTACCGCACGGCTCTCGCCGTGCTGGGTAATCCTCCGCCGATGACGGTCCTGGCGATCGGAGATAGCCCCGAGCACGATATCGCCGGGGCTGCCGGGGCCGGCTTGGACAGCGTCCTCCTGCGTACCGGCATCATGGTCGAGGCCGATGAAGCGTCGCTACAAGCCCGACTGCCGTCCGGCGCCCGCCGCGTGTTCAGCCTGGCCGAACTGCGCTGGTAAGCTTCAGGCGCCGCCTTGGGCGGTATTACCACGGCCCTTGGGCTTGCCGTCGATACAATGGAGGCAGGTCTGCTCGTAGACGTAATCAGGGCGCTGCTGGTCCTGGACGGTCAATGGCATCTGGCAGTTGAAGCAGATGACGGAACCGGTTTCACGGAGATCAGGTCCGACGCCGACGCGTTCATCGAAGACGAAGCATTCTCCGTCGTAGTGGGCCCCACCGACTTCCTCGAAATACTTCAGGATGCCGCCGTCGAGCTGCAGGACGTCCGTGTAGCCCTGCATGGCCATGAACGGACCAGCCTTCTCGCAACGGATGCCGCCGGTGCAGAACATCACGACGGGCTGTGTCTTTAGTTCTTCCGGCAGTTTCTCCACCGCCGCGGGAAAATCCCGGAAGTTCCAGATCCGCGACACGACCGCGCCCTTGAACGTGCCCATCCGCACTTCATAATCATTACGGGTGTCGAGCAACGTCACCGGACGACCTTCGTCCAGCCACTGCTTGAGCTGCTGCGCCGAGATTTTCTTGGCCGGTCGCCGGGCCGGGTCGACGCCTTCGACCCCGAACGCGATGATCTCCTTCTTGATCTTCACGAGCATGCGCTTGAACGGCTGATCGAAACTCGGGCTCTCCTTGGGCGCGATGTCCGCGAGGCCGGGGACGGCACGGATGACCTGCAGCACCGCCGCCAGCTGCGGGCGCGTACCGGCGAGGAAGAAATTGACGCCTTCAGGAGCCAGGAGAATGGTCCCCTTGAGTCCGTGGGCCTTCGTGAGTTCCTGCAGGCTCGTCCGCAGTTCCTCCAGTCCGTCCAACGGAGCGAACTTATAGCAGGAGAGATTGATGACCTCGGCGGACATTGCGAAACACGACGACTAAGATCGCCGCGAAGGCATGACAATGAATCTTTGCCTTTTGGCCTGCGAGTCCTAGGCCTTGGTCATCTTGGATCCGGGACTCACCATCACGCCCATCGGCTTCATCCGCTCGGGGAAGCCGTTGAAGTTCGACGCCCGTCATCAGCCCGATGAGAAGCAGGCCGAGACCAACATCCTCGAGATGCTGCCGGGCGACAAATACCAGAAGGCGCTGAAAGACCTCGAAGGCTTCGACCGCATCTGG
>Ga0208232_1000180_pt1 | contig 14656 bp, 8 predicted proteins | sample LakMenEpi24Aug12_FD_150729 | JGI IMG/M metagenome (GOLD analysis project Ga0208232, IMG submission 150729) | Freshwater microbial communities from Lake Mendota, WI - 24AUG2012 deep hole epilimnion (SPAdes) | ecosystem: Environmental > Aquatic > Freshwater > Lake > Epilimnion/Euphotic zone ... | reverse complement strand
CCAGTTGCACCGTCAGCGCCTTGAGCGCCAGCTGCACCGTCAGCGCCTTGAGCGCCAGCTGCACCGTCAGCGCCTTGAGCGCCAGTTGCGCCGTCAGTGCCTTGAGCACCAACTATTCCTTGCGCTCCTATTGTTCCTTGCGAGCCTGTTGCTCCTTGCGCTCCTGTTGCGCCCTGCACTCCTCCTCCAGCGCCCAACTCAATTTCAGTCGCTCCTATTTTAGCGAATAATCCATCATCCCATTTAAATTCAATATTATTATCTCCATCATAAAGAGGAACGGTATATCCATTTGTAGTTTGTTTTTTAATTACACCAACTATAGCGGCATCACCTCCAGCTCTAATATCATTGTCGGCTGATACTGTTCCGCCTACATCTAATGCGTAAGAAGCTCCTGAAGCTTTGCCTGATCCTATTCCTATGTTTCCGCCTTTATGAACAGTTAGTCTAAAATCGTTGCCAGCTCTTAAAAATACTCTTCCATCCGCTCCATCTCCTCCAGATAAAACAGCAGCGCCAGCATTTCCTCCTCCAGAGTTTCCAACTAAATCTATTTGTGCGGCATTAGCGTACCCATTATCTCCGCCACCAGTTAAAGTTAAAACGCCCGAATTGTTTTCTCTTCTAATACCAAATGGTGAAGTTATGATTATGCCGAATCCAGAGTTGTCGCCAAAGGTACTTCCTCCTTTAATTACGCCTCTTACAGATACATTATTAAATTCAGCATCACCAGTATTTCTCTGGATTCTCCATCCTTGGACTCCAGATGAAAAATTATTAGAAAGTATGTCTGCACCTAAAACCATTCCGTTTGCCGTCAAATCAACAAGAGTTACGGACTGAACGCCGGGTGTTTCTACTACGAACTTATCAGCTTGAACTTTGAAGCTAGATGTTTCTTCGTTTGAAAATAAATTAATTGCCCCAAGAATTCTTCCGTCGCCAGTTAACTTGACGCCCCAATTTAAAGCAAGTTGATCATTGACAGCTTGAGTACCACTAACTCTAGCTGATGTTTCTATTATAACGGCTCCCGAAACTGTATCTGTTTTAGCCGAGACTGTTTGAATTTGAGTAGCTAACGCACCGCTAACATTAGCGAACGCAGAACCAGTTTCATCAATTCTAGCGTTTAAAGCGGCGGTAGTGCCAGTAAAAGTTGCATTCAAGCTGCTAATTTGAGAAGCTAAAGCTCCACTAACATTGCTAAACGCTAAACCAGTTCCGTCAATTCTTGCGTTTGCAGCAACGTCCTTACCAGAATAATAAGCATCTAAAGAAGTGATCTGAGATGCTAAAGCGCCAGAAGCATTAGTAAAAGTTGTATTAGTATTAGTAATTCTAGCGTCTAGAACTCCAGTAGCTCCAGTCAATGTACTATTAAGTGCGCTGATGGTAGTTGCTAGAGTTCCAGTCGCATCACTAAAAGTAAGTTGAGTATCTGTTATTTTTGAATTTAAAGTTCCGCTTACGCCACTAAACTCTGCGTTTATATTAGTGATTTGAGTAGCTAATACTCCAGTAGCGGTAACAACAACAGCTCCAGAAGCCTCAATTCTTCCTGCTAAATATCCAGAAAGACCAAGGTTACCACTTGCTGAAAGAACGTCAATTCTAGCCGCCAAACTTCCGCTGATATTACTTGCCGTTAAATTTGTTTCAGTAATTTCGCTTCTAAATGTTCCGCTTATTCCTGTTGTTGTGGAATTTAAGGTTTGAATTTGTATTGCTAAAGTTCCTGTTGCTGTTGAAAGTAATCCCGTTGCTCCAGAAATAACCGACAAAGAGCTATTTATTCCGTCTGTTGCTCCAGAAACAGCTACGTACTGAGTTTGTAATGTTCCTGTTGCTATTTTTAAAGTATCAGTTACTTGGTTTAAATATCCAGTAGCCGCATCAAAATAATCATTTGCGACTTCTTGTTGAGCAAAAGCTTGAGAAATAAATCCAGTATATTGTTTATAAACAGGATCATCTGCCAATACGTAGTCAGTTTTTACAGCTGGCATTGCATCAACAACACCATTACTTCCAAACATATCATCTCTAGCAACTCTCTTCATCTTTTTATCTACATTACTAAAGAAGATAAATTGATCTTGAGAATTTAACTGTGTTGCTACTGGAAGTTCTGTTGCTCTCTTGCTCATACTTATATTTACATTAAGGATTGATAGATTCGTTTATATAAACCGCACTTAATGCTGGTTGGCCATACGATCCTGACATTAATATTCCTGTTGTTTCAGAAACCTCAAATGACCAATTAGTTTGAATTGTTGCGTTTCCTCCGATCTGAGGATTGATTGAATAAGAGTCTAAAAACGCATTCTGTACTTTGATTCCTAATTTCGGATTTGATTGCGCGTCTCTAAAAGTAATATCAAAATTATATCCGCTTACGCTAACGTTTTCTTGCTGCAATTTTTGCGCTAAGTTCTCTGCTCCAAATGATTCTACTATTGATTCAAGAGATACCGTAGCGACTACAGGTTTTTGAATTTTTCTTGTTGTTGGATAGTTGCTGCCAAATCCATAAAGAGCTTTTCTTTCTAAACCTAGCTGCAAAGAAAAAGAAGTGAAGTTCTCAAATACATGGCCGAACGCAACTCCGCTTCCACCATAAACAGCTTCAGCAGAGATAGAGGCTCCAGCAGAATAACATCCATTATCAAAGACTCCTTTGAATCCCGTGGCAACTCTGCTTGATCTTGAGTTGTCGTAAAAATCTATTCCAAACTTTCCTGTTGCAGCTTGACCAGATGATGCCGCATTTACCGAAGGAAGATGATTTTCGGCGGAGTAATTAGATATCGACGCATTAGCTCCAACGAATTCGCATGATACTGTAGCTAAGTTATTTACCGCAACTTGCATAGAATAAGAACCAATAAAAGCGTTACCTATTCCTAACACATTAAATCCGTCCGCGCTTGTTGCTGCCAAAGCATCTTTCCTTTGATCTTGAGCGATCAAAACATAAAAGTTTCTATCTCCTGTACTAGAAAATACTGTTGATAGTGGATTTGAGTAAGACGAATTAGATACGTTTAATCCCAAATGCTTTTCGTTCCATCCATCATTAAGAAGATAATCTACCTTCAAAGAAACATCTGGCGCAAGTTGGCTTTGCCGCGAAGCAAAAGCAGATGATCCAATTTGTTTTAGCGGCTGACGATTTACGCTAAAGTTGAATCCGTAGTTTTGGATAAAGTCTAAACGAGAAATATATTGTCCAGTATTTTTCGATGGTTCAAAAGCTCCTTCTGAACCAACAAACATTTCCTGCATTTCGTATGAAATTAGTTTTCTCATTAGTAAACCTTTCTTGCTCCTAATGGATCTTCTACCATTGAAACGGAAATATCGTTAACGTTTTTATAAACAAAAGTATGACTCCATTCAGCGGCGTAAAAATACTTATTTTGATTATATATCTTTGGAAACTTATATTGGAACTTTCTGAAACCTTGTTTTCCAATCAAGAAGTGAAGAATACATCTTGCCTCTGCGTCAGAAACTCCTTTAAAATCTAATTTTAATGATTTTAAAACATTAGCGTGAAGTCCGAAATCTGTTCTTTTCGTGAACGAGTACGGCATTTCTGTTTTGACTACGGACGCTTCTTTTGATACTTGAGTTGGATACGTTGGCTGAAAAAAGAACTCTTTGCTAAATCTTGAATCGCTTATGCCAGTATTTTGCCCAGCAGAAATATCACCAGTAACATAGTAAAAAGAATCATACATATTGTTAGGATTAACTCCTGTATTTCTGACAATATCATATTGACTGTATGCGACTCCAGTAGCGTAGTTTCCTTTTAAAGTACTTCCTGTTATAAAAGGTGCGCTCCAATTTAATAAGCTTGACGACTGATCTGAATTTAAAGAAACGTTAACTGTATGAAGATCATTTTCGTTAAAAGAATTCTCTATGTTTGAGCAAAACATATTGATCGGTTTATAGATCTGAGCTGGATCAGTATATTGAAAATATCCAGTTCCATTTAACGATTCAAAATAGCCAGCAATCTTTCTCGCATCTTCTTGCTTTCTGTTTTCAAAAGGCAAGTTCATTGCCATTTGCAAATGATTTAAACCTTTTGGCATAACGTGCATATAATTATCTGTTGTAGTATATGACGCTAATTCAGCAGAGAAACTAACTGTTGCTCCATAAGAAGCCGTAAATCCCAGTGATGCTGGGATTGTTCCAGTTACGTTTTGATCTCTGTCGTAAAAGAAAGACATTAGATAAATCCTTGATAACTAAGAGTTATCATCAAATCATCAGTTGCGGATGAATTTAATGATTCACTAATTAATTCCATGTTCTCCATTGTAAATGAGGCCAATGACCCTACATTTATTTTAATTCGGCGCTTATTAGAGTCAACTATATAATCAAGAACTCTTTTTGATTGATAGTCATCTACTGCAATAGTAAATTCCGCGTTAACTTTGAAAGGCTTTATTGTAGATACTTCTGTTGGGACGCTTCCTGTTGGATGATAGTACGGTTCTCTTTTGCACTCGACTGAATAAGTAAATGATTCAATTCTATTAGTGCCGCTACCGTCACACTCTATAGTAATGTCGTTTGGTCTAATAATTGAAAGTTTACCAGTTTCTGCTGCTCCAGTTGAACCAACTCCAGAACCGACTTGCCCAAATATAGAAAAGCTTGCGCTTAAATTAGGAAAGTTGCCGACCGAACAAGCAACAGAATAGGAAGAAAGATAAGCCGATTCAAAGCCAAAATTCTTTCCATTATAATTTACAGCTCCACTTACAGGAGTTAATCCAGTAAAATTTAAAAAGAAATCAGAAGGCGACAAATACTTTTGAACGCTTAAAGTTGATTGCGGCGGATTAGAAGAAAATGTTTTGAACTTAGAATAGCCAATAACATTGATATGATCAACAGGAAGCGAATAACCAAAATTAACACTATTGACGCCAAATACTTTGACGCCATTAATGTATAAACTATTTTCGTAGTTCGATACTGATGACTTCATTATCTAGTTCTGAGTGATCCGCCCAAACGCTTCTCTTCGTTAAGGGTTTCAAGCACTACAGCCTTTATCCGTTCTGACATTTTCTTGTAATCTACGCCACCTTGTGATGTTTGACCTTGTGATTCAGTAGAAGCATTACCTCCAGAAACATTGATACTGATGTTTACCGCTGTTCCTGTATTAGCGTCAACTTTAGCTTTTGAATCTGTTGATTCAGTTGTTGTTTCTGTTTCTGCGCCAGCGTATCCGCCTTCCGCGAATTTAGCGCGGCCAGAATTCATTGAATCCAAATATTGTTTACCGTATTTACGAACGGTTGCGCGATCCATAACGTATTCGCCGCCCATTAACAAGGCTGGAATATCATCTGTTGGTCCGCCGCCGTTGTTAAAGCCGCGAATCATTCCGCCATAAGCTGGTTGCTTTATGTTATAGGACTTACTAAACATATTTCTTAAACTCTGATACGAATCTGTTCCTTGTCCAGCCTCTCCAAAATTAGTTGAAATCTTTTCTGTTAAAACTCGCCCAGCTTCGTCTAAATTTTTTTGCCCTACGTCTGGAATCTTTGCGCTACTAGGTTTACTCAACGCCCCAACTCCCATATTTACAGCTAGCGCTAGAGCAGTTCCAACTATTTGCTGCTGCATCGCTTTTCTTTGTTGTGTTCTATAGGCTTCTCTTTGAGCAATCAATTCAAGACCTTGTTGTTGAGCGCTTGTAATTTCTCCCTTGATTGTATCTTCGTTCATCAAGCCAAATCTAGAAAGTCTTGCGCTTTGATCTTCAAGGTTAGCGAACGCTGTTGATTTGCTTCCTCTTAAAACGTCAGTAGCACCGCTTGTTGTTGTTTGGTTGGCGAATTTGGACAATTGGTCGTACCCAGAAATTTCCGATCCTCCACGAACACCGGGCAAGAAGATGCCGCCGTTATTCATTTTTGCTATATTCTCCGCGCCGTATTTTTGAACGGCGGATTTACGCATAACGTATTCGCCTGAACTCAACATTGCAGGAACGTCATCACGAATCCCAGAACCTCCAGTAACAAAACCGCCGCTAGCAAATTTTTGAACGTAGCCTCCTTTAGCCGCTGTTTTTAGCGTCGGGAATACGCTTGGCAAAGCTTTTGATAAACCAATCATAACGTTGTTCGACGCTTGTTGTAAAAATGCTTGCTGCATAGTTTTCAGGAATCCTTGAGCAACGCCTTGAAGCGCTCCACGTAAATCGTCCGTTCCGCTTACAGCCGCGCCCAACGCATCTCTAAGTCCATCTCTAAATCCAAGGGTAGTATTATAAGAGAATGTTTCTGTAAAATTATAAGCTTCTTTATTGATATCCGTCATAGCTCTTACAGCGCCAGCTTGAGCTGGAGACTTTTCTCTTAAAGCGGCTATTTCATATTCATAATCTCTATAATTCTTTAACTGAGCTAAAGCTATTTCTCTTAAGTTATTTTGAATCTCTATTTCTTTTGTACTATTAGCGTCAGCATCTGCTATTAGTTTAGCAGCTCTGCTTTGCGCTTCTCCTTGAGATTCGTCTGATAATACTCTAGATTTTACAAAATCGTTTGCTAATTTAAAATTTTTCGCAGCAATTAAATTATCTAAACGCTCTTTTTCTTGAGGTATAAGAAAATTTAGAGCATCAGCGCTTTTTTTATAAGCTTCAACTCTATCTGTTTCTGATTGAGTTATCGCGTTTTCATAAGATCTATCTATAGCTCTTAGCTCTGTTGTTTCCGCTATCTGCGCATTAAGTTCCGCTAATTCTTTTTGATCTTGTCTTGTCGCAAACGGTTTTGTAGAAATTCTATTCTGTAAACTTATTAGTTTTGTTTGAAGAGTTAAATCTTCTTCTGCTCTTTGTCCTGTTCTTTGTATATCGGCTAATTTTCTTTCTGCTGCAACTCTATCTTGTATAGCAGAAAGTCTGATTTGATCAGCTTTTATTAATTTTTCTGTTTCTATAACTTGTCTTTGACTTATTTTGAACGAATCTTCTTGAGCTTGATTCGTGTCTTTTTGTCGTTTTAGTTGTTCACCTAACTCTTTCAAATACTGTTGTAGTATAAGTGCGCCATCAGTTTTTAAACCTTTAAATTCTTCTTCCAAACTTCCCAAGTCTTCTTGTGCTTTTACTTTCTGCACAAGCGCATTAAAGGCTTTCTCATCAATTGTAGCTAAAGCTGAATTAGCCTTTACTTTTGCGAAAGTATCTTTTAACGCCTGATCTTCAAGATCGGCGCGTTGTTGAGCGAATTCATTTATTTTTTGATCAAACTCTGCTTCAGTTTTTTGAGATTCATTTTGACTTCTAGAATTTTCAATAAGTTTCGCCCGCGCTCTTGCTCGATCAACTAGATTTTTATTTGCTTTTACATTAAAAGCATTTTCAAATTCAAATATTGCTTTTTGGACAATCAATCTTGTATTTAAATCATCTACTATTTTCTTTCTCTCGCCAGCCTCTTGTTTTACAAGATCGTTTATTCGTGATTGAGTATCCGATATGCTCTTCACCAAAACTTCTAAATCAGCTTCAATTTGTTTTCTTTCAGTAGCGATTTCAAATTGCCTTCCAGCATCAAATGTTCCTTTATCCAAACTCATTGTATCTGCTTCGGCAGCTAATCTTTGATATTTTTCGCTTTTTTCTATATACTGATCTACAAATGTGTCTTGCGCTTCTTTAGGGGTTTTTGAACTCTCTGTAATTGTTTGTATTTTGCTTTCAGCAGCTTTTATTCTTACTGCTCGTCTTGATTCAGCTTCATCTTGAGCAGCCGAAAAAATGCCTATTCCGGCACCTATCACAGCTCCTGCTGGCCCCATATATCCAGCTGCTTTGCCCAATTTTCCTTTAAAAGTTTCACCAGCAAGAGAACCTATTCCGCCATATCCTGCTGCGGTTGTAGCTACCTGACTTAAAGCAGTTATACTTTTTGTAATAACGCTATCGGTATCTTTAAATGTAGATTGTAAAGTGCTAGTAGCTATTGATAAACCGCTAAAAGCCAACATTAATTTATTGGTTGTTAATAAAGACTTATTAACAGAATCATCGGATGAATTTGTTGGTCTTAAATCTGGATTATATTCTCCAAGCATAGCTTCTTCTGCTTGAGCCTTTGCCGATCTTTCTTCCGCTCTTTTAGCCCTTTTATTTTTATTTGCGAAATTAGGAATCTTTCCATTTGGTTCGTCTCTGGTATTGATAACGGCAAAACCATTTGGATTACTTGGAGATTTTAATTTTCCATCGGTTGTAACACGAATTTGGCTTGGATCTAATCCAGCAGCCATTTCTCTTTGAATAGCATCTTCTAATGGACCACCTCTAGCAAAATTAGGAATATAACCAGCAGCTCCTCTTATATTAGCTGTTGAGATTTGTTTTTGATTTCTGACTGTTTTTGGATCAAGAACAAAAGAATTTGGATTTACTTTAGAGTACGATATATCTTCTCCAACTGAGCGGTCATTTTCTGCATAAGTAACTCCATCTTTAACAAACCAGTAAGCATTTTTTATATAAGCTCCAGTATTAGCTTTTTTAACTGCTTGTTTTTGAGCGGCTCTTTGACCTTCTGTTACTTTGTATATTTTTTTCGCAACACTATCCATCAACTGTTTATTTTTTCTACCTTTGAGTTCAACGTAATCGACTCCGCCTAAAGATGGAAATGTTTGTTTTAATTGATCGTTAACTTTTATATCAAAAGCAGAGTCAATTGATTGCGCGTTGTAATCTGCAAACCCTTTGTCTCCAAGCATAGATCCTATCGAAGCTTCAAAAAGAGTTCCCGCAAAAGCCGCCAATGAACCAGGATTAAATTTTGCATCATTAAGCGCAGCTACTTTTTCTTTTGGAATTGCATTTCCTGTTAGATTAGAAGCGAAATTAACCGCAGCGCTTTTGCCAAATTCCTCTATTCTATCTTCTAACGAATTTATATTAGACGACGATCTTTCTGGTAACCCAATAACAGGAAATTGAACAAATTTAGAGTTTTCAAATTTATTTTGTTTTACTGCTAATTCTCCGTTTTTCTCGATTCCGACAAATCGCGTTTCTAGATTAGCTGGTATTTTTTCTCCAACCATTGCTGCGTAACGGCTTTGGTTTGTACTGGCTCCAAATTTAGTCAACTCTTCCGCAAAATTCGGAACGAATCCTTTCGCTCCTCTAACCATACTAAAAGAATTTGCTTTTGATTTCACCATGCCCATGAAATCAAATTGATTTAATGGAGCGTAAGCTGTACCTGCAATTTGTTTTTTGCTTCTTAAATCACCTTCTGACGGATCTGTTCTGCCAGCTCTTCTAGAAAGAATATCAAGATTCTTCGTATAAAGATAAGAAACTTTGCCGCCGCTAGCATTGACTGCGGCCATGATAGACTCTAAGTTCTTGGATAAACCTCCATCTTTTGTTCTGCCAGCGCCAGAAAGAATGTCAATTTCTGTTGCGTTAGCAACATCAGCAGCACCAGTTAAGAATGTCCCCATGCCAGCCGCAAGAGTAGATTTGCCAGCGCCAGCAGGAGCAATCAGAAGATTCTTTTTAGCTGACGATGCTAAGATAGCCTTTAACGTTGCATTTTTATCAGCAGGAATTCTATCTGAATCGTAAATATATTTAGCAAAATTTGGAATATAGCCATTGGCTGCGCCAATCTTTTTCGCTCCAGCAGGAAGACCATAAGCTTTAACCATATCTTGATTAAAGATAGCTGAACCACCGTTTGCGAAATTAGGCACAACATATTCGCTAGTATTAGCGATCATCGTTCCTTTTTTGCCACCACCAAAAGCAAAATTAGGAATAGAGACGACCTTAGAAGAAGAACTTGCACCTCCAACTCCACGACGAATATCGGCGGCTTCTTGTGCTGGTAAATAACCTTCGGCGGCTTTGCCTTTGCCTCCATCTTTCTTTCCAACTCCATTAGGCGTTACCACCAAACCAGCGCTTTGTAATGCAGGAGCAACAGATGCGGAAATAGATTGTATTGTTTTTAAGGCTGCGATTTGATCTCCGTAAGCCTTCAGCAAAATCTCTTGCTGCTTTACTTGATTTCCGCTAGCAGCCAAAATTTGATCCATTATTCCTTTATTAGAAATAAGAGTATTTGTTACCGCTTGTTCTAGAGTTTGTCTCTCTTTAACCTTTTGATTAATGCCAAGAATAGTCTGCAATGACTCTATGCCGAATGTTGCAATATCTTTAGTTAATTTAATAAAGATTGCAGTTATAAGAGGTAATCCAACTTTAAATAATACGTCCGAAAATCCTTTGACGATGCCTCTCGCAAGATCGCCGCCTGTATCATCAGATGATAAAAGTTTATTAATCGAATCAAGGAAAGAGTTAACATATCCAACTAATGATTTTAGATTATCATTAAGTCCAATTTTGGCTAGGTTATTTGCCAACTCTCCTGCTGATACAGCTGCTTGGTTTAACGCTACATCTAATAATTTATTTAATTCTACTTGTCTAGCAGTAGCTTCGTTAGTAGCTCCAAGACCTGTTCCTAAAGCTTTTTTAAATTGGCTTTCTGCGTTTCCTATATCTCCTAAAATCGAAGATAAAATATTGATATTATATTTACTAGCTACCGCTTCTAAAATTTGAATTCTTTCACCACCAGATAAATCTTTTAACTTTAAGGATAAATCAGTTAAGATAGGAACTACATCTCTTAAATTTCCAGCAGTATCTAAACTCTCAACTCCAACCGCTCTAAGCGCCGAAATTGTTTCATCGCTTCTTACTCTAGTAAAAATTGTTTTTAAAGCGTTACCAATAACAGCACCGCCGCGAGCAGTTTTTTCTTGAGCAACGGTGATTAAACCATTGAGTTCATCAAATGTTACGCCAACTTCTTGAGCAATAGAACCTGCTCTAGCTAAACCGTTCGCTAAATCTTCCGCAGACACGGCAAACGCAGAGTCAACTGCAATTAACTTATTAAGAATCTGCGTTGTTGTTAGACCTGCTCCAGAAAAAGAATTAACCGCAGCAGTAAGAGTATCTACCGCGTCTGCTGCACTAAGTGAAGTGAATCTCGTTAAAGTTAAAGCGTCATTGGTTCTCTTAACTGTCTCCTCGACACTTAAACCTTGGCGAGAAAATTCCAAAGCAGCTTTAGCCGCTGTGTTAAAAGATTGACTGGTATTTTTCGCAACATTAAACAAAGCATCGCCCAATTGATCAAGTTGCGCTGCCGATTGTCCGCTTACAGCTCCAATGTCCCCCAAAGCTTTTTCTACTGCAATGCCATTATCTAAAATGCTTTTAAAACCTTTTGATATTGCATTAAGAATACCTACTGAAGCTCCGAACGCTAATACACGCGCATTAGAAGCTGCAATAGATTTTTCAAATTCTGTCGCTAATCCAGTAATCTTTCCAAGCGGTTGATTAAGATTCTTAAATGGCGACGGATCAATATTTACAGGTATATTAACAGTCCCAACGGCTTTCTTGCCCGCCTCAATGGACTGTTCAAAACCTGTTTGTACTACTGGAAGTGGAATTGCTTTTGCCATCCTTTAACCTTTTGAGTATTTTACACCCAAAAGTTAGGCATCGCCATGCAATTTCATAAGCTCGTCCATATTTAAAACTTTCTTCTCTTTCATTATCTGATTAAGAGACTTTCCAGAACCGCCCATTTCAGCTATTTCTTCTTTAGAAGCGCCAAATACCATAGAAGCAGAAGCGTCGTCGTTCTGCTTAGTTTTAGATTCAAAGTTCTTCTTAGCTTTAGACTTATCATTATACTGAAGAAGAGCTTCAGGATCTTGCCTAACATTATCTGGTATATGCTCTACATTCTCAAAAATATTCTTAAATATCTTCCCATACAATATCATTCTGGTTTGGAAATCGGTTAAATCTACCATTGGTTTACCAAAGAATTCTGTTGGATAATCTAAAACAAGAAAGTATAAATGAAAGAAATCAAGAAGCGTAATTTTTTGTAAATTTATCTCCGCAAACTCTTTCATGTATTCATTATAAAATAGTATATATTCTATAAGATTTTCGTAAGTCATTTCCTCAAAATCTTCCATAGAGAACAGTTTAGTTTTAAACTCTTCGTCTTTATAGAAGGATTCGTAAATGATATAATCGTTTGACCGATTTCCAGCGTACTCTTCTGCTGTTTTGCCAAGCAACTCTCTTCTTTGAGTTAGTTTGACAATCAGCTTTGTTTTTTCTTCTCTCAACTGATCTTCAATAGCCTTTATCTCTTTGCTTTTAAATAAATTCTTTCTAGTCAAGTTTAGCCGCTCAATATAATCTTTTAGCTTCGTTATTTCTTTTTCGTCATCATCAGTCCAAAACTCCTCCAATATACATTGCTTTAAAGCTTCTTCTTCTGTTGCAATTCCTTGTTTTACGGCGTGTTCATAAAACTCTTGGTATCTATAATCGAAATAAGATCTCTCGACTATTCCTAAATGTTTAATGAAAATAGGGCTACCCCTAAAATTTCTTTTTGAGTAGCCCTTTTTAATTTCAGCGAACAGTAAAAACAGTTTGCTATTATTCAAACTTTCCTGATTCGATGTCACTGTCTAATTTTTCAAAGTCTTCCTTTTTAACATTCTTGCTAAAATACCAGAAGGATACGAACGTCATTAACTTGCGAAAAGCTTTTGTATATACAGCATCTTCAGTTTCGTCCATAGCGTAAAGTTGAGCGAGTTTTTCTTCTGTAGTTAATCCTTTAAACATCGGTTCAATATTTCCGTTTGGCATAACTTGAGTATGAGCCATATTTAAACAAAACCAACGAATAACATTATTTTGCGCGATAGTATCTGCGGTGTTATTAAACAGTGTTAGATTGTCAGACTCAAGTTGAACGATTCTAGCTTTAGCTGCTAAAATCTTATCAATCAAAGCGGTTTCAGCTTCTTTATTTACATCTGTCTTTGAGGTGACTCTTGTAAGTTCGTTTTGCCAGCTAGTGACAACCGAATAAAGCTTCATAAGCTCGTTAGCATCATCTTCGGAAAACATTCCGCCTGTGTCGCTATATTTCTTCGTCAACATACCTTTTGTCAAAATACCTTTCTTTACGCAGTTTGACATTTCAATGCTGTATTGAAGATCGGCGTCTTCCATGTTTTTTCTGGAAGGTTGCTTGATGATAATGCGAACTGGCATATCTTCTTTTACCTTTTGGGTAACAGTAATCGTTTGACCGTTCTCTTCTTTAGTTTCAGTCTTTTCGACTTCTTTATTTACGGTGATGTTAAAGCTGAATAATTCTTTCATTGTTTAAATGTGTGTTGAAATTCTACTCTGATAACTTCCAAATCGGAAGAAATCTTTCTGATTGATTCGTTGCCCATGTCTAGTACGCGCTTGCGTAACCAGGCCATTTGGTCTTCGTCCAAATAGTTTGCCTGACGAACAACTGGTTTAAAAGAATCTGGGGCAGAGGTGTATAGCAGAGCAAATTGTCTATCATGTTCATGCTTAATATCTTCTAAAATACCAAGCATCCTCTTGAATAAATCAGAGGTATTGACCTTCACTTTATCATTTAAATATTCTTTGCCTGTCATATCCTTTTGCCTTATTATATATTACATTTAGATTCCAAAGTGTAAAGTAAAATATGGCAACTTCATACATTTCTGCTGCACAGAAATCTTTCATTAACTCTGCAATGGATAACATCCATGAGACATTCTCGCGTGAAATTACTGTTATTATGAACCCAACAGTTGTTGTTATTTCTACTTCTCCATCATATAATCACTTCTATAAGAGAGATTTAGACAATACTAGCTACAGCCAACTAGAGCCACAATCATTTACTTTTAAAGCTAGAATTAGCTATGTAAATCAAACTCAAGGAGTCTTTCCGGGCGCTCAGTTACAGCAAAAAATTATTTACCCATCTGGCACAGTTAAGATTAAAGTTCAGTATGATGGTTATGTTAAACTAAAAGAAGCTAGAAAAGTTGATCTTGATGGCCGCAGATATTCTATTGCTTCTGATTATAAACCTTACGGTATGTTTGGCCCACAATACTACTCTTTCCTGCTCTCTCCAATCGACGAATAATATATGGCTTACCAAATGGACAGAGCAACTAAGAGGCAAGTTGCGCAGCTAATTAAAGAAGATTTCGAGAAAAGAATCGAAAGAAATTTTAATAATATTAAATCAGCTATGATTACAGAGCTGATGAATCATCCTATAACCAAAGAAATTCAAGACGAAAGAGGATCAAATTCAAGCGGCACTTTAGGTGGCTATGGTAATTTGTTTACTTTTATTGGATTTGAGGCTGGCTCTACTCCTATTGACTCAATTAAACAAGAATTTGATAAAACAGTTATTCAATTCCGCCAGTTAAGTGACGATGGCCCAATTTGGAATATTTATATGCCAGCCCCAGAAGATATTTGGGAAGTTACTCCTATGCCTTGGGCAGAAGGAAGAAGCTGGGCAAAAGGCATTGAAACTGGTATTTCGGGCGTAGGCTGGTATCTTTATAATCAAAATAAAGACTATCCTCAATCTCGTTCTGGCCCAGCTATCCAAGTTAAATCAAAAATTGCCTCTAAAGTTCGATTTAACTTGGA
>Ga0208232_1000179_pt1 | contig 14675 bp, 8 predicted proteins | sample LakMenEpi24Aug12_FD_150729 | JGI IMG/M metagenome (GOLD analysis project Ga0208232, IMG submission 150729) | Freshwater microbial communities from Lake Mendota, WI - 24AUG2012 deep hole epilimnion (SPAdes) | ecosystem: Environmental > Aquatic > Freshwater > Lake > Epilimnion/Euphotic zone ... | reverse complement strand
TGCCTGTAATATTGGAAGTAATTGTGCATCAGTTGCGTATGTTGAATCTAAAGCTGCAGTAAATGCCATTAAACCATTTGTAATTCCTATAAGAGAACCCGTAGTTAAGTTTATGGATGCCGTTGCCTGTAATATTGGAAGTAATTGTGCATCAGTTGCATATGTACTATCCAACCCAGCAGTAAATGCCATCAAGCCATTTGTAATTCCTATTAATGAACCACTAAGTATTTCTAAAGAACGAGTAGCTTGATATAATTGTAATAATTGTGCATCAGTTGCATATGTACTATCTAATGCAGCAGTAAATGCCATTAATCCGTTTGTAATACCAATCAGCGAACCACTAAATGTATTTAAAGATGCAGTTGCTTGGTATACTGGTAATAATTGTGAATCCGATGCGTATATAGAATCTAAACTAGAAGTCCATGCTTCAATACCGTCAATTTCAGCTCTTATACCACTTCTCCAAGTTTGGTTGGATGCCGTATAAGCCATCAATCCGTTTGTAATACCAATCATAGAACCGCTCAATATTTCTAATGAACGAGTAGCTTGTAATATTGGAAGTAATTGTGCATCAGATGCGTATATAGAATCTATACTAGAAGTCCATGCTTCAATACCATCGATTTCAGCTCTTATACCACTTCTCCAAGTTTGATTAGATGCGGTATATGCCATTAAACCATTTGTAATATCTATCATAGACCCACTAAGTAATTCTAATGAGCGAGTAGCTTGTAATATTGGAAGTAATTGTGCATCGGTTGCAAATGTATTATCCAACGATGCAGTCCAAGCCATTAAACCATTTGTAATACCAAATAAAGAGCCAGTTGCTGTATATAAGTTTGAATTCAATGCAAATACATCATAATTTTGTATTTGTGTTGATGATGATACAATTAGTTTTGATTTTAACGATGAAGTATATGCTTCAATACCATTAATTTCATTTCTAATAGAACTACTGAAATTATTTAATTGAGATAATTCAAGTACACTACCATTTAATATAATTGTACCTGTAATTGTATGTGTATCATCTATTGAATCACCAAATTCAGTTGAACCACTTTTAAATTGAACAGAAGATGATACATAAGTTACATTGAATTGTTGTGCGGTAATCATTCCCAACACATTTACATTCTGCCCACTTACTTCAATTGCACCTTTAAGAGATGCAGTATAACTTCCTAAACCAATTGTATCTTGTGATGTTGTATTAGATGAATTTGCTACCGAAGAACTAAATGTACTCCAACCAGTTATAGATTCTAAATTAGTTAAATTTCCTTTGGTTATTTTTTTTAACGCATTGCTACTATCGGAATCAAGTAAAGGTAGTAAATCGTTATTCGAAATACTACCCTTTGAATTTAATGATTCTAAGTAATCTTTTAATTTTATCGAAGCCATATTTGATTAAGAGTTTTAAAAATTTATTAAAACGATAGTTTAACTTTTATAAGAACTTCCTTATCAAATGATTTGTTTATTGGTTGTGATGTTTTAGCTACTGCGATTAATTCGTTTGAATCGTTTAATAGACCAACAGTTGTTATATAAGTTTGTGGGTCAGTTTCAAATGTAGATTCTGCGAAAAATCCGTTTGCATCTAAATAAGTAGGGTTGTTAGAGTAATTAAACTCTCTATTTGTTGCTCTTACAAAGAAATGTTGTGTTGATACATTTTCAGTTCTTCTTGCTTCAAAATCACCAGCACCACTTATAGCAGATATTAATCTTTTATGATTATATTGTTCAGCTGCGGTAGATATACTACCACTTAAATTAACAGCAACACCATTAACAGTAACATTACCAACTAATTGACCAATTGCTATTGGATTCAATATAATTATACCTCTATCTGGGTAGAATTTACCATACCCAAGACCATTTGTTGGGTTTGTTGTATTTTCAACAGTTGCATCTAATTGAGTACCTAAATTCAATGCTCCACTTACCACATTAAATACTCTACCAGATTTACCTAAATTATCTCCAAACTTTTTACCACTATCATCAATAAAATTAAAAGTACCATTAGTACCTTTAAGTCTTAATTGCCAGTTACCAGCATCCATAGATTCTCTATAACGAGCTCTAGCTATATTGATTGCGTAAATTGAATCAGAATCAGTTGTTGTTCCAGTTGAATTATCAAATGAGAATTTAGTATCTGTTGGCTCTAATAACATTGATTTATATTGAGCGTAAGTTCCTTTTGTTGCCAATAGTGAATTATCATTCAAATCTAATGTCATTGAACCATTTCCAGTGTAGTTACCATATGCTACAGCGAATTGAACATCAGCTGAAGAATTTGATTGTGGATTTGTTTCATATACATTTAAATAATATTGTCCGCTATTTGCAGAGTCATTTGTTGATGATGTAAAGAACGAAGTAAGTGAACCACTATCTCCACTCCATAGACCTGTTGTTACCACTTCTACTTTTGCATTAACCTTATCAAAATCACCAAATCTTTTATAAACTCCAGTAGTTACACCACCAGTGTTTGTAGAAATTTGTTGGCCTGTTGGTAATACAGAGTTTAAAAGTGATACTATTTGGTTCGTATCAACTTGTCCAGAATTAGCCAATGCTGATATCTGGGATGTTATATTTGGGTCGTTAATTAATGCCATTTCTTATCCTTTTTTATGCTTTATATGTTACTGTTACAGGAATAGTTTGAGAACCACCAGTTTCGTTACCATATACCGTGATAGTTGTTTTAACATCTCCCGTTAAGTTTGGATTTGGTGTGAATCTAAATTCTAATCCACTCACAACTTGTGCAGTTGTTGTTATTTCTTCTCCTAAGAACACAGGAACACTACCAGTTGCAGTTGCTCCTTTTGTTACTGTTAATGTACCAGCTCTTTGGTCTGCTAATACAACAGTGTATCCAGCATTTGAGTTTCCAGCAGGAGATGTAGTTGGAGTCATACCAACACCACCTTCACTTTGGTAAACACCAATTGCACCTATACCTAAAGAAACAAATGGTATTTTTGTTGTACCCTTTGGTAAAGTTACTAATTTATATCTTAGTACTTGAGTTTCATCAGGCGATGCTTCCGTAATAGGAATTGCTCTGATTGCCGAATCATAATAAGCCGAACCCTTTGGGTGTGCAGGCTCATATAATGTATAATCAATCTCATCATCCCCCAAAGCGAACTTTGTAATGTTAAGAGATTGACCCGATGCTAATTTTTGTCTTCCTTTTTTGGTAAGAACTGCATCTACAGTAATTTCTGTGTTATCTAAATATGCCATTTGATATTGTTTTATTCTATTTCTTAAAATAAATATAACTAATTAATATTTTCAATCTAATCAACTTCAAGAATTGGTTCACCTGAGCCTCTACCTGTCTTAGCCACTCTAAGAATGTTAGGATTAGTTGTAAATGTTTCCACTGGGTCTAATCCATCTGGAGTTGTTGCTGTGGTTTGTATCGAACCTTGCCAAAAAGAACGTTTCAAACCTTCAGCTAAATTGTTTTTGAATATATAGTGAGTTGGGAAATATCCATTTAATTTAGAAGCCTCCACAATATTACCACCAGTACTAACACTATCCCCCATAGGAACTATTGATACTTTATATTCGAAACTAGTAACAGGAATATCTGCATATCTAACCTGGTCACCTGGATTTGCACCATTTGTTGGCCATCCAGATATTTGCGTACTAACTTTCTTAACAGATTGATTTTTAGTTAAAAATACATTTTGTATGCTTGATGTTGTGTTTCCAAAAATTTCATCATATTTTGTTATCTTAGATTCACCACCGATTGCAAATAATCCAAATCCTAAATTAGATAAAGAATTTTTATCCATTCCAATTTGTTGTAGTTTAAATGAATCTACCTCACCAACTAAACTTTCACCATTTGGAATAGTAAGTTCAATATTATACATAGGAGCAGTTGCTTCTATATTACTTGAGTATTGTATTAACGTATCATAGAAAGGCGCAAATCCCTCCAACACAGTACCATTTTCTACATTTAGAGATGCTTCAAAGTTATTCCAATCATATGATAATGTAACAACATCAGTTGCATCTATAAAAGCTTCTTTACTTTCATATGATGATTCAATAGTAGTATTATCATCTATATTTATAAATGTTTCATAATCATTTCTTTCAGATTGTATAGGATTCCATCTAGTTTTACTTCTTTCCAAATAATGTGGTTCTATTAATAAACCTTTGGAAACTTTTGCTCTAGCAGGTGCCAAATCAGCAAGTACATCAAATAATGATTTATCTATACATCTTACTAATTGTATATATTCATTTATATTTCTATCAAGTCTTTCAAAATAGTAATGTCTTAATTCACCAAGTTCTCTATATTCATCTTTATATTCATCTCCATAATCTCCAATATAATTATCAATATTAAAATCGCCAAATGCTTTTAGGATATCCATATTCAACTCCTTAATTGGTGAGAAGAATAATCCTAAACGATTTGAATCTATTGGAGCTCTATCAAATGCTTTTTTAGTTGCCCTAGCTTTATATGAAAGGTCACCAACTAAAGATGATGATTCAAAACGAATTTTGTTACCATATGAAAACCCTAAAGATGGAACGTTTGCAGTTACAGTTCTATCATATGGAGTATATTGATACGGATATGTTGATGCTGAATAGAAATTTTGTGCATATGCAAATTGCTCACCATATTCTGTATTTATAGAAACGTTTTTAATATTATTATCATTCGTTCTATCCTTTGGGTATTCAAAATCTAAACGGAATAATAAATCCGATGTAGATGCTGTATATGAATTACCATTTATTGCGTCTGGGAATAATGTGTGATTATCAAATTTGCTTCTTTGTAATGGAACGTTCCATAAGCGGAACTCATCCATATTACCAACATATCCCTCACCACCTGCTAATAAGAAAGAACCACTCTCCCATTCGGTATCAGGTGCAAATATAGACATACTAACCGAAGTTATTATTCTTTGTCCATCGGATGTACCCAACCAAACTTCATACATTATATCACCAGAATAATCATGTCTATTTATAACAACGTTTGAATAATACTCTGTTGATATTGGGAAATCTAAACTTCCACTTTTTAAATCAGGTCCATAAACATATGTTATTGAACTTGTTACATAAGTTGTATATACTGCCGGCGAACCACTTAAGAATGGTTCTGCGAAATAAGTACTTGTTGATGAATCTGCTCCAAAATTTAATTCTAATTTACCAAATGAACCAGTTGTTTTTATCAAATCAAGTTTAAAACCACTTCCAGAAATTAAAGTTGCAGTTGATGCTACTTCAGTTGGTTTAATTCTAAATTCTATACAATTTGGATTTTCTCCAGTAGATGGAGTAACATGCCAAGGTATTTTAACACTTGAATTTGCATCCAATAAAATTGCAGCTGTTCTATCATCAAATGTAAATTGTGAAACTGCGTCTGTTGTTGGGTCTTGTGGACCTCCAAATTCCATTATTGTCAACATAGATTGTGGTACACCATAACAAGCCATAATAGCTTTCATAGCTCTACCAGTTCCCTTATGCTTTAATAGATATGGTAAGTTGTTTAGGATTCTTCTCCAAACTTCATCGTTTGCAGCAGATAAACTCATTCCATATTTTTGAGTACCATCTTTATTAGTACCAAATGCATATTCCCACAAAAATTGAGAATCAAATGCTCTCTTACCTTGCCATCCCATTGATTCGAGCATATGATAAATCATTTGATTCAATATACCACTATCCGATTTATGTTCAAGAAGTTTATTTTGTTTTAATCCATTTATGTACATCCATATAGAATCAAAATGATGACCTATCATATCCAAAAATGTTATGAAATCATCATTTTCAGAATCATCTCTAAGATATTCAGGTAAGTTATTTGCTAAATAGTTTGGATTTTCTTTATCGTATGTACCAGCATCTGCTACAATTGCATTATACCAAGCTGTTACTAAATTGTTATTTGATGCAAGCGGTACACCTCCTACTTTTGGATATGCTAAATCGGATAAATCATTATATAAGAAATGTTCAAATCCATCAAATCCATTTTTAACTGAATTTATATAGTCTAATGTTCTTATTGTATCTGTTGATACTGCGTATGAACTTGATGCCGAATTCAGTATTAAATTATCATATGTATATTGGTAGTTTTCTATTAACTCTACTTTATATAAAAAGTTATTAACTTTTTCTTCAGCTGAACTAAAGTTTACAAAGTTAGAGAACATATATTCAGAACCACTAACATATTGTATATTTATATTAGTAGTATCGATACCAATCTTTTCTGTATATTTTTTTATTAAATTTGCTGAAGTTTCTGTATTGTTTGAAACTAAATCCTCAAATACTCTATATCCTAATCCGTTTTCACTTTCAATAGAAAAATTAGGCCCTTTTAACGGTGTACAATACTCATTCAGTTGCCCAACTAAAGTTGAAACTTCTACAATTGGACTTGATTGTAATTTGGAAATCCAAACTAATTGATTTGGTTGTACTGATGTGGGTATTGGTTCATACAATTTTGCTACAATAGAACCCTCACTACCTGTCCAAGTAGTTATTACTTTATTATCACCACCGCCAAAATGTAAAAGATGTGTAAGATATTTAGATGAATCATCTTCTACTTGTATCGAATCTATTTGTGTTCTAAAAGCTTCAGCTAATCTATTAAGAGCAACTATTCTTGGAATTGTAAGTTTTCCTTTATTAAACTTTATAGTTATTATTTCTTCCTTACCAACAACAGCCTCTTTACCGCTTATATTATACGGAACTAATTTTAATTGAAACGATATTATTCCTTCGTTTTCGGAATATTTGTTATTACCTAATTCTAATACTTTTTTTACATTTAAACTATGTTCGCCTAATGCAGCTACTTGGTAATATCCAGTTCCACTATATATTCTTACATAATCAGTACTTACAGATTCCCAAGATATTGTGAAATCTACATCAGTACCAATATAATCGGGTCCTCTTAATTCGGATGGATACCTTATGTTTGTTAAATCGGGAACACCAACATAAACATCATCAACTACATTATAGTTTAAATTAATAGAATCACCATCACCTTCATCATTCGATGGTACTAATATTATTTTATAGATTCCAATTTTAGAAAAAGCCGCGGCTGGAATAATAATACCAGATGAAAGATTTTGTCTTCTGCCCAATAAACTATTGATTGCGTTTTGAGCAAAATCCCTAAATTCAAATTTTTGATTATTTACATATGCGGTTACCTTTTCTAAATTACCAGAATAGTTAATCCCAATTGGAACATCTGCTTTAGAATTTATATTATAGATTCTATCAATCTCAGTATTATTTAAAGTAATTGTAGGAGTTGCTTTAAATGTTACTTTTACAATATCCGTTAATATTACAATATTATAATCAGAATCTAATTTTATAGTAGCTGATAGAGTTTCTAAATTGGTTGGGTCTGAACTATTTGCTTCTAAAGTTTCGCTTATTCTATTTGATGCAGATGTATCAATTTTTATAACTCTAAATTGACTTGCATCTGCGGTTGATATTGTAAACAAATCGTCTAATATACCTGTTATTGTATTAAGACCTCCTTTTAAAGTTATTTTCTCAGATTGATTTTTTATAAAAATAACTCTATCATCCGAATCACAAGTAACTGTTATTTTGTATTCTTGTGGAGTTGGGTCTGGTGTTGCTACTTTTTTATTTAAAATAAACTCAATGTTTTTTATTTCATCAAATTCATCATAATCAAATGTCTGAGCTACTCCATTTTCATATTTAGCTACTCTAAATTTATAAGGATGAACGTTACCATATACAACTTGATTTGATGAAAAATCAATCAAACCATTGTAATTGGTTTGGTTCATATTACCAGACATCCCACCCATAAACATGGATGAGAATGCGTTTGTATTAAAATTTAAAGAACTATAAACAGGTTGATATTCATTATTATTTACTACATTAATTACATATTCACAATTTGATTCAAATCCTTCTTTTTGTAATGTTATTCTTTTTGCCCCATTCTGCTGAAGTATTGTATCACTTAAAAAATTTGTTATTTTTTGAGGCGTTACTTTGTATGTGTTTTCCCCATTTATAAAAATACTAGCTCCAGCTTCATTAGACGTTATATATAATAAATTAGATAAATCAGCGTTTATTGTACCAGATGAACCAGGTATTATCGGTGGGAACGTAGCACTGCTACCACCACCACCGCCGCCCGGAGATGGTACAACAAGTCCCATTCCATTACCACCAAATTCAATTCCATTGAATCCGTTATTAATGTTGTCAACGGCACCTACTATACCACCATCAAAAGCCATATCATCTAATGCCCTCATATTATTGTAAATTTTCTCTTTGATTCATATCTCTTTCAAAAACTTGCTCTCTACCATAACCTCCACCTCTTTCAAAGTAATCGGAACTACCTCCTCCACCGCCTCCGCCACCACCAGTATATGGTGGGTGGTAAATTGGTTCTGGTGCTGGTTCTACATTTGGTGGTGGTGGCGATGGGTCTTCTTTTTTAATTTCCAACGCCAACTTAATATCCGCATCTTTTTGATTCACTTTAACTCTCTGAACCTTTTTTATTTCAGGATTAGTAGTATCAATTTGAGTATCGGATTTTGTTCTTTGTAACACCTGCCCAACTATATCTTTACTTTCATCAATTGCCGTATCGGATGATACGTTACCAACAACATCAGGAGTAAGTAAATAAAAATCAATTGCTCTTATAATTAAATTAAAGCACATATCTTTTATTTTACTTTTAGATAATTCTAATTTAGGTTTATTTTCTTTTGGTTTTCCATAATTTAAATCACGTAAATCGGATATTCTATTTGTAAATTCATATAAAGCGGATTGCATAAATTTATTATGAATATCTGTTGTAAATGATTCAAATGTTTTAATTTTAAACTCTGCTCTCATTTTATCAAACCACTCAGAACCATATTTTGATTTTATAAAAGATGATATTATAGATGGATTTATTTTTTCTATAAAATTAATAGCATATGCAATAGTATCTTCTCTAAACTCCCCATCATTTAAAAATATACCATATCTTTCAAACAATTCTGTATTTATGGTTTCTTTTCTTTTTAATGGTAATAATCTAACCTCAGTTCTTGATGGTGATATTTCGGATATCCAAAGTTTGTCATATTTGGAATCACTACCCACTCTTTTATTTATAAGAGTTATTTGTGTTTTAAATATACCATTATCATACCCAGCTTCTTTAATTAATCTCTCAATATCTATAAAATATTCATTTGGAAAATAAAAAGCTTGAAATAAAGTTCCTTCAGCTATTAAAAAATAATCACCTATATTTTGAGTAGTAAGTGGTATATATCTAGCCATACCATAATTAGATTGTGGTAGTTGGTTATCGTTAGCATCGTATAATACAAATTCAATTGCATCAGAATCACTAAGTCCAAAAAAAGACTGAAGGTCTTCTCTTTCAAAGATTTCTCTATCTTTTGAATCTATTCGATAACCTTTCGAATCAACTACTTCTTTAAAAAATCGTATAGCCATATTTGTTATAATCTATAATTACTTACTCTACACAAAAAGTCTTTAGTTTCATCTGCTTTCCCTGCTGATTTAATTACAATCTTAAGAGTAGTTTCATACTCATTGTATTTTTGTGCAATTGTACCAATCCAAGTTCGCCAACCACCATCCATTTTTGTATTTAATTTAACAGATGGTTTAATATCAAACTTTTGTGTTTTTCCTTTACCAATAGTTGCTTTATTAGAAGGAGTCCAATCAAATACACCTGTACTATCTGTTATTTCAACAGTAATATCAGATGCTACTGCAAATATTTCTATAAACTTACTTGCTGCTCCTTTATACCCACCATCTTTAAAAGTACCATGGTCATTATCCAATCCAATGAAATATGTCTTATCGCCAATTTTATTATCAGTCAATGGTGATTTTTCAAATTTAATAGTTGCCAAATCTCCACTTGAAATTGCACCAGCTTCTATTTTAGATTTTTTACCAAAAAGTTCTTCTCTTAGTAAATCGTTTTGTTCTTTTAAAGATTGATTTCTAGCAAATAAAGAAACCCTTTGAATTGCTTCCGAAGTTGCTTTTTGAATTGCGTTTTGTAAATCAACAATTGTAGTTTGTACTTTAGAAGTAGTAGATGTAGTTTGGTTTTGAGAAGCTGCTGCAAGTAAAGATTGGTTATCCACATCAACTCTTAAACTTTGCGATACTATTTCAAGTTGTTTTACTTTTCCACTTAAATCTAAAATTTCAACATTAAGTACTTGTATTTCATTTGTCAAATCTATAACAGATTGAGTTACAACATTATAAACAGAACGAAGTACAGTATCAGGTAAATCAGGTAATTTTATTGGTATTAATTCTATTATCGTAGTATCAATTGATTTTAATAACTCCTCATTATCATATTTTGGTTTTACTAACTTTGCAGAAGTGACACCATCCTTTATATCAACTTGTTCAAATAAATTAATACCATTGCTGCCTTTTGATATGATTCCAGAAGAACCACTTATCATAAGTTTACCAATTAACTCCTCGTTTTGTAATCCTGTTTTTATCATATATTAACTTACTACACTAAATGTTATACCATCATCAAAATATTCAATAGCTCCATTGACATCAATTTTAAATTCAAGTTTGTACAATCTATTAATTTCCCAATTCATTAAATCTAATATAATATAATTTCCAGATGTATCGCAATTAACTTTTGAATATTCTGAAAACGGAATTATTATATCATCTGAATTAAAATCTCTGATTTGATAGTACGTTGTTTTCGGTAAATATTTAGTATTACCAGATTGTAATGTATTACTAAAAGTTTTAAGTGGATATAACTCTCTACCAAATATTTTAATTTTTGGTTTAGACCCAACAGCGTATTCTTTTTTGAAATTGGATACTCCTACTTTAATATTATCTGCTATTAATTCTGTCAAAGAACCAGTTACAAAATATTGGTCATCCCACCCTAATCTTATTTTAGGTTGATATATTGTATGAGTTTCTTTTGAAAACAATCTTACAATTCCGTATTCCTTTGTATTATTTTCAAATTCAGCTGATAACTTTAGAAGAATTCCATCATTTTTAATTGAACCAGAAACCCAAGCTTTTAAAAAGCCACTAACATTCATCGATATATCCGCCTTACTATATGAAAAGTTTTGACTTGATGAATAGTTAGAATACCATATACCACCATACCCTTGATAAGACCCAGTTGAGTTTGGAGCAAAATTAGGTAAAATACCATCTGTGGTAGTATCACCTAACCAATTTACTTTAGTATCACCTTCTCTATATCTCCAAGTTACACCGGCCGTTGATAAATCATCAAAACGAGTTCCAATTCCCATTTCCCAACTTTGCGATATTGGGTATGCATATATTGTATATTCTAATGGTAATTCTTCACTTCTAGTTTCTTTCATCACTAAAGTAGCATCACCTATATCGGTTTTACCATCTGCAATAGATTTTGAAAGATATGATATGTCAAATTGTATCAAAGCTCTTGACACATCTTTTACACTCCCATAATAAACTTTACTAACTTCTAATACTTGGTCTAAACCAGTATTTTGATTTGGTTGTTGTAAATAAACCGATGCATCTTTTGATGCTGTAATGAATTGATACATATTATTTTACCCTCCCTCTTATATCCGAATCCGGAAATTTAATTTCAAAAACCGAAGGGTCTAAAGATGGATATACAATCTTACCTTTAGTTGCCGCTGCTATATTGTATGAATTGTTTGCATACTGTCCACCACATTTGTTTGTTATTTCAAACATAGGAACAGAAGCAACACCCTCTACATTTGATATTAATAATTCAACTTCGCTTAAATTAATAGTTTGGTTGAATGTTAAATTATCCATAGAAAAATATTTCTTTAGTTCCGTTATACAATTGGTAAGTACTTCACTCTTATTATAATTTTTATAAGTTGATATTTCAAAATCCAAACCAATATTAATTATAAAACCATCGCTTATATTTACACCATCAGTAAGAATCTTATACTCATTTAAATAAGTTTTAAGATTTTCTTTTACTGCTCTATTAATATTTGTAAGATTACCATTAATATCATAACCTAACAAATACAAGTTAATTGCAAATGGATTATTTTTTTCATTATCGTTTGAAGTTTTTCCAACTAAAAAATTTCTTATTTCACTTTGTACAGTTTGTTGATTTGGTTCTTCTGTATCTGGTTTGTTTATAAAACTCATAACCAAATCGGTAAATTCTTGCAAATGATTTGGAGATGCCAATATAGATGATGGTGAATTATTATCCAATGTACCATCTGCGGTTGCATATGCTTTAGCTATACCACCATATTTTGATGGCATTGATAATACTCTTACTTGATAATCTTTTGCAGTTACTGCTCTATTCTGAGAACCAAAGTTTGCTAATGCATTTTGTCTAATTTCTTCTATTGTTTCACCACTTCTACCACCAACTGCCGGTACTTCATTATCAACTGCAACAGATGATAAAATTGAATTGTATATAGCTTGTTCAGCTGCAGTTAGAATAGATACATCATTATCAAATTCAATTGTATCAATTCTTATTAATGTATTTGTTTGAACATTTGATTCAATACCACCACCAATTAAATACTTTACAGTAATTTCAGTATTTGCTGGGGATGTTCCGTATGTTTTTGTTTTTAAAAAGTTTGTTGGGTCAAATGATTCTTCCAATCTACTAATAGAGTTTGGTAATCCCAATCCAACATTTTTAAGGTTTGGAATCAATTGCTCATCTGATGCAGATGGGTCTCCAGCTCCAAATTGAATAGTAGTTGTACTATCTTGATTTATTTTAGTTACAAATCTTTTTGGAGTTTTAATTGTTTTTAAAATGTAAGGTACAGTTGATTTAAATTGATATAAATCAGGGTCATTAGCTTCAGTATTAGGATGGTCAATAAAAACCATTTCTTGTGCTAAATATGGAACTTCATACCATTTATTTCCGTTTGAATCTCTAACGTCAACTATTTGTATTACATTTGTTTCTTGTAAATCTATCTTTTGAAAGTCTGTATAACTTCCGAATGTAAAAGTTTCTTCTACTACAGTTGCTGATATTACTTGTACATATTTTTTTACTAAATATAATGTTGGTTCTCCTGTAATTCCATCATTTTGATAAACCATAACTTCTCTATCTGTGCTATCAGAGAAATCAACAATGTCTGTTGTTCTAAACATTACATTTTCCAAAGTTGGTCTGATTTGCATACCTTCCTTTATCCTTAGATAAAATTTTTCATCAGGTTTATTATTTTCACCACTTCCTATTGCTGGTACAAGTTGGTAAACAGAAAGAGTTGCTACTGCAGGGCTTGTTACTTTTGGTTTATATCCAAGATATTGAGATAATGCCAATACGTTATTTATATCCTCTGCATATACCATCATAGATTCTTTCATAGTATCATCTATGTAATATGAAAGAACGTCACCAATATAAGATGCCATTTCGATAAACATCATACCAGGCGATGTTTCATTAAAATCCGAATATGTTTTGGGGAAATATGTTTTAGCAAATTCTATTAAGCCATTACGAAATCCTACAAAATCTTTATTAAGATATTTTATATCCTTTCCTTTGTTTTTAAATATTTTATTTGTAGTTTGTATTGCCATTTTTAATTTTATTATGCACCAACATTAAAAGTTACGCTATCTAATTGAGGGTTTCCATTAGATGTAAAAGATAAAGATATATTTACTGTATTAGTATCTTTAAGTCTATCATTTATATCCACAACTATTTCCTCTATATTAACATAAGGTAACCATTTATCCATAGTAGATGTTATTGCATCTTCTATTTGAATTTTAGTATCATCATCAATTTGTTCAAATAATATTTCATCAAGACCACTACCAAATTCAGGTTGCATTAACCTTTCTCCTTTTTTTGTTTGTAGTAAATTTTTTATATTTGAACGAAGTTGTTCTTTTGTTGTAAATGTTTGATTAAAAGCTGTATTAGTAATTTGAATTGGCAAAGAAATACCTATGGCATAATCATTATATGTCGTTGTATCTTTTACTAATTTATTTCCTAATATTATTGCCATTATTTCTTTTTAAATCTTTTTACAAGTTCAGAGTAATCTCTATTCAATGCTTTATCCAATTCAGGCACTCCAGTTTGAACACCCAATCCAGTTGGTTGAGGTCCTCTAGCTAAATCACCATATCCCATCTTTTCAGCTACTGCCGTTCTACCTACAACAGAACCCATATCACCTTGTCCAAAATTCATTGTTCTAAATCCACCATCGCCTTGTGGTATTCCACCTCTGGTTTCATTTAATATTTGGTTAATCATTGGGTTTTTGCTATATTGCTTTGTTGGCGCTGTTTTGGTTTGAACCGATTCTTGTATTGGTTCTTCTTCCAAAATAGCCTTAGCCATTGAAATACCCTTTGATTGTGGTTTTGGTGCTACTTTTGTTTCAGATAGCATTTTTTTC
>Ga0208232_1000172_pt1 | contig 14888 bp, 7 predicted proteins | sample LakMenEpi24Aug12_FD_150729 | JGI IMG/M metagenome (GOLD analysis project Ga0208232, IMG submission 150729) | Freshwater microbial communities from Lake Mendota, WI - 24AUG2012 deep hole epilimnion (SPAdes) | ecosystem: Environmental > Aquatic > Freshwater > Lake > Epilimnion/Euphotic zone ... | reverse complement strand
GAGCATCATCTTCAGCGGGTACATCTGGAAGTAGTGGAAGTAGTGGTTCTAGTGGCACAAGCGGAAGTAGTGGTTCATCAGGTATTACTGGTGCTGGTGGTGGAGCTGGTAGTAGTGGTAGTAGTGGTTCATCTGGTACATCAGGAACTCGTGGCACAAGTGGTAGTAGCGGTTCATCAGGAACTTCTGGTAGTAGTGGAACGAGTGGAAGTGGTGGGGCACAAGGTTCATCAGGAAGTTCTGGTACATCAGGAAGTTCTGGCACATCAGGAAGTTCTGGAACAAGTGGTAGTAGTGGAGTAACAGGTTCATCAGGAAGTTCTGGAAGTAGTGGAACTTCTGGAGGACAAGGTTCATCAGGTTCTGCTGGTACATCTGGTAGTAGTGGTACATCAGGAACTCGTGGCACAAGCGGAAGTAGTGGTACAAGTGGAAGTACAGGTACTTCTGGAAGTAGTGGCACAAGTGGAATAAGTGGTTCATCGGGAACTTCTGGAGCACAAGGTTCATCTGGGTCTGCTGGTACATCTGGTAGTAGTGGTTCATCGGGAACTTCTGGTTCATCAGGAACTCGTGGTAGTAGTGGTTCATCAGGAACTTCTGGTAGTAGTGGTACAACTGGAACTGGTGGGTCAGCTGGTACAAGCGGAAGTAGTGGTTCTAGTGGCACAAGCGGAAGTAGTGGTTCATCGGGAACTTCTGGTTCATCAGGAACTCGTGGTAGTAGTGGCACATCAGGTAGTAGTGGTTCATCGGGAACTTCTGGTAGTAGTGGGTCATCGGGAACTTCTGGTAGTAGTGGTACAACTGGAACGGCTGGGTCAGCTGGTACGTCAGGTAGTAGTGGTACATCGGGAACTAGAGGCACGGGAGGCACATCAGGTAGTAGTGGTTCTAGCGGCACAAGCGGAAGTAGTGGTACAAGTGGTAGTAGTGGTTCTAGTGGCACAAGTGGAAGTAGTGGTACATCGGGAAGTAGTGGTACTAGTGGGTCAAGCGGTTCATCGGGAACATCTGGAACGCAGGGTACATCAGGTTCTTCTGGATTATTAGCATTAACTGGTACAACTGATAATGGTGTAATTACATTAAACGGAACTGCACCAAACGGAACTGTTGAAGCAAATTTAAAATTCGATGGTAGTACATTGACGGTAACTGGAGATGCTACAATTAGTGGTAACTTAACTGTTAGTGGAACTACAACATATATTAATACAACAACTTTAAATGTAGGTGATAATATCATTACATTAAACGCAGATATTGGAGCATCAACTGCACCAACTGAAAATGCTGGTATAGAAGTTAAGAGAGGTAATGCAGCAACAAAAGCATTTTATTGGGATGAAGGAAGTGATAGATGGTATCATGATGATTATACTTTTGTAAATGGTATATTACGCAACTCATCTAATATAAATAGTACAGGTGACCAAGGTATATTGGTAACAAGTGGTGATAGATTAGGATTTGACCAATCTGGTACTCGTTCTTGGAATATAAAAGCAACTGGTGGTAATTTAGCATTAAACTCTGGAGATGGTGGTGGATTATATACATTTGGTAGTGGTATAACTATTAATGCAGGTAATTTAACATTAAGTTCTGGTAACATAACAATTAGTGGTACAATAGATACAGGACAGGGAGCAACTGAAGTTTATTTAATGAACCAAAATCTCCGTACAACTGATAATGTAACATATGCTAATATAACTGGTAACACAGTTTATTTAGGTGGCGGTACAACTTATTATGTAAATGGGGGAACATCAAATTTAAATTCATTAAATGTTCAAGGTTGGTCTGTTAGAGATACATTAAGTATTTCTGTTACTGGTGGAAACTGGTACACAGTAGCAACTAATGCTGGTAATAGGGCAATGGCAACATTCCATATTTGGGATACTGAAAGTTCTAGGCATGGTTCTATGAAATTTAATGCTGGTATTTCATTTGGTGGAACGGCTGATATTACTATGCTTGGTAAATCTTGGTATAGTGGTGGTGGTATATTTAATAACATTCGTATTAGAAGAACAGGTACATACGATACTCATTTTTTACAAATATATGTAGCTTCAACTGGTACATTGTATATAGCAATGACTGATAACTATCAAAGTGCTGGTTGGGTATTGACAAATGGTGGTACTGGTACTCCGGGTTCAACAACGGCAGCTGAAGTAGTTCCAAATGATTATGCTGGTTTAGCTACTAACAATAACATTTATAGTGGAAACGCTGTACATGCTGCAGGGGAAATGCAATCTCCAATTTATTATGATAGAGATGATACCACATATAGAATAAATGGTAATGGTACATCTGTATTAAATTACTTACAAATGAATGCAGCGGAATCTATGAACCTATATGGTATTAGGGGTAGATTCACAAACGAATATATTCATTTATATAATAAAGTTGGTATAGGTAATCCAAGTGGTTGGGGAGTTGGTGAAACAAGTACTCCTATATATGGTTTATCCACATATGGAGCAATGAATATTGGATATGGCAATACCGCTGATAGTAATTTAACTGGTACATTTAATATAAATGGTAGTACTATAAATGGAGCAAACGATGCAACAGTTTATATAACCGCCACAAATAACAATGATTGGTTATTAAGATTAAATGCTAGAAATAGTAGTAAGACTGAATATGGTATGTATGTGGATATTCCAAATACAGCAACATATGGATATGCTTTACTTAGTGATGGTACTAACTGGACTTATAGAGTAAATGGTAATGGTTATGTTTTCTCAAGATATTATTATGATATTGATAACACAGCATATTATGTAAGACCTTCTGTTACAAGTAATTTAAATGCATTACTTACATATTCATATCAAGGTAATGGTAACGTTGGTGGTACTGGTAACGCATCTTGGCATCCATCTGGTATTTATTCGGCTGGATACAATTGGTTGTATGGTGGTATAAATGCAGGTGGTAGTAGTGTTACTAATATGAGTGATGCTAGAGCAAGTATTTTTTATGATTACGATAATACTAATTTTTTCTTAAACCCAGCATCAACCGCAACTTCATTAAGAATAGCAGGTGGTATAAAACAAAATAACTTAGTAGGTAGACCTTATGCCGTTTGGGGAGCAACTGGTGCAACTGGAGCAGTTGTTGTTAAATTCCCTGGTAATACAGGAAACTATGGTATGATTCATGCGGTTATTGACATTTATGAATATAATGGAAATAATGCATGTACTGTAATAGTTGGTGGACATAACTGGAATGGTGCTTGGTATAATTTCGGAGCAACTCTTGTAGGATATACTGATAAACCAATTAGAGTTGGTGTTAAAGATGGTAAATATTGTATCGTAATTGGTAATGGTTCATCATCTTGGTCATATGGACAAGTTGTTCTTCGTAAAATACAAAACGGAGCTTATTATGATGGTGTAATGGATGTTGCTGAAGGATATACTGCGGCAATTGAATCTGATACATATTCAAATATATCTGGTGATTTAAGTGGATTTAGAAGTACAACTATAAGTGCTACATCAGCAATGTACTCTCCAATATACTATGATTCAAATGATAGTGGATATTATATTGATGGAAATAATCAATCTAGATTATTAGCATTAAAAGTTGGAAACTTAGGTACATTTAATTCTGGTAATACTTACGCTCTACAATTATCACATAACAATAGATATTTACTAGCTTTAAATTATAATAATAGTTCGTATTATCCTTGGTTAGCAAATGATACTTGGAATGGATACGAAGCATTGATTTTCCATTTTAACGGTATAGGAGACCAATTTTATTTTAATAGAGCCGGTCAAATGCAAGCAAATGGTGATATGAGAGCACCAATATTCTATGATAGTAATGATACAACTTACTATACTAATCCTGCTGGAACATCTCAATTCAACGATTCTATATTTGGTACAACTGGATTAGCATCTAACACTGGTATTCAAATTCGTTATCAAAACTATTCAAGTGGTTATGGTAGAATTCGTTTTTATCAAAGTGATAGTAACCACCAAACTATACATGCATTCTCTGCAAACTGGCAGAGTGGTAATTTATTAGGTTCATCTACTGGTGGTATTAATATAGAAGGACAAAATGGTGTAACCTTTGGTCCTTGGAACGCAATTCATACTGGCATAACATCAGCTGGTGTATATATTCGTAATAATGGTAATCTTTATTTGGATTATAATTACGGACAATCTGTTGTTGGTGTATATTCGGATGTTAGATATCAGGGTATATTCGCAATGGGTGATGCATATAAATTATCAATAGATGGAACTGGTACTGGTAACTTATATGGTTTAGCATGGTCACATCCAAATAGAGGTGGTGTGGCTAGTAACTTAGCAGACCATGGTTTATTACTATTACAATATGGTACATTTAGAACAGCAATAGGTGGTGGTAGAATTGTAACAACATCCGATATTAGAGGTACTGTATTTTATGATTATGATGATACTGGATATTACACAGACCCAAATACAACTGGAACTGCTGGTAGATTTAGAGGACAACTTTTAATAGGTCCAAACTCATCTGGTAGATATACTAGAATTGGTGGAAATGGTGGAGCAATCGATGAAGCAACTTTATCAGCATCAAACGGAAACTTACACATTGATAGTGCCAATGGATATGGATTATATTTAAACCATTATTCAAACGGAACTATTTTTATGAATAATGGTGGTGGACATGCGTTTTCATACACTTCATTAAGAGCACCAATATTCTATGATTACAATAATACAAACTATTATTTAGATCCTGATGGTACATCTGTTTTACTTGCAACTTATATAGGTGGGCATTATTATTACACATATAATAGTGCAAATATAATGATAAGAACTGCTGGAAATAGTGATGGTGGTATTTTATTACAAAACGCAGGGGGTTCATTCAAATTCCAATTATATGCAGATAATAGTAGTAACTATGGTTTCTTAAATGGTCCGTGGGCAAGTTGGGATTTGAGAAAGACCTTAAATGGTAACTTGTTTATGAATAATAATAGTAGTTATTATTTAAATACAAATTCAATATCTCAATTAGCAATTCTAAGAACTGATGTATCGACTAGTGGTTATACCGCTATGTTTGGACCTTATACATTATCTACAAATGGGCAAACGTTTATATATCCAGATGATGCTAGATATGGAGTAGTAGTTAATGCACCATACTACCCACACTTATACATAAACTCATATGCAAATGGTGGTAACCCTACGCATGGTGGTGTATTTAGTATGAGTGGTTTTTTGACAGGTGGTGGATTTAGAAGATTTGTAATGGGTATCGCAAATACCAATCCAAACGAAATGAGTTTTGGTTGGTATGATAATAACTACAATCCGCACTATGGAGTAGGTATTAACTGGTCTTACCCAGCATCTATTTGGTATGATACATCTAATAACTTCTATGTAAGAAATTCAGTTTACGCTTATACTTTCTATGATAGAGATAATACTGGATACTATGCAAATCCAGCATCAACATCTAATTTTAACTATGTAATTGCTGCTAACGGAGCATCTTATCAACATAACGCGTATAATAACAATGGTTCATTTATGATGAATAACGCATCTACCTATTGGGGTATGATGTTAAACGTATCTGCAAATGACTGGAGATTGGGTTATGGTGGTGGTAATAGTATTGTTGGTTGGAACTTACGTTGGGATAATGGTTCTACTGTTTGGGCAAATGGTTCATTTAGAGCACCAATATTCTATGATAGTGATGATACTGGATATTATGCTAATCCAAATGGTGAATCAAGTTTTAGCACAGGTATATTTTATGGAAATAGATTAGTAATTAGAGGAGGTTCTCCAACTTTATATTTCAGAGATACGGATGAAAACTCTGCAATGCTTCACAACAATAGTAACCGTCTTTATGTATTAAGAGGTGGTACTGATAGTGAAAGCTGGGGTACTGTAAATGGGTATTGGCCTACATATTGGCAACTTAATACCAACTATTGTTTAATGGGTGGTACTACTGAAGCTGTTTATGATTTTAGAGCACCAATATTCTATGATTCAAACAATACTGCATATTATTGTGACCCTAATGGTACGGCTAGATTATCATATGTAGCAGCAAATGGTGGTATTCGTATTGATGGAAATGCAGACCTTTATTTAGATAACAACTACGGACAATCTGTTGTGGGTGTTTATACATCTGTAAGATATCAAGGTGTATTCTCAATGGGTAATTCATATAAACCAGCAATAGATGGTACATCTATGAATAACTTGTATGGTATTGCTTGGTCACATCCAAACGTTGGAGGACAGGGTGGGTACTTGAATGACCATGGTATGATTGTTGCCAATTATGGTACGGCATTCGCAGCAATTTCATCACGTGGTTGGTTTAGAACATCCGTACAATCTCCAATATTTTACGATGATAATAATACTGGTTACTATTGTAATCCTAATGCATATTCTCAATTTAGTTCTGGTGAAGCAAATGATTATTGGAGAGTATCAAGATTGACATTTACTGGTGAGGGTGGTAACTCCGGAAATGGTGCACACGCATACGCTATCTTCCAAGAAGGTGGTGGTTGGGGTTATCCTTATCCGGATTTAAGAATTGCATTCCATACTGGTATTAAATTGGGAGCAAATGCATCATACGAAGGAACTCGTATTTATGATGATTATCCAATGGGTACTATCAGATGGCAGTTTAATGGAGGTAGTGGTTATAATTATCAATACACTTGGACTCAACTTACAGGACACCACGGACATTATTCTGGTACTAATGGTGCACACTGGTATCCAAACGATGTTACTTATGGTGCGTGGAGAATGGCCGGTAATAGAAATGGATGGTATGGTCATAGAATAGATTCATCTTACGCACCTCATATAATGTTTGAAAGTGGTAATGGTGGTATTTACTATCAAGATAATGGAAGATGGGTATTCTATCATTCATTAGGAAATAACTGTACTGGACTTGGAACTTCATCAACGGCTAGTGGGTATGGAATTTATGTAAATGGTGGTGTTTATGCAACTGGTAACGTTGTGGCTTATTCGGATGCACGAAAGAAAAAAGATGTTGTTACAGTTGATAAGGCTTTAGATAAAGTTTTACAATTAAGAGGTGTTTACTATACTAAAATTTATAATGAAAATGATACCATTCCTGATGGAGGTGCTGACAAAAGACAACTTGGTGTAATTGCACAAGAAGTAAATGAAGTAGTTCCTGAAGTAGTATCATATGTGAAAGATTTAGATGAATATGCAGTTGCATATGGTAATATGTCAGCATTACTTATTGAAGCAATTAAAGAGCAAAATCAAATTATCAAAAAGCAAGCGGATGAAATTGAAGAAATGAAAGAAATTTTAAATAAATTGATATTTAATAATAAAGGATAAATTATGGCACTAATTAAAGATTATGAATTACCAGGAACTGGAGTAACTGTACCAAATGCATATCACGTAGTTACAAATGTAAAAATTGAAAAACGAATGGCAGACTTCAAGCCACCTGTTGATAATTCTAGACCCGATGGTTTAACACCAATGGATAGAAGCGCAGGTACGGAAGTATATTGGGCAGCGGGATATACAGCAGAAATAGCAGTTACAGTTTGGAAAAATAAAGAAGCAAGAGATACTGAAGCAAGGCCGATAGGATTTGTAGGAACAAACCCAAGTGATAATGCACATAACGCAAGTATTGGTACACCGGGTATGGACCACAAATGTAAATTTATGTTAGAAGTACCATCTGAATTGGACCATATGGCACAAGCATATAGGCATTTATTAACTACGGATTATTATAGTGGTTCTTTGGAAGTTTAATTAAAATAGTTACTTTTTCAAAACAAATATATTTATATTATATAAACAAAAATAAATAAAAATTCAATATGGCATACACATACACTTGGAAATTGAAAAGCCTTAAAAAACAAAATACCGAATTGTTTGAAAATGCAATTGTAGGTACTCAATGGAGAGTAACGGCAACAGCAGAAGATGGAACAGAAGGTAGTTTTGATGGAGCAACTCCATATAAAGTAGTTGATGCAAACGCTGATGGATTTATTGATTATCAAGACTTATCAGAAGATATTGTTCTTGGTTGGATTAAAAATACTGTAAGTGGTTCAGCAAGTACAAACTATTGGCCTCATATATCAGAGCAAATCCAAAAGCAAATAGATACTAAACGTAATGTTATTCTTGAAGTTAATGATTCGGATTTCCCATGGTCACCAACTTCTGGTAGTACGGCACCTGGATCACCCGCTCCACTTTAGTTTATAGTAAAAAAATAATATTAAAATGTCCAAAGCACTTATTTATAAAGAAATTTGTGTTTTGGACATTTTCTTTATATTTATATGTGTAATTTTGGTATAATTCCAAAACTACATTTAAAATAATAATTGAAGAAATAAAATGGCAGAAAGAATTGTATCACCTGGCGTATTCACAAGAGAAAACGATTTATCATTCTTACCTCAAGGGGTTGGTGAAATCGGCGCCGCATTCATAGGACCTCTAAAAGAAGGACCTTCATTCATACCTACAATAGTAAGAACACAATCTGATTTCGAAGAAGTATTCGGAAAGGTTGATGGTACTTATTATACTGAGTATGCTGTACAAAACTATTTAAGAGAAGCTGGTCAAGCAACTGTAATAAGAGTTGGCGGTACTGGTGGATACACACAAGCAGCACCTTTAGCAATTTTGGCTAGTGGTAGTTTGTTTGGACAAAAAATAGTAGGTGTATTACATAGTACATTAAATGGTCTTAGTTACCAAGCAATTCCATCAACTGCAAGTATTGTTGATACAATCGGTAGTGGTTCATTTACTATTAAAGGTAATGAATACAATGGAACAACTGGTATTGCAGCATCAATATTACCATCCGCTACAAATGATTTAGCAGATGTATTTGGTGAATCACCATTTGGAGCTAAAAATGCATACGCTTACAAATATTTTGAAAAATTAGCATCTACATTTACACATGGTGGAGTTTCTGGACTTATATTACCAGCACAAAACTATACACAAGACGCAACAGCTGCAGAAACTCCAATTATTAAATCTCAATTAATTAGTGGTGATAGATATAGCTTATTTAAGTTTGTAACTTTAGGTGATGGTACAAATTATAATCATAAATTTAAAGTAGCTATTTCAAATGTTAAAGCAGCTGGTGAAGATGGAGCAACTGATTATTCTACATTTACTGTAACTGTTAGAAGATTTGATGATACTGATAAGAGAAAAGTTGTATTTGAAACATTTGCAAACGTAAACTTAGACGCAGCTTCTTCTAACTATATTGGTAGAAGAATTGGTGATAGATATTATACAATAGATAATGATGGTAAAATTACCGAAAATGGTGATTACTCAAATCGTTCTAAATATATAAGAGTAGTTGTAAACGATGTAAACGAAGGAATTGCAGGACCTGGTTCTTATCCAATTTCAGCAGCACCATTCGGACATGCAGCTTACAATAACCCAATCAAAACAAATAATACAACTCAAGATTCATATGTACCTGCAGTAACGTATCAAACTGGTTCAGCTAATAATACAGCTGGTTCACCAATATACTATGGTGGTTTCGATTTTGAAACAACTGGTGTGGCTATGGATAATCGTATGTATTTAGCACCTATTCCTGTTGGAGTTACTGTTGGAGCAAACGTTGATTTCGCATTTGATTCTCAATTAACTTATCAAATGACTGGTTCTAACTCTGTAGATATGAGTAAGAGACAATTTATGTTAGGTTTCCAATATGGATTTGATGGTATGAACCCAACAACTAAGATTAACTTAGGAGCTGATATGGTACAAGCAAATTCGCAAGGTATGGATTTATCAACTTCAGTATCAAATGGTACTTTAGGATATTTCAAAGCAATTAACGCTATCTCTAACGCAGATGAATATGATATCAATATGGTTATCACACCGGGTATCATCAGAAGCTTACACCCTTCAGTTACTACAAAAGTAATTGATATGGTTGAAGATAGACAAGATTGTTTCTATATCGCTGACTTTACCGAAATTGGAGCATCTATTTCTGAAGTAACAGCGCAAGCAAATTCAGTAGATTCTAACTATGTTGGAACTTACTATCCTTGGGTTAAAACAATTGACACAAACACTAATAAGATATTATCAGTACCTCCTTCAGTATTACTGCCGGCTGTATTCGCTAGTAACGATAGATTAGCAGCAGAATGGTTTGCACCTGCTGGTTTAAATAGAGGTGGTATCACTGGAGCAATAAGTGTATTAAATAGATTAACACACGCTGAAAGAGATACTCTTTATGAAAACAAAGTAAACCCAATCGCTTCTTTCCCTGGACAAGGTATCGTAGCATTCGGACAAAAAACATTACAAGATAAGGCTTCAGCATTAGATAGAATCAATGTAAGAAGATTATTAATTGTATTGAAGAAGTTTATCGCATCTACATCTCGTTATTTAGTATTCGAACAAAATACTGCAACAACTAGACAAAGATTCTTAAACACTGTTAATCCATACTTAGAGGCTGTACAGCAAAGACAAGGTTTGTACGCATTCAAAGTTGTAATGGATGAAAGTAACAATACACCGGATGTGATTGATAGAAACATATTGGCTGGACAAATTTTCTTACAACCTGCTAAGACGGCGGAATTTATCGTAATAGATTTCAACATCTTACCAACTGGAGCAAGTTTCTCAGCATAATATGAAAATAAACAAAATTAATATTTATTAATACAAATAAAAGGAATACAAAATGGCAGAAATATTAGAATTCGATAAAATGTTCTATACGAACTTCGAACCAAAGATGAAGAATCGCTATGTAATGGAAATTGATGGCATTCAGTCTTACTTAGTTAAAGCAGCAGCTAGACCTACAATTCAATTTGAGGTAATAACTTTAGACCATATCAACGTAAAAAGAAAGTTGAAAGGTAAAGGTGAATGGCAAGATATAACAATCACATTGTTTGACCCAATTGTACCTTCTGGGGCACAATCGGTAATGGAGTGGATTCGTTTATCACATGAATCTATCACTGGTAGAGATGGATATGCAGATTTCTATAAAAAAGATTTAGATTTCTATATGTTAGGACCAGTTGGTGATAAGATTGAGCAGTGGAAAATTAAAGGAGCATTCATCTCCCAAGCAAACTTTGGAGATGTATCATTCGATTCTAACGAACCTGCAACAATTGAATTAACATTATCTTACGATTACGCAATTCTTGAATTCTAATCTAAGACTAATAATAAAATTAAAGGGATATCATTCAGTTGGTATCCCTTTTTTATTTCCAATTTTTTAAAATCTATGTATTTATATATACAAACTTAAAAACAATTAATGTTATGGCAGAAATGGCAAATGTGGAAAATTTACAATCACAACCTGTAAGTGCACCACCAAAAAGAGAATTTGAATTCCCAACGGAAACAATTGAATTACCTTCTCAAGGATTAGTTTATCCTGAAGGACACCCACTAAGAAAAGGTAGTGTAGAATTAAAATATATGACAGCTAGAGAGGAAGATATCCTTGCATCTCAAAACCTTATCAAAAAAGGAGTTGTTTTGGATAGATTATTTGAATCGGTTGTTGTTGAGCCAGGTATAAATTGTGAAGATATTTATACTGGAGATAAAAACGCAATTCTTTTAGCAACTCGTATTTTAGGATATGGAGCTGACTATGCAGTTGAAATTACTGACCCTTTTAGTGGAGAAAAACAAGAAGTAACTATTGATTTATCTGCAATCCAAACCAAAGAAGTTGATTTTTCTAAATTAAATAGTAAAAATAGATATGAATTTACACTACCTTCAAATGGTAAAAACATTGAATTTAAATTATTAACGCATAAAGATGAAGTTGATATTGCAAAAGAAATTCAAGCACTAGAAAGATTAAATAAAAATTCAGCATTAGCATCCGATGTTACAACTAGATTTAGATATATGATTACTGCGGTTGATGGTAATTCTGATAGAGGTTTCATCAATAGATGGGTACAAAATAATTTCTTAGCTAGAGATACAAAAGCATTTAGAACATATGTTAAGGATATTAGTCCTGATATGGATATGAGATTTGTATTTACATCAGAAATAACAGGTGAATCGGAGGCGCTAGATATCCCATTTGGGATAAACTTTTTTTACCCTACCAACTAATTACAAAGTACAACTCCATACTCAAATTTGGGAAATGGTACATTATGGTAATGGGTTTACTTGGTCTGATGTTTATTTTATGCCAATACATCTTAGAAACTTTTATTTTAAACAATTAGTTGATTTTAAGAAAAAAGAAGCAGAGGAGAATAAAAAAGCACAATCAAAAGCAAGAATACCAAAAGTGAGGACACGATAATCCTCACTTTTTTATTATACAATATTTATACAATATAAATGTGAATTACCATGTCAACTAACAAAAAACAAATAAAAGAAGGTATATTTGATGCTGCAGATAGATTTGTAGCTAACTTCTTTGATAACTTAAGTAAAGGAGCAGCTGATACTATTATAAAGAAGGCTGAAAAAGCAAAATTACCTCCTGATGCAATCGCACATATGAAGAAGATGGAAAAGGATGCAATTGAATTTAGAAAATTCATGAAAGATTTGTAAATCAATTATAAGTGGCAGATAGCATATTACAATTTAATGATGATTCTACTAAAAATGTATCCGATAGAATACGTTTGATGAAAGAAGCTGTCAAAATAGCAAGACAGCAAGAAACACTCACGGATGCAGAATTAGCAAAATTAAGACAAATTGAAGCGTTAGAAGTAAAACTTTTGAATTATCAAAAGAAAAAATTAGAAAACGCAAGAACCTACGATAAAAAACAATTATCGATGGTGGCATCATCTGCCGGAGAATTAGCAAATTTAGAATCAATAAGTGATATTTACAGAAACTTAACTAGTGCACAATCACTAAGTTTGAGAATGGGAACTTTATCTTTAAAGTCCTCACTAGCTGCTGAAAATGCAGATGCATCCAAATATGAATTGGTAGAAGGTATATTAGGTGAAACGGCTAAATTAAATAACTTACAACAAAAGTTGGCAGAAACCGGCCCAGAAGATGTAGAGGCACAAAAATCTATAAGAGCTCAATATGATGCACAAGTTGATGCAATTAGACAGCGTGTGGCTGAAGCAAGGGCTAGTGGAGATTTAACTGCTGACCAGGTAACACATTTTGATAAAATAATAGAGAGACAGGCTAAAAATTTAAGTATAGCAGAGCAATATGCAACAGTTAGTAGTAAATCTAAAGAAATAGTACAAGGACAGATTGATGCATATAAAGCAGTTGAAAAAACCATAAGAGGTATTATTGGAACTGCTAAACTATTGTTTAGTAGTTGGAGAGGATTTGTGGGAGGTACACTTATAGCTGCTGGTATGGCTGCTGAAAAATTAGGAGCAACTGTTAGAGCAATGGGTGGCTATATGGGAGGGGTTACATTTTCAACCACAGCATTGGGATTGGTATTTAAGGATGCACAGGGTGTTGCTGAAGGATTAAATGCTGAGTTGGGTGGTATGAGTGATGTAACATTCCAAACTCAACTCAATACCAACTTAATGGCTACTAATATGGGTATTAGTGGACAGGAAGCAGCTTCATTGACTGGTAACTTTGCTAGATTGAATGGCAACTCTACATCAATAGCCGCTGATATGGCTGAGAGTACAAAGCAATTAGCAAAATCAAAGGGAGTAATGCCATCCGCTGTAATGAAAGATGTTGCTAAATCATCAAAAGCATTTGCTGAATATGGTAAAGATGGTGGAAAAAATATAGCTGAAGCAGCTGTTGCGGCAGCAAGGTTAGGCGTTAATATGGATAGTCTTACCAAAGTTGCAGACCATTTATTAGATTTTGAATCATCTATCACAGATGAATTAGAATTAGGCGCAATGTTGGGAAGAAATATAAATCTTAACAATGCTAGAGATTTAGCATATAGAGGACAGATTGGAGCAGCTGTAAAAGACGCATTACATCAATTAGGTGGTATTGATGCATATAATAAAATGGATGTTTTTCAAAAACGTCAAGCAGCAAAAGCATTAGGATTATCAACGGAAGAACTTGACAAAATGGTTAAGAATCAGGATAAACTTAATGATGATGGTACGTTGCAACTTACTACATTTGAGAGTTGGTCACAATCATTAACAGCATTTGCAACCGGCCCACTTGGTAGTGTATTGAAAACAATGGGTGGTTTAGTTTTATCTGGTGCACAATTTGGTGGAGCTCTTGCACAAATGGGATTCAATATTGGAGGAATGGTTAAAGGTACGTTCCAAATGCTTGGTAATTTTGCTAAAATGGCAGTAACTAAAGTGGCTGGGATGTTTGGTAAAAAGATATCATTTGGAGCTGGTAAAGGTCCTGAATTACCTGATACTAATAAAATAGCAGATGGGTCTGATAAAATGTCAAAAGGAAAAGGTGGAATAGGTGATAAGTTAAAAGACCTTGCTAAAGGATTAAAAGAGATGGGTAGTGGTAAAGTACTATTCGGAGCATTGAATTTAATACCAACTGGATTGGGATTTTTGGGAATGATACCTGGCTTACCAACTCTTTGGTTATTATCTAAAATGGATGTTAGTGGTGTTGGTAAAGGTTTGGGTGAGTTAGCAAAGGGGTTGAAAAAAATGGGTGATGGTAAAGTATTATTCGGAGCATTATCATTATCATTAGCTGGTTTGGCATTTACGGTAATGA
>Ga0208232_1000169_pt1 | contig 15118 bp, 19 predicted proteins | sample LakMenEpi24Aug12_FD_150729 | JGI IMG/M metagenome (GOLD analysis project Ga0208232, IMG submission 150729) | Freshwater microbial communities from Lake Mendota, WI - 24AUG2012 deep hole epilimnion (SPAdes) | ecosystem: Environmental > Aquatic > Freshwater > Lake > Epilimnion/Euphotic zone ... | reverse complement strand
AGCGCCAGCACCGTTGTTTGCTGCCGCTGGCCGCTGCGGCCTGGCCGGCGGCGGGCTGTGCCACGGCCGCCGAGCTGGAGGAGCTGCGCCAGGGATTGCGCGCCTACCAGCCCGCGCCGGCCAGCGGCGACCCCCAGGCCCCGGAGGGCCGGGTGGAGCTGCTGCTGCAGCAGGGCGATGGGGCCGCGGCCTTCGCGCTGCACTGGCGGCGGCCGGATCCGGCCGGGCCGCCGGTGCTGGTGGCGCTGCGGGAGCTGGGCCTGCGCCAGGTGCAGCCATGACCCTCACGGAGATCCTGGTGGCCACTTCCCTGCTGGTGATCAGCGCCAGCGCCTCGCTGCAGTTGTGGGCCTCGGGCAGCCGCTGGAGCCTGCGCAGCGAGCAGCGGCTGGAGCAGCAGCAGGCCCTGGAGGCGGAGCTGCTGGCGGTGCAGGCGCAGCTGCAGCAGCTGGCCGGCACGCCGGTCGCCGGTGATTGCCAGCAGGCCGCCGACTGGCTGGTGAGCCAGCTGCCAGCCCTGCAGCGCCAGGGGGATGGGGTGCTGCTGCGGCTCCAGGCCGGCGACGGTGGCGAACGCCAGCGCTGGTACGACCCGGCCGCCTACGGGCTGTGCAACCCATCTGCAGCCCCACCACAGTTTCCATCGCCCTGAAACGGCATCACGCTCGATGAAGAGCATGGGGGATGAATCGTGGCCAAGGACGCACTCACTGGCATCCGCATCGGCAACACCACTTATCAGGAAGGCCGGCAGTATCGGGGTTTCCAGTTGCCGCAGTTTCTGCTGGATAAGCAGGAGTACCCCGGCGCCAGGGTGATCTTTGACATCACCGGCCGACAGCTCATGATCACGGTGGCCAACCGCCAGGGAACGTTGGTGGGTCAGTTCGCCGCACGAGGGCGTGCCCTCCCGGACTCAGCAGGGGCTGCTGTCGCCAGGGATTTTGTGGTGAAGCAGGTGGTGGAGGCGTCGCAGACGTTGGGTTCCGAAAGTTGCAGGTTGCAGCGCGGTGTGGCGATGTCGAGGCAGCGCTTCAGTTTCAATGACGCCTATCGCAGCTACAGGCGCGATCATGGCCCCCTGTCCCAGGACATCTGGGAGTCGCTGGCCTTGAGTACCCAGAGATCCAGTGTTGCGATCACCTTCAGCAGGCGTGAGCTCAAGCCTGAGCTGGGGGCTTTTGCGTCAGCATTCGCAGGTGAGTGGTGGGCGCCAGTGGTGTGAATCTGAGCGTGACGCTGTACAGCTGATCTGCAGCGAAAATAGTGTGATTGATGCTGTGTAATTCAATCAGTCTGGGATGCCTTCCAGAATGCAGGCCTGTGCCCACAGATTTCATTACAGGTATCAACCTCAGTTATTTTCTGGCGATGAGTGGTTTTCCGCCAGGGGGTTTTGTGTTCCCCAGCATTGATTTCGGCAGTTTCTTCCCGCAGCTGCCCCTGCCGGAGCCTGAGCCGCAGCCCGAACCTGAGCCCGAACCCAAACCTGAGCCGCAGCCCGAACCTGAGCCCGAACCCGAACCTGAGCCGGAACCCGAGCCGGAACCCGAGCCGGAACCCGAGCCGGAACCCGAACCCGAACCCGAACCCAAGCCCGAGCCGGAACCCGAACCCGAACCCGAACTCTCGGCACTCCCCGAGCTCTCGCTGCAGCCCAATGCGGTGGTGCGGGGCGTGGATGGTGAGAGCACCGGTGGCCCCACCACGTTCCGCTTCACGGTGACGCGCACTGGCGGTACATCCGGGGAGAGCAGCGCAGCCTGGGCGGTGGCCGGCCGTGGCCCCAATGCCCTGGGGGCCAGTGACTTCGTCGGTGCTGTGCTGCCCTCGGGCACGGTGCGCTTCCGGCCTGGCGAAACGAGCCGCACGATTCGCGTGCAGGTGCTGGCCGATCCTGAGCAGGATCAAGCGCGGCGGTTCAACCTCACCCTCAGCGAACCGAGTGGGGCCACGCTCGGTGCTGCCCTGGCCAAGGGCGCTCTTGCCAAGGGCAACCTGGTGGGCAGCGGGGGAGCTGACCAGTTCTTCGGATCGAGGGCATCGGAGGTGATCCACGGTGGTGCGGGCCGCGATCTGCTCACCGGTAGCGGTGGGGCGGATGTGTTCAGCTTCCGCTACGGCGACTCGCCGATCACCGCACCGGACCGCATCACGGACCACACCCTGGGCGTGGACAAGATCGCCATCCGCAATCGCCAGGGCAACGTCCAGGCGAGGCCGCTGGCCTTCAGCCGCGCTGCCGACAACAGCACCGCCACCACCCTGGAGGAGTTGGCCGCGGCCGTGTTTGCCGATGCCGATGGCCTGCGGCAGGGGGCCCAGAAGCTGGGACGGCGCGAGGCTGCTGTGGTGCGTGCCACCGGTGAGGAGCTGCGCGGCACCTATCTGCTGGTGAATGACAACAGGCGGCCGCTCAATCCAGGGCGGGATCTGCTGATTGAGATCACCGGTTTCAACGGCCGCCTGCCTGGGGTGGGCACGATCGACCCCTCGGCGGTGTTTGCCTGATCCACCAGCCCCTTCCCGATTGCCCCCCCGAACGTGGGGGGCTTTGGGATTGGCGAAGTGACCCACCGGGGTACGCCTGAGCGGGTTAAATCTCCACCAGGCTGACTGCTGGGCTCTGCTTCTAGAATTGCTTGCCAGCAGTGTGTAGATCTGCGGTGTGGATCGGGCTATGAAACTTCACCGCCCCCAGGTTGGAGATGCGCTGTCACTGGTGGAGCTGGACCTCTACCACCGGCTGATGGCCTACCGGCTAGGTCTGGGCCTTTCCGCCATTCCCTTCTCCAGAAGCCTCACCACCACAGCCGGTCGGCATGCTGCCGACACGTACTACAACATCTGGGCCGCGGGCAAAGCACTACCTGCCGGGGCGAATCTGCACAGTTGGTCGGACGCGCCCTACTTCGACGACCATCGCGATCCGGATGTGATGTGGTTTGCCCCGCAGCGGCTGGGCACCCCTTACACCAGCGAGGGTATCGAGATTTCGGCCGCGGGCTATGGGGATGGGGCGGCAGCCCTGGAGGGCTGGAAAGGGTCCCCCGGCCACAACACGGTGATCGTGAACAGTGGCGTGTGGCAGTCCGTGGACTGGCGGGCTATCGGCATTGGCGTGCTGAACGATCTGCCCGCAGTGGGCCCCTACGGCGGCAGGGTTTATCACGTGTGGTTCGGGGCGGCCAGTGATCCAGCCGGGCCGCCACTGATCCGCGGCAGCGGCGCAGCGGAGCGGATCAGCGGCACCCCCTTCGACGATCTGATCGATGGCTCCGGCGGCAATGACATCATTCAAGGTGGCCTCGGCAGCGACCGGTTGATCGGCGGACCGGGCAACGACCGACTCACCGGCGGCGCCGCTGCGGACACGTTCCGCTTTGACAGCACCCTCAACAGCCGCACCAACCACGACCGCATCACCGACTTCAAGCCCGCCCAGGGAGACCGCATCGAGCTGGCCCGATCGATCGTCCCGGCCCTGCCGGCCGGCGACAGCCTTGCCGCTGCAGCGTTCCACACCGGCAGCCGCTTCACCAGCCGAGCCCAGCGGATCCTCTACAACCCCAGCCTGGGCACGCTCAGCTACGACAGCAACGGCAGCGCTGCCGGAGGCACTGCGGCGGTGTTCGCCACCCTGCTCAAGCCACCCAGCCTCAGCCACACCCACTTCACCATCGCCTGAACGGGCACCCCGGTGTGGGCGGGCGGTGGCAACCCTGAGGTCGTTGCTGCCCTTCAGCCATGGCGGTTGTCCAGAAAACCCGACGAGCGCTGCCCAGCCCCAGCGCCGGCCTCACCCTGCCGGAGCTGCTGCTGGCGGTGGCGCTGCTGGCGATCCTGGCGGCGATCGCATTGCCCAGCGGCCAGGGGGCCCTGGCGCGGATGCGGGTGGAGGCGGCCAGCCGGGAGGTGGTGCTGGCGATCGAGCGCCAGCGCGACCGGGCCCTGCGCCAGGGCCGATCGGCCATGTTGCCGGTGGAGGGCAGCGGCGGGCTGGTGGAGCAGCTGGCGGCCGAGCACAGCCAGGTGGAGCTGCGCCACAACCTGCCGGCCCAGCTGCGCTTCAGTGCCAACGGCCTGCTGATCGACGGCGGCACGGTGGTGCTGGCGGCGGCCGGCACGCCCTTGCGCCGCTGCGTGGTGTGGTCGCTGCCGCTGGGGGTGCTGCGGCTGGGGCAGTACGGCGCCGACCCCGCGGGCTCGCCCCAGGCGAACCAGTGCCAGCCGGATCCCACGCTGTGAGCGCGATGGGAGCCCGCCCAAGCCGCCAGGCCGGCTTCAGCCTGGTGGAGCTGCTGGTGAGCCTGCTGCTGGCCGGCGTGGTGAGCGGGGCGCTGCTGCAGGCGCTGCTGCTTGACAGCCAGGCCTCGCAGCGGCTGGGCCGGCAGCTGCGCGAACGCCAGCAGGGGCAGCGGGCGCTGGAGCTGCTGCGCCAGGAGCTGCAGCAGGCCCAGTGGGTGCGCCCGGGCGATCAGCCGCTGCTGTCGCCGGGCCCGGCGTGCTCGCTCACGGGACGGCGGGTGGTGCTGCAGTTGGGCACGGCCAGCGGCCTGATCACCTATTCAGAGGGGCCGGCGCCAGACCCGATCTGGCGGGGGCGGGTGCTGCTGCGCTGCGGGCCGGCCTATGGGCTGGATGGGGCCCTGGCGGCGGGGCCGACCCAGCATCGCGTGCTGCTCGATGCCCTGGCGACAGAGGGTTTCACCACCCAATCGGGGCCCAGACCGGGGCTGCTGGAGATCAGCCTGCGCCGGGATCTGGCGCTGGGGCAACAGCTGGAGCAGCGCCTTCTTGTGGCGTTCGCCATAGAGTGAGGTGCGCTTCGGGATGAGCGGTTGACGGCCCTGCAGCTGGCGGCTGAGCTGGCCCATGCCGCGGCGTGCATGCGGGATGCTGCCACCGGCAGCCACCTGGAGCGGGTGAACCGGATCACGCGCCTGATCGCCACGGCGGTGGCGCCCCACTACGGGCTGAGCGAGGCGTTCGTGGAGCAGGTGAGCACCTATGCGCGGCTGCACGACATCGGCAAGATCGGCATTCCGGACGCGATCCTGCTCAAGCCGGGCCGCCTGGACGACGCGGAGATGGCGGAGATGCGCACCCATGTGGAGAAGGGGCTGGAGATTCTCGAGCGGGTGCTGGCGGCCCAGGGGGTGGCCGACCAGGGGGCCGTGCGGGTGATGACCAACCTGGTGGCCACCCACCACGAGCGGCTGGATGGCACGGGCTATCCGGCGGGGTTGCGGGGCGAGCAGATCCCGGTGGAGGGGCGGATCGTGGCGGTGGCGGATGTGTTCGATGCCCTCACCCACACCCGCCCCTACCGCCAGAGCCTGAGCCTGGATGAGGGCCTGGCGATCGTGCGCCAGCAGGCCGATGCCGGCCAGCTCGACCCGGTGTGCGTGGCCGCCCTGGAGGCGCAGCGGCCGGCGCTGGAGCGGATCGTGGCGGAGTTCAGGGATCAGCCTTGAGCCTCCGGCCCACCGGAATCCCGATGCCCGTACTACGGTTGGGTTTGTTGTAAGACGAGGCGACCTCGGGCCATGCCACTCACGGTTCGGCTGGATCCTGAAACCGAGCGCTGCCTGATGGAGCTGCTGGATGAGACGGGGCAGGACAAGAGCTCGTTGATCCGCCAGCTCATCCAGGAGCGCTGGCAGCGGCGTGTACCGCTCCCGTCGATCACCGAGCAGCTGGGCGGCCATCCCGCCAGCTTTCTCACCACCCTGCCGCCCGGCAGTGCGGAGAGGGCCCAGCGCCGCCACCTGCTCGATCAGCAGCTCAAGGCGCGACGCAGGCAGCGGCACTGATGTGGCGCATCCTGATCGATTCGGGCATCCTGCTCAGCTATTACCAGCAGCAGGAACCCCTGCATCAGGCGGTGGTGGCATTCTTTGACACAAGGGCTGCCCAGTTGATCACCTCTCCCATCTGCATTGCCGAGGTGCTGTGGCTGCTGGGTGATCCCGGGGATTCCCGGGTGCGTGCTGCCCAGAACCATCTGCTCAAAGCCGTGGCTGCTGGGGGCATTCAGGTGATGGATCTGCTGCCGGAGGACTATGCCCGCATCGCCGAGCTCAATGACCGCTATGCGGATTTGCCCGGTGATTTCGCCGATCTCACCCTCGTGGCCCTCTCAGAGCGACTCGACCTTGCTGAGATCCTTACGCTTGATAGCGATTTTGATGTGTACCGGCGCTTCCGACGGGAGCCTTTCTGCCGCGTGCCGCTCAGCTGAGCTGCACCAGATCGAGGCTGGCGGGCAGGCCGGGATGGGGCTCCTGGAGCTTGCGCAGCAGCCGTTGGTCTGCCGTGATCAGCGTGGCGTTCTGCTGCTCGGCCAGGGCGATGTAGAGGCAGTCGTAGGCGGGGTGATCGAGCAGGCTGCACCAGTGGCGGGCCCGGGCGAGCAGGGCTTGTGCAGGAAACAGGGCACTGAAGGGTTGGCTGGCGCGGTGGGCCAGCCAGTCGAACTGCTCGGCGGTGATCGCCCCCAGCCGGAGGCTCTTCCAGGCGGCATTGAGCAGTTCCACCAGCACCAGATCCGGGGCCAGCAGTAGCGCTTCGGCAGGGTCAGCCAACAGCAGGGCTGCCTGCTCGGAACCGGGTACGGCCACAAACCAGGCAAAGGCCACGGAGGCATCCACCACCCAGGCGCGGGGTTCAGCGGCCATCGCGGTCGTCGCGGATCAGGGCGGCGACGTTGAGCTGGCGGCCGGAGCTGGGCGTGGTGGCGCGCAACTGGGCGAGTTCGTCGCGGAGTGCATGGCCCTGGCGGGCGGTGGCCGTGAGCAGATCGCGCAGGCTTTGCTCCAGGGAGACCCCCTGGGCCTGGGCGCGGGCCCGGAGGGCGGCCACCACGTGGTCATCGAGTTGGCGGATGAGCACCTGGGCCATCATTTTACCCGCAGATAGCATCCATGCTAGCAAGCGTCTCCCGTTTTCTCCTGCGGATTCCCGGTTGCGGCTTGCCCAGAACCATCTGCTCAGAGCCGTGGCTGCTGGGGGCATCCAGGTGATGGACCTGCTCCCTGAGGACTATGCCCGCATTGCCGAGCTCAATAACCGCTACGCGGATCTGCCTGGCGACTTCGCCGATCTCACCCCCGTGGCTCTCTCAGAGCGGCTGAACCTGGCTGAGATCCTCACGCTCGACAGCGATTTCGATATCTACCGGCGCTTTCGGCGGGAACCCTTCTGCCGGGTGCCGCTTAGCTGATCAGCGGCCGGCGCTGGGCGTGGTGGCGCGCAACTGGGCGGGTTCGTCGCTGAGTGCATAGGCCTGAGCGTGATCGGAGAGCTGGCGGATCAGCGGCTGAGCCATCTCGGCAACTCGTGCTCGGTCCAAAACGCTAGTGGCACAGACGCTGGAACTGCTGGGGAGTGCGGGTGAACCTCCTGGGATCCTTACCCAAAGACGGCATGTTGATGGGGTTTACCCGTTCGGCGGTTTGCTCAAGGGAGCATGAACGAGGGCTGAGGCCTGGCTGATCAGTGGCGTTTTGCGTAGTTTTTGGGAGTTTTTCTCGGTTGGGGTTGTGGTTGGATGGTTTTTTGGTAGAGACAAAAAGCTCTAGGGTACCTAGTGTTGGCATTGAAGGCAAAGCGCGTTGATGGCTGAGCACCGGCCCTTGTCTGTCAGGCCCCTGATGCTGCGCCGTGGTCGTCCGCAAGCGGAGCAGGGGATGCTTGGCTCCACCCTTGGCGCGATCGTGCTGCTGCTGTTCAGCTCGGCAGCGCTGGTGGCCGGCAGCCTCAACTGGCAGGCCGCCTCCAGCCGCGGCGGCGATACCGAGCAGGCCCGTGAGGCTGCCGAGTGGGGATTCAATACTTTGGTCGATAGGTTAAATCAACCCGGTAATAGCTTTCTACTCGTATCCAAGTGGTCTACGGCTAGCAGCCCCCCGAACTGGTTAGACAATGCAAGCAATCGCACCAGTTGCGGAATCACTACCGATAGCCGTGGGGCCGTTGATAGGAGCCAATTGATCAGCGGCAGTCAGACGGTCCCTGGACGCCAAGTGCGCTATCGACTCACCAATTTTGTTCCGCCTAACTATCCTAATAATACTGTACCTGCCAGCCTGCCACAAACCTGTAAAGATAACTTCGGCAATCTAGCTGGAGGCACTGTGCGTTTCACAGTGGTGGGCGAAGTGCTGCAGAACGGCAACGTGATTGCATCCCATCGCATCGTGCGGGATGCCACAGTTGATGCATTAGCGGATGCAAGTTTTGACTTAAATCAGTCGCCTGATTTTGGCGGTGTTGCCGGTGGTGCACCGGTTGCTCCGGCGATGACGTTCTTGGCTACGGGTAGTGGAGTAAGCTCATTCGTTTCACTTTCAAGTGCCGACGAAACCTCCAAAAGGCCCGAATTTCTTTATGACAGGAATAATAATCTAAAGAAGGACGGAAGTGATGACCAGGTTGAGCGCTTATTTTGCATTATCAACTGTGATGGAAGCGATGATCTTTTGAAGCTTGCCAATGCCAAGCAGAAACCCAAGCAATATACCCTTGAAGGGATGTCTCCCGATACATTCTTGAAGCTTTTCCCTGGCCAGCCTCCGATTCCAGCAGGTTTGAGCTCCGGAAGTATCAACATTACTGCAGGGAACAAAGGAGTTGGCGTGAATAGATGCTTCCCGTTCACGAGATCTGCGCCTAATAATACGTCTCCTTGTACGCAATCACCCCTGACGAATTGCACAGCAATCAGTTTGTCGACCAAGGCCGGCCCTTTGGAAGAAGTAATTGCATGCAGGGTCCGATTTAGCTGGACAAGTGCCAGCACCAATAACCAGTTCATCGTCAGAAATGACCTTACCGCTAAACCCGTTGTGCTGTACTTGATTGGCGAGGGTACGCATGAAATCCCCGCTGATGTTCAGATCATCAACAAGCGATTTGCTGACTCGCTTAAGAGCGAGCCCTCAAGCTGGAGTACCTTGCGAATTTTTGGTGACCCCGATTCCCAATTTCAAACTCCCATCACAAAGACCACAACTATCAGTTCGGCCAAAGAATGTAATAACAACAAAAAGCAAACAATTAAGATTAACAAAAATGTTTCCGTGGAAGGCGCCTTCATGTGGATTCCAAATGGTGAAATCACCTTTGAGGATTACAGCTCATCTAGTGGATTAGGTTTTTATGGCGCGATTTGGACATGCAAATCAATCTTCAAGGAAAACTTTGCCATTCTCAACAGTGCCAGCCCCGATGAGGTCCGCAGGGGCATTGACAAGGCTCTTGGCTTGGTTGGTTCGGCGATCCCGGCTCGCTATGCAGTGAGGGGCGTTGAGCGCAGCCAGTGGGGAGGAGAGTAGGAATCGTGATTGCCTCCTTGCGTTCAGAAAAGTGCGTGGGCCCAGTGCATCGCTCTTCAAGCAGAGGATTTACTCTCACAGAGATGCTCGTTGCCGTGGCGATCATGGGTATTGCCACTGGCGCAATAGTGCAGGCCTCCAATATCGCTTTTTCTGCCAGTAAAAAGAGCAATTCTGGCTCGGAAATTCAGAATGTGGTAAGCCGTGATCTCAATTGGCTGCGTTGGTATGGCAATGCCTGGAACTGCGAGGCAGGTAGTTACTCCACATGCACCACCTCATCTCCGAGCACAGTGCTTCGATATTCCACTACCCAGGCCTGCTCAACCCTTGTGGCAAACTTTCTGAATTCTGCAGCCAGCTTCAATGCCACGGATGTACCGAGGCCGTTCGTCGTCCCCAGCACAACAGGCACTGCGCAGGAGCTTGCTGTGATCAATGGCACACCGCTCAAGCGCACCATTAGCCTTCCCAGCGGAGCTGTTGCTACAGCCCAACCACGCAGTGTGGAGGTGATCTACAGCTATGCGGGGCAGCCTGCAGTTGAACGCTTCGCTTCCGTGCTCATCCAGGCTGGCGGCTGGTGTGATCCTGGCAAACCCACCTAAAAGCGTGAACAGGCAGTCTCCTGGTGAGGGCTTTGCGCTCTCAGAACTGATGGTCATCGTGGTGATCATCGGGATACTTGCGTCTATTAGCTCCTTTGGTTTATTCGCGAGTTCACGGCTGTGGGGCCTGCGCAGCGCCGCCATTGAATTGGCTGGCTATCTCGAAAATGCCCAGGCGGTTGCTGCTGGCAGCACCCAATCTTGCTTTCTGGCTATCACTGGGTCTGGTGATTCCCTACAGATTGGTCCCACCAATGTCGCAGGCAATGCCTGTGCCAATATCGCATCTGTGCAATTGCTTCCCATCAGTATCATCCCCCTGGGATTGAACCAGCCATCGCTCCTCTCCTTCACCTTCAATCCCCGCGGCAGTGTGGCAGCGACCCAGACCACACTGCTGTCTGCCGCTAATTCCTCCAATGTTCAGTACTGCGTGCAGGTTCTGGCTCCCTCAGGGCTGGTAGCGCTTGGTATCCAGCAGGGCAACATCTGTAATCATGCGCAGTTCAAATAAATGCTTCCATATGGCTGCCGGCTTCACGCTGGTGGAATTGCTGGTAACGATTGGGATCGCTTCAGCGGTGACTCTGGGAATCACCGCTTTGCTCAATGCTGATCTCCGCTCCAACAGCACACTGCTGCAGTTTCAGCGCCTACGCCGTCAGGCCAGCCATGCACGACGCTTTATTGAATTAGAAGCATCTCGAGCATCCCAGCTTCAGTTTTCTCCTAACAATCCCCATTCACTTGGATTGACAGGAGTTCGCTCTGATGGCAGCACTTATTTGATTAATTATGAGATTGCTGCTCTTGCCAATGTGAATCAGCCTGGAGTTGCGTTTCGCGGCCCGTATGTGTTGCGACGCACAGGCCCCCCCTATACTGATAGCGGTGTATTGGCAGGCACGGCCAATCAGTCTCTGGTGATTCTGGACGGCCTGGAGAATTTAGAAGCATTTACGGTTCAGTCGCAGGACGGTTCAAGCCGTGGTGCCCTGGTGCGAATCGATATCAATGATGCCGATTCCACGTATAATCCGGAATTTGCGTTGTCAGTGGCAACGAGTCCTGCCCTAAGCGTGCTCTTGTCCCCCGAATCAGCGTTCATTCCCAATTGCACTGGCAAGCCTGCCGGATGCCGCAATGACGGTAAAATCCAGGAATGGGATACACGCTCTAGTGGAGCAACAATCACGCCTGTGGACACTCCAGAGCAGGTCATTGTCTATTTTAATGGCTTAAAACCAACTGCTTCCGGCGCAATCCGGCGCACTGCAAGCACTAACCCTGTGGAGCCGTGCATTCGCACAAGCTGCTACGTTGTGATTAATGGGTTGGGCTATACCATCAATACCCGTGTGGACAAGCTTGTTTTCACAGATGAAGTGGTTGCCGTTCCGCCATTCTGAATTCTCTCTGTGAGCTGCAAGCGCTGGCTTAGCCTCGCTATGCGAGCATTGAGCCCGTATCCTCTAAATCTTGCCAAGGCTCCTGGCGATGGGGAGCCCGATCAAGCAGCAGAGATCTGGCTTCTCTTTCCGCAAGGATGCAGCGATCAGTCTCACTTGCACCCTAGCGATCGCAATACTCAGGATCGAGCATCGTCCTCTCTCCTGATGGCGGGGGAAGCTATTACTCGCTAAGCAGAAGACCGTTCAGTGCAGCGAATTTTTAGCTCAAGAGGTGAAGTCGGCTAGATGCGACCGTCTTAACGATTGCTTCAAAAACTAGATCCATGCCTTGAACAGGCGATTGGCGGAATACTGGTACAGGTGCGGCGGGCAGCCCCGGCGTGATCACCCCGCCCAGATCTCCTCCAAGTGGAGGCAGAGGTCTGGGAACGCGGTGCCGCCCAGGCGCACTCGTGGGGCAGCAGCGGCCAGCCGAGGCGGGCGCCATTGGCCTGGTAGCTGGCCATCTTCTGGCGCAGGGCCGAGTCGATGCGGGATTTGCATCCTCCCTGATGTGTAGGAACGATCAGCCCGGTCCCTCCAGGAGCCAATCCAGCGCAACCACGGTTTCCAACCGTTTGCTGAGTTATCCCGGGCCATAGGCAGGGTGCGCAGCAGGTTGGCCGCCTCCAGCTGGATGAACCTTGCTGCTCACACATGCCGCAACCCCGGTTCACGCATGTCAACTCGCTGTCGCTTAAGATTCAACGAGATTTGGCCCGTTAAAGCGATCCGCTGTTTACTCATTCGCTCATGTTACGTATCATCACAGTTCAAGCTTCTGCAGGCATTGATTGCTGGCTCCCTGCTGGCTTCCTGCGGCGCTGATGGGTCTGGCGGCAAGGTCCTGCTGATGGTGGACTGCAAGTTCCAAGCCAACAAGCACGTGCACATGCATGTGGCAGAAGATCCTGGCACCGTGGGGTTGATCACCCGCTACTCCCCGAGTGAGCCCAGTGCCCACCTGGAGGACCTGCGCAAGGGGATTGAGAGCAAAGGTCGGCTGATCAGCGCCGATGGGTACCGCCTGGTGGTGGAGATGTTCCTGCTGAATGATCGTCTTGGCGAAAATCCCGGTGAGAGCGTGCGCATCTGGATTGACGATGACGGCCGATCCCGCATCGAAGCCAGGGCCCCCCGTGGCGGCGTGCGCACGATCGATACGGGGGTCTGCATCCTTCCCGATGCGTAGGGGTGATCAGCCTGGTGCTGTCAGTGGCCAATCCCCGTTCGCGGCTGAGGCCGTAACCCAGGCTGTAGCGGGTCATCGCCAGGGTGTCCGGTCACCACCACATTGATCTGTTCGCTGTCGATCACGCGCCGCACGAAACCCTTCCAGCCCGGGCGCCACTGCCGCGCCAGGCCATCGCGCAACCGTTGCCAGAGCAGGCAGGTCTGGCCGCTGCATGTTGTTCATCGCTAGACATCTCTTCTGTGTCCAACTTTCACGACGTCGACGACTCTGTGTTGATGGTCTACGGTATAGATCACTCGATAGTCGCCTTGCCGCAGGCGATAAACGGCTGAACTACCGGCAAGCTTTTCAGATCCTTGAGGATGCTGATCAGAAGCCAGGCATTTAATCTTCTCGATCAGCTTATTAAATGTCTGCTTGCTCGAGACTGCTTGCAGCTCTTTGGCGGCGGAATTCTTGATGGTGACTTATAGCCGCCCACTGTCTCTCAGGGCTCCAATGAAATCCTCAAAATCCATGCTCTCCTCCGTTTGTCGGATCTCTGCATCCCGTAAGTCAGCCGCGGCACGTTCACCCCGCCCAGATCTCCTCCAGGTTGAGGAAGAGGCCGGGGAACTCAGCGCCCCCCTCCAGCGTGGCGGCCTGCTCCAGGCGCCGGGGCTCTTCCTGGTTGGCTTCCTGGTTGCGGGCCTCCTGGTGTGCGGGGCCCCACACCTCCACGGCGCGCTCGTGGGGCAGCAGCAGCCAGCCGAGGCGGGCGCCATTGGCCTGATAGGCGGCCATCTTCTGGCGCAGGGCTGAGACACCCCGCGGGCCCTCGTCGCTGGGGCTGGCCAGTTCCACAACCAGGTCGGGGCATAGGGGCGCAAAGCTGCGGCGCTCTGCCGGGCTGAGGGCATGCCAGCGTTCCAGCCGCAGCAGCGAGGCGTCGGGGCTGCGCACCGAGCCGTCGGGCAGGCGGAAGCCGGCGGAGCTCTCGAACACCTTCCAGCCGCCGCTGCTCCGGGCGAAGCGCTCCAGCTGGTAGAGCAGCGCGCTGTTGCGGCTGCTGGTCTCGCTGCTGGCTGGCGTCATGGTGATCAGGCCACCGTCGGCATCCAGCTCCAGCACCGCCTCGCGGTTTTCCGCGCACACCCGCTCGAACTGCTCGGGCGTGAGGCGCAGATCCGGCGGCAGCCGCAGCGGCGCCAGTGGCGTGGGTGTGCTGGTCATGGGTTGAGGCCAGCGGATTGGATTCAGCGTAGGGGCGGCGGCGAGCTCGGCATTGATCGCTGACTTGCTGCGCGGCTGGGGGGCCAGCTCGATCGCGGGTTGAGGTTCAGGTTGGGACTGCAGTGCGCATGGGGAGGGAAGGCTTTGTGTTGCTGGTGAGTGGTTTCGCCGCACTGGTGGCAACCCTGAGCCCGGCAGCCGGATGCCTCTGTGCCCACCGACCACTGGTTCTACAGCCTGTTCCAGAGCACGCCCGACTTGATTGCGCTGCTGCTGCAGGCGGCCGGGGCGGCTACCAGTCCGTCGCCCCCTCTGGGCCCGGAATCTCCCGGCGATCAGCTCTACCGCTTTGAGGCGGTGGAGCTCAAAGCGGTGAACCACCGCCTCGATGGTGTGCTCTGGCCGCAGCGGGGCCCGGCCGGCACCGCGCGCCGTCCGGTGGTGAAGCTGGAGCTGCAGATGCAGCGCGACACCCGTTTCAAGCACCGGCTGGGTGCCCAGACCCTGCGCTTTCTGCAGCTCCACCCCGAGGTGCGGCACCTGCGGGTGGTGGTGGTGGTGCCCCACCGCCGCCTGAACCTGGGCCCGGCCCAATTGCCGCGGGAGCTCCAGCTGGTGCTGGATGAGGTGATCTGGATCAGCCTGGAGGAGCTCGGCCAGCAGGAGGAGCTCGATCCGCTGCTCAACTTGCTCACGTTGCCGGTGCGGCGCAAGGCTGAGCTGCAGGAGAACAGCCAGCAGATCCTGAAGCGCCGTCCGGATCTGGCACCAGCCGTTGTTCCTATCCTGATGCAACGGCTCCACACCTTCTCCCTTGAGCAGATCATGGTGTACGTGAACATTCCCACCGACGCACTGCGCCACTCGCGGGCGGCCCAGGAGTTGATCGAGGAAGGCCGACTCGAAGGCCGCCAGGAAGGCCGGCGAGAAGGCCGCCAGCAAGGGGAAGCCCTGGGTGAAGTGAAGGCCATCCTCCGCCTGCTCAATCACCGCTGCGGCCCCCTCAGCCCCGCCACCACCACCCGCATCCAGGCCCTGCCGCTGGAGCAGTTGGAGGCCCTGGGGCTGGCCCTGCTGGATTTCAGCGGCGCCGACGATCTGGCCGCCTGGCTGGCCCAACACGCCGGCTGAACGCCGCCTCAGGTGGGCTGCCCGCTGATCTGCTGATAGGCCACCCCCAGCTGATGCGTCGCCTGGATCAGGCCCCTGTTGGCCGTGGCCAGGGTGAGCTGTTCGAGTTGGGCGATGGCCAGATGCAGAGCATCGCCGCTGCGCAGCGCCGGGCTGTTGGTGTCCTGCAACCAGGCCCGGGCC
>Ga0208232_1000167_pt1 | contig 15377 bp, 16 predicted proteins | sample LakMenEpi24Aug12_FD_150729 | JGI IMG/M metagenome (GOLD analysis project Ga0208232, IMG submission 150729) | Freshwater microbial communities from Lake Mendota, WI - 24AUG2012 deep hole epilimnion (SPAdes) | ecosystem: Environmental > Aquatic > Freshwater > Lake > Epilimnion/Euphotic zone ... | reverse complement strand
CGTCCGCCGCGTCTCCTTCGGCGAGGGCGTCGAGCGCACCTTCCCGGTCCACTCCCCCAACATCGAGAAGATCGAAGTCGAGCGCGTCTCCCAGGTCATGCGCGCCCGCCTCTTCTACCTCCGCGATCGCCAGGGCAAGTCGGCCACCAAGGTCAAAGAAAAGCGCTTCGACCCGACCGAGCACGCCGCCGCTGCGGCTGCCGCGGCCGCCGCCAAGTAAGCCTCCCCAGGCTGCTCCGAAACCCCGCCACTTGGCGGGGTTTTTTGTGCCCGGATCCGCGACGCGACCAGGCGGAAGCAGAAAAGGCCCTCCAGCCCCCTATTCGCAAGATACGCACTAAGTCATTTATTCACAGTGGCTTGTTTTGCGTGTTTTGAGAGGCGCGCCGGACGCTGGGGATAATTTTTCCCGAAAACCCGCAGGGGAAGGCTTGACTCTCCCCCTCCCTCCTGCGTTTTTCCACGTCCGTCTTTTGGAAACCCTCCGGGGGCGGCAACTCACCATCTTCTCCAAATCCAATGCTACGCATCCGCCTCCAACGCTTCGGTACGAAAAACGAGCCGACCTACCGCCTCGTCGTCGCCGAACAAGCCATCCGTCGCGACGGCCGTTTCGTCGAAGTCCTCGGCAACTACAATCCCCGCGCCCGTGGCAAGACTCCGGGTCTGGTGATCAACGTCGAACGCGTCGACCATTGGGTCAAGCTCGGCGCCCAGCCGTCCGACACCGCGAAGTCGCTCGTGAAGCGCGCGCGCGAAGAAGCCGCCAAGGCCTAAGTTAATTTACACGGCGGAAACGCCCACCCTGACGATGCTTCACCCCGCCACCCGGCGGGGTGATTCATTTGGTGAGGTCGCCGACGGGACCGAGGGCCTCAGTTGATCTTGTTCCAGCCGCCCTGCCCGTCCTTCTCCAGCTTCTGGAAGCCGGCCCGCGCCAGGCGCTGGTCGCTCAGGCCCTGCTTCATGGCGCCTTCGCCATACTTGGTCGTGAGCGTGGGCGATTCCAGCACCCGCCGGCACGGGGCCTTCGTCACGGGGTGCACGGTGAAGTCCGGGGCGTCCGCCGGGAGATCCACCTCGAACTCCTCGCCGTCGGCGCCGTCGGGCTGGATCACGATGTAGCGTCGCAGGGGCATGGCTTACTTGCGGGAGGAACGCGGGTCGAAGGCGTCGCGCAGTCCGTCGCCGAGGAAGTTAAGGGACAGCAGCGTCAGGGCGAAGACGACCGAAGGAGAGACCAGCAGCCAAGGGCACTCTTCCATGATGTCGGCCCCTTCCTTGATCATCAGGCCCCAGGAGGTCATCGGAGCCTTCACGCCGAGGCCGAGGAAGCTCACGAACGCCTCCAGGAGCATCACGCCGGGGACGGTCAGGGTCGCGCACACGGCGATGGTGCCGGCGAGATTGGGGAGGTAATGCCGGCGGAAGATGCCCCAGCGCGACTGACCGAGGGATTCGGCGGCCTGCACGAACTGCGAGCCCTTCAGCTCGCGGGTCTGGTTGCGGATGATGCGCGCCATGGTCAGCCACGAGACGCCGCCCACGGCCAGGAAGATCATCGGGAGGTTCTGGCCGAAGACGACCGTGGCGAGGATGACGATGAGCGTCAGCGGCAAGGTGCTCACGACATCGACGCCGCGCATCAGGAGGTCCTCGGCGCGGCCGCCGACTTCCGCCGCGAACACGCCGTAGCAGATGCCGAGCACGAGGGCCACGGCGGTGGCGATGAGGCCGACGAAGAGCGAGATCATGCCGCCCTGGAGCAGGCGCGAAAGGACGTCACGTCCGAGGAGGTCGGTGCCGAGCCAGTGCGCCGACGAGGGAGCCATGGCGCTCTGCGCGAGGTTCTGCTCCATATACGGATACGGGGAGATCCATGGAGAAAGGAAGCATACGGCAGCGATCGCCACGAGGAACCAGCCTGACCAGACGGCGGCGCGGTCCTTGCGGAAGCGCTGCCAGCCGCTCTCGGAGGCGAGGGTCTCGACGACGGGGGCGTTCATCGGCCGCGGGCTACCTTGGGGTTCAGCGCGGCGTTGGCCAGGTCGGCCGCGAGGTTGAGGAAGAGCAGCGCCGCGGCATAGACGATGGTCGTGCCGAGGATCAGCATGACGTCGCGGTTGATGATGGCGGTGACGAAGAGACGGCCCATGCCCGGGACGTCGAAGAGCGATTCGACCACGAAGGAACCGGAGACGAGGCCGGCGGCGGCGGGACCGAGGTAGGTGACGACGGGCAGGAGCGCGTTACGCAGGGCGTGGACGAACCAGACGCGCAGCGGGGGCACGCCCTTGGCGCGGGCGGTGCGCACGTAATCCAGCGAACGCACCTCCATGAGCGACCCACGCGTGAGGCGCGCGAGCGGCGCGGCGGTGATCAGGCCGAGCGTAAGCGCGGGCAGGATGAAGTGCTCCGGCGAACCCCAGCCGCACGGCGGCAGCCAGCCGAGCCCGAGCGCGAAGACGAGCGCGAGGATCGGACCAAGCACGAACGACGGCACGCAGATGCCGACGAGCGTGAAGCCCATCGGGACGCGATCGAGCCAGCTGTTGGGCCGCGACGCGGCGAGCACGCCGACGGGCACGCCGATGAGCACGGCGATGAACAGCGAGACGAAGCCCAGTGCGCACGAGACGCCGATGCGCGAGCCGATGACTTCGCGCACGGTCCAGCCGGGATACTTGAGCGAGGGTCCGAGGTCGCCCTGCGCGAGATGGACGACGTAATTGCCGAGCTGCTTCGGTAACGGCTGGTCGAGTCCGTAATACGCCTCGAGGCGCGCCTTGACCTCGGCGGGCAGCGGACGGTCCTTGTCGAACGGCCCGCCGGGCACGGCGTGCGCGAGGAAGAACGTCGCGACGACCACCACGAGGAGGACGGGGAACATCTCCAGCAGCCGGCGCAGGACGTAGGCCATCAGGGCTTGGGCGTTTCCGCGGCCTTGACTCGCTTCTCGAGGTCTTCGATCGAAGGCGGCGGCGGGAGGCCGGCCTTGCCCTCGGTGGTCCAGCCCATCTTGCGGGCCATGAGTTCGTATTCCTGCGGACTGAGCGTGCCCTTGGCCTTCAGGCGGGCCTTCCGCTCGTCGGTGTCATTCTGGATGCGGTCGTTCAACTGAGCCTGGTCGCGCTTCGGATCCGGGAAGATGGAGCAGCCGACGAGCCACGCGAAGCTCGCGAGCAGGAGGGCGCGGGGGACGGACTTCATCGGCATCCTTCTACTCGGCTAGATCGTACGGGCTCAAGCGCGTACAGGTGGCCGGACCTGCGAAGCGATGACGCCGACGGGCGACCTGGTCGTAGACGAAATCGAGCCACGCGGCGGGCAAGCCGCCGGCGAGGAAGGCCAGCCCGGCCCAGCCGCCGCCCAATGAAGTCAGCATGGCGCGCACAGCCTGTGAGCGGACCAACCGACGCGAGCCGTCCCAGACGACGATCGTGTCCGGGTCGCCACCGGGCGGTTCGCCGGCCACGCGGGCGACCACCCCACGGTTGGTCGCGAAGAGCAGCCGGCCCGCCGCATTGCGTCGGGCGAACCAGGCGGCCGACCCGTTGCAGAGGGCGCATTCCCCGTCGATGAGGACGATCAGCGGCGCGGCAGGCATGCGTGACAGCCTAACGGGCCGCCTGATGGTGGAAAGGGGTAATCTTCCGCCCTCCGCCGGCAGAAAGGACCTTTAAGGCCAGCGAAAGCGCTTGTCATGGACCTGCGGCAGTGCCAAGTTGCCCGTCCTGTTGGCCGGAAGGGTATCCAAGTGGCTAAAGGTCGCGGACTGTAAATCCGTTCAGCTTCGCTGTTCGTGGGTTCGAATCCCACCCCTTCCACCAGCAGGACGTCTGAGGCCCCTCCCAAGGGGGCCTCTCCCTGCCTTTATCCCTGAAATCCGCGTTGACTCCGAGGGCCGCCCACGGCTTCCCTACTGACACACATGGCCAACATCAAAGCTAACAAGAAGAGCATCCGCCAGACCGCCCGTCGCGCCGAGCACAACAAGATCGTCCGCACCCGTCTCAAGGGCCTCGTCAAGAGCCTGACCGGTGACAACGTCGCCGCTTCCGCCTCCCAGGTCGCTTCCGCCGCCGACAAGGCCGCGAAGACCGGCGTGATCCATCGCAACAAGGCGAACCGCATCAAGGCTCGCCTCGCGAAGAAGCTCGCCGCCGCCAAGAAGTAATGCGGGGTCAGCCCCTCACCGACCCCGTCGCCTCGGCGCCGGGGTTTTTTTGTTCCTGAGATGTCCGCCTCCCTCCCCGCCTCCATCGGTTTCGCCGCCGGCCTGCTCGGCGAAGAGGCCGTGCGCATGGACGTCCTGGCCCACGGCGCCGGCTGGGTCGCCTTGGCCAAGCCGAGCGGCGTGGCCTTCGAGGAACACCCGTGGCAGCACGGCGCCCCCACCCTCCTCGGCCAGCTCCGCGCGCAGCTCGAAGCCGGCAAGCCGGAGATGGTCCGCCTCGGACTCGCCGAGCCGGCCGCGGTCTTCGGACCCGAACCCGAGACCGCCGGCATCGTGATCCTCGCCGACCGCGCGACGGCCATGGCCGGCTGGCGCGAAGCCCTCGGCTCGGGCGCCTTCCGCTTCGAATATGAATTCGTGGCCCGCACCGAAGACGCCCCGGAGGACGCCGGCCTCTGCGATCTCCCGGTCGGGATGGACGACTCCCAGGAGCGTGCCTTCGTCTCGCACCGCAACGGCAAGCACGCGCAGACCCGCTTCGAACCCGGCCGCGCGTGCGGCCGCTGGCGCGTCTGGGCCGCGCACACGCCCTTCCCCCGCCGCGACCAGGTGCGCATCCACGCCGCGGAGTGCGGCATCCGCATCGCGGGCGAACTGAAGTATGGCCGCTCAGGCCGCGTGACGCTCACCGACACGACGCCGAAGGGCCGCCTCAACAAAGGCGAGGACAAGCCGCTGCACCGCGGCCTGCTCCTGCGCGTCGCCCGCGTGACCGGCAAGGTCGCCGGCCAGACGTTCGAGATCGTCGCGCCGCGCCCCGACGATTTCGCGACGGTGGTGAAGCGCCTCTCGAAAGGAATCTGATCAGGCCTCCGACGGGAAGCGGAGCGTGAAGCGGTCCGTCGTGCGCGCGTAGCCGTCGGGACTGTTCATGCGTCCGACCGGGGCATACTGCGCATAGTCGACCTTCCAGGTCGCGGGATCGGCCACGCCCTCGCGCACGTGCGCGAGCAGGAGCTCGATCACGACGAGACGATTGTCGCCGTATTTACGGATATCGAGGACGCGTCCTTCGAGGGCCACGGGGCATTCGACGAGCCGCGGGACGCGCACGCGCTCCGAGGGCGTCAACGTGAAGCCGGCGCGCGGCACCTCGCTCACGCCGGGCGGCAGCGGACGCGCGCACTCGACCATCCGCGCCGCGACGGCTTCGTCGCAGATATGGATGACGCATTCGCCGTTGGCGTGCAGGTTGGCCGCGGTGTCCTTGGGCGTGCCGTCATCACGGTCGGCCGGGGCGAGCACGGCGAGCGCCGGCTCGGTGCCCATGACGTTGAAGAACGAGAACGGCGCGGCGTTGACCACGCCCGCGGCGTCGATCGTCGTGACCAAGGCGATGGGCCGGGGGACGACCAGGCCCGCGAGGAGGCGATACGCCTGCGCGCCGGGATGGGCCGCGAGGTCGAACCGCACGCTCATGCGCTGGGCGGCGAATCTTCGCCGCCGTGCGAGACGATGGCCTCGCGACGCAGGCGGTCATGCCGATACGACATGACGACGTAGATGGCCACGCCGACGCAGATGCAGGAGTCAGCCACGTTGAAAGCCGGGAAGCGATAATACGGCAGATGGACGTCGATGAAGTCGATGACGTGGTCGCCGAAGAGGCGGTCGCGGACGTTACCTAAGGTCCCGCCGACGAAGAGACCGAAGGCGAGCTGGCCGCCCTGGAGTTCGCGCAAAAGCGGCTGACGCCAGCGCCAGACGAGCGCGAGCACGGCCAAGGCGAGGAAGACGAGGAACGGGCGGACATCATGCTCCGCGCCGAGGCCCCAGGCGGCGCCTTTGTTACCGACGTGCACGATCCAGAACCAAGGGAAGACGAAGATCGGGGCGCGCTCGGGATCGTTGCCGAAATACGCCCCGAACGGGATATGGCGCACCACGAGCAGCTTGGTCGCGACGTCCGTGACGATCGCGGCCACGCAGACCGTCCAAAAGGACAGGTAGGGGCGGAGCCGGGCGAACATCGGACGACGCGCTTAGGTGTCGCTCGGGTCGTCTTCGCCGCCGCCGCCACCGGTGCCGAAGCCGACTTCGTCGCCGATCTCACCGAGCGGGTTGCCGCCGCGACGACGATGGGCGCGACGGTTGCGCTCGAGCTCCTTCTGGCCTTCGAGGGAATAACGGGTGAACGGCACGGCGATCAGGCGCGCGGCGGGGATCGCCTTGTTGGTGATCTCACAGGTGCCGTAGGTGCCCTTCTTCATGCGTTCGATGGCGTCAGCGATCTCCTTGAGCGCTTCCTGTTCGTTGGAGATCAGCGAGAGCGCGAAGTCGCGGTCAGCGGTGTCGGTGCCCGCGTCGGCGAGGTGCTGGGAGTAGCCCGAAAGGTCGCCGGCGTCGTCCTTGCCCGACTTCTTGAGCGCTTCCTCGGAGTGGAAGGCGAGGCCCTTGTGGAGCGCGTCGCGCATGTCCACGAGGAGGCGGTAGTAGCGGCGGAACTTCTCGGGGACCTGCTTCGATTCGTCGACGAAGCCTTCGCCCTTGCGGAAAGGATTGGAGCCGCCGAGCAGGTCGGCGATGGAAGCGGTGGCGATGTTGTTCGAGCGATTGCCCTGCGAACGAGCGGCCGCGGCGGCTTTCTCGCGCGCCTTGCGCTCTTCGTCAGGCACCCAGACGTTGAGCTTGGACTTCGACTTGTTACGCTTGTCGAGATAGGCCCTGAGGTCGGCCAGGGTGTAGTACTGGAGCTTCGGACGCACGGGGACCTCCAGGGCGGCCGACTGGTGGTGGACGTCGCGGTGCTTGTCGAGCATGCCCTTCTGGGCGGCGTGGTCGACCTTGGGCGCCTTCGCGGCTTTGCCGGCCTTGGCGGCGGGAGCGGCCTTGGCATTCTTGGCCGGAGCGACGGGAGCGGCGCCCTTCTTGGCGGGCTTCGCGGCCGGAGCCGGAGCCGCCTTGGCGGCCTTCACCGGAGCGGCGGCCTTGCCCTTCGGGGCCGGAGCCTTGGCCGCCGGCTTGGCGACGACCTTGGGGGCGGGCTTCGCGGCCGGCTTGGCCTTGGCCTTCGGCGCCGGGGCGGCTTTCTTGGCGGACTTCTTAGGATCGGGTTTCTTGGACATCGGTGAGAGGGGTCAGAGTTGGGAGTATTTGGCGAGGAGAGCTTCGCGGCAACGTGGAGATACCATACCAAAACGGCCGGCTTCCACAAGTGCGGGCACCCAGCGCCAGGAACGGGGGCAGCGGACGCCTTCGGCCTTGTCGACCTGGAAGGCCAAAGCGGCGCCGGCCTGCGGGTTGAGCTGGACCGAGGAGACGATCCAGAGCTCGGTCAGGAGGGCCTGATGGGCGGACAGGAGGGCGAAGTCGGCGTCGGCGGCATCGCCGGTGACGACGACGGCGGCCTCGAGGGACTGGCCGATCTTCTTTTCCTGACGGAGGCGCTCCATCGGTACGTTGACTTGGGCGGCCAAGGCCTGGATGCGCGTGACGGCGGCATGAGCGGCCTGTCCGGCGGCGTCTTCCCAGCGGGCGTCGATCGCCGGCCAGTCCTGCAGGTGCACGTTGGTCGCGTCGACATACTCGGTCTTGGCGTGCAGGTGCGACCAGGCTTCGTCGGCGGTGAACGGCACGAACGGCGCGATGAGCTTCAGGTAGGCGCGTAGGACGAGGTCGAGCGCGGTCTGCGTGGAGCGACGCAGCGGATCGTCGGGCGCGGTGGTGTAGAGGCGGTCCTTCACCACGTTATGGTAGGTCGCGGAAAGCGTCGCGGTGGTGAAACCGGCGAGCGCGGCGGCGGCGCGGTGGAACTCGTTGCGCTCGCAGGCGTCGGTGACCTCGCGGATGAGCTTGGCGGTCTCGACGAGCACCCAGCGGTCGACAGGGCTGAGCTGGTCCACGGCGACGGCGTGCCGGGAGGCGTCGAAGTCGAAGAGGTTGCCGAGCTGGTAGCGCAGCGAGTTACGCATGCTGCGATACTGGTTCGAGATCGTCTCGAAGATCGCGTCGGAGAGCGGGATGTCGCTCTGGTAGTTCTCGGAGGCGACCCAGAGGCGCACGATGTCGGCGCCGTATTTCTTGACGTAGTCGTCGGCGGTCTGCGGCTTGCCGTCGGACTTCGAGATCTTCTGGCGCTTCTCGTTCACGACGAAACCGTGCGTGAGCACGGCGCGGTAGGGAGCGGAACCCTTGACGGCGATGGCGGTCCAGAGCGAGGACTGGAACCAGCCGCGATGCTGGTCGGAGCCTTCGAGGTAGAGGTCGGCCGGCCAGTGCAGGTCCTTGTGCTTGGCGCACACGGCGAGGTGGCTCGAACCGGAGTCGATCCACACGTCGAGCGTGTCGGTGCCCTTGCGGAGGTCTTTCGGCCAGGCGGCCGGAATGGGCGCGCCGGCGAGGACTTCCTCGACGGAGGAGGCCCACCACCAATCACCGCCACGCGTGGCGACCTGCTTGGCGACGTGGCGGACGACGGCGGCGTCGAGATACGATTCGCCGGCGGAAGGAGAATAGAACGCCGGGATCGGCACGCCCCAGGCGCGCTGACGCGAGATGCACCAATCCGGACGGCCTTCGAGGGCGGCGCGGATACGGTTCTCACCGGAGGCCGGGATCCACTTCACGTCGCCGACGGCGGCGAGCGCCTTCTTACGGAGGTCGCCGCGGTCGAGGCCGACGAACCACTGGTCGAGCGCGCGGAAGACCACGGGGGTCTTGGAGCGCCAGCAGTGCGGGTAGGAGTGTTCGAAGCTCTGCGCCTTGAGGAGCGCGCCCTTGGACTTCAACAGTTCGAGCACGGCGATGTTCGCCGGGTTCTTGCCGTCGGTCTCGAGGACGGTGATGCCGACCAGCGCGGCGGGCACCTTGCCGTCGTCGGCATACGTACCGTCGTCGCGCACCGGGCAATACGGCTCGAAGCCATACTTGTTGCCGGTCTGATAGTCTTCGATGCCGTGGCCGGGAGCGGTGTGGACGCAGCCCGTGCCGGCGTCGGTGGTGACGTAGTCGGCGAGCACGACCGGCGAGGCGCGATCGATGAAAGGATGCTGCGGCTGCAGGCCTTCGAGCGCGCGGCCCTTGACCTTGAATCCGTCCGTGGCGCCTTCGAGCGCGCACGCGGCGACGAACGCCTCGCGCAATGCGGAGGCCACGAGGAAGGAACGTCCGTCATGGCGGACCTCGACGTATTCGAGGTCAGGATGCACGGCGATGGCGAGATTGGCCGGGAGCGTCCACGGCGTGGTCGTCCAGATGACGACGGAGAGAGGGTGCGCGGGCGCGAGCTGCTTGGCGGCGGGATCGGCGACCGGGAAGGCGACCCAGACGGAGTGCGAGCGCTTGTCCTTATACTCGATCTCGGCTTCCGCGAGCGCGGTCTGGCACGGGATGGACCAATACACCGGCTTCTTGGAACGATAGACGAGGCCCTGCTCGACGAAGCTGGCGAAGCCGCCGAGGATCTCCGCCTCGTAGGCCGGATCCATCGTGCGGTATTCCGAAGCCCAGTCGGCGAGGATGCCGAGGCGCTTGAACTGTCCGCGCTGCTTCTCGATGTAGGCGGCGGAGAATTCGGCGCAGGCCTTGCGGACGCCGAGGGCGTCGAGCGACTGCTTCTTGGCCTGGAGCTCCTTCATCACCTTGTGCTCGATCGGGAGACCGTGGCAGTCCCAACCCGGCACATAAGGCGTGCGGAAACCACGCATGGACTTGTAGCGGAGGATGGAGTCCTTGAGGAGCTTGTTGAGCGCGGTGCCGATGTGCACGTCGCCGTTGGTGAAGGGCGGTCCGTCGTGAAGGACGAAGGCCGGCTTGCCGGCGGCCCGGGCCTGAATCTGGCCATAGAGACCGTGGCGCTCCCAGTGGGCGATCCGGACGGGCTCGCGTTCGGCCAGGCCGGCCCGCATCGGGAAGTCGGTGACGGGCAGGTTAAGGGTATCCTTGAGCTCTTCGGCCATGTTTGACGTATAAAGGGGGGTCGGGCGGGGGCTATAGACGCCCCTCGGGGTCGGCAGGGTGAACGGGTAGACAGGCGTGGCAAGGGCGGAGATAAGGGGGTGGGGCTCGGACGGGCGGGGCGGGATTGACAGCCCGGACCGGAAAGGCACCAATGCAGGCCCATGGATAACATGAAGCCCAAGCTCATCACCAAGCAGGCGGTCGCCATCGACCTCGTCCTGACGGTGGTCTTCTTCGTCTGGATCACCTCGATCCTCAAGAAGCATGTGCCCTGGTCCGAAGCCGGCGAAACCGCCGTGCTCCTCGGTGCCGCCTATTGCGGCCTCTGCCTCGCTGGCGTCTTCTGGATGGCCCTCAACCTCTTCCGCGTGACCCTGGCCGACCAGATGCTGCAGAAGACGGCCGGTTCCAAGGACGCCGCCTAAGCGGTCACTTCGAAGCGGGGACGACCGTGTCCATCGCCGCTTCGACTTCCCGACGGAGCGAGTCCGCCAGCCGGCGCTCTTCCTGATATTGGGTCCAGAGCTTGGCGAGTTCTTCGGGCTTACCCTTTTCGAAGGCCTCGAGCCAGGTCCCGAAGGTCCGCCAGGCGTTATGGTAGACGGGATTCTGGCGGAGCACTTCGCGACGTAGGCCTTTCAAGCGGGCCTCGATGCTCAGCTTCACGGCCGCCAGGGCGCGGTGCTTAGGCAGATCCGCCCCGGAGATGAGCTGGTCGCCCGCGCCGAGGTCGAAGACGAAGCGCGTGATGTCGTCGAGCGATTCGGCGGACTCGCGCAGGCCGAGGCTGACGGGCTCGCGAGAAAGCAGCAGGTCGGCGCGATGGAGCAGCCACCACTCCTCCGGCGATTTCGTGACCGCGGCGAGACGCTTGAGCACCGGCTGGCCGTGCGCGGAGGCGATCAGGCTCTTGGCCTGGTCCGCCGGCACGCCGAGCGTGCGACGCAAAGCCCGCCAGAAAAGGAGCGCCTCGCGGTCGGGCGCGCGGCCGGCCACGATATCCTCGAGCGTGGCGGGGATTTCGCGGCGGCCCTCGCGATACCAGTAATCGTTCAGCGAAGGACGCAGCTGCGCCAGGATCTCACAGGCGATGGCCTGACGCGTCCAAGGCTCGATGCCGGAGATGGGCTGACCGCCGGCAAGGGCCACGCGGGCCAGCCAGGCCTGCGCGGCGGCTTGGGCGGCGCGCTCCGGGGCTTCGTGCGGCGAACCCAGCCGGAGGATGATCAAGACCGCGCTGCCGACGAGACGCGTGTCGACGGGCGCGAGCTTCGGGACGTCGCCGATCTCGATGCGGGCGACCGCCCCGGGCACCGGCGGAAGGTTGAGCGCGAACTCGAGGTGTCGCTGCAACGCGGTGCAATGCGCGGCGACGAAGCTCACCTCGGCGACGCGCTCTCCGGTCACCGTCGCGAGGACGGTGTCGTTGGAGTAGACCTGCGGGGGCGGCGGCGGCAGGGGATCGGCCGCGGCCAGCCACGCGCAGAGGCCGAGGACGCTCAGCATGTCAGACGCCGCCGAAGTGGCCTTCGTCGACCTCCACCGGTTCGCCGCCCGGCAGATGCAGGGCTTCGCCCATCGGCGACTGGTCGTTCTTCCAGACTTCGACGGTGGCGGGAGCCTCCGGATCGGGCGAGATCCACTGCCAGCGGCCGATGCCGAGGAAACTCATCGGCACGCCCTTGTCGCGGCTGAGGCCGGGACCGGTGCCGCGCACGAACGGCTTGTTGCCGATGCCGATCATGAGATTGACGACGAGCGCGGTGCCGGAGCCCGCGGCCGAAGGGGCGGCCTCGTCGGCGGCCGGCGCGGCTTCGTCCTCCGAGGCGTCTTCGATCTCCTCGATGACTTCCTCTTCGGATTCTTCTTCCTCGGAATCTGCTTCGTCGGCGGCGCCGGCGGACGCCACCGGCTCAGGGGCGGATGCGGCGGGCGTTGCTTCGACTTGCTCTGCTTCTTCGGCGGGCGCCGCGGGGCGCGCGCGCAGTTCGGCGACTTCTTCGCGCAGGGAATCCAAGGCGGCTTCCAGCTTATCGGCGGCCTTGTCGGCGGACTTCACGGACTTCTTGATTTCGTCGCGGACGGATTTCAGTTCGGTCTCGAGGGCCTGCGTGGCTTCGGCACGAGCCTTGCCGGCGTTCTCCGCGGCCTCATCGGCGTCGGCGACGAGCGCCCGCACCGTACCGGCGAGGCCTTCGACCTTGGCGGTCAGTTCCTCGAGCGCCTCGGACGAACCGGCGGCGGCTTCGGCTGCTTCCACTTTCGCGCTGAGTTCGGCCAACGCGGCCTTGAGGGCGTTGATCTCCGTGGAAGCGCGTTGCGCGACCGCCGCGGCGGACGCTTCGGCGGCCTTGCGCGCGGTCACCTCGGCTTCGGCGATCCGGCGGTTCATCGCTTCATTGCCCGCGCGGATGTTGTCGCGCTGGAGGTCGATCTCTTCGGCGAGCTTGGCGCGCAGGCGCGCCTGTTCGGCCTGGCGCTCAGCCTTGCCGCCGCCGTCCTTCAGCACGGGGACCACCACGATGAGCGATGCGGCGAGGATGGCGCAGATGACGAGGAACGTATCGAGGCCGTCCCGTTTGTCGGGCATGACGAGGAGGATCGCCAGGACCGCGATGAGGTCGGCGGCGACCAGGAACCATTTTTCTTTGAGCAGCTTCTCGAATTCGCGGTTCATTGGGGTATGCGGGGTAAGGGGAGGCCTAGCGGGGACGCTCGACGAAGCCGACCTTGCGGTTGACCTTGGAGAGCGTGCGGAAAGCGGTGGCCTGGGCCTGCTCGGCGCCGGACTTGAGGATGCGGTCGAGTTCGCCGCGATCCTTGATGAGCTCGTCGTAGCGCAGGCGGACGGGGTCGAGCATCGCGATGACGGCGTCGGCCACGGCCTTCTTGAAGTCGCCGTAACCCTTGCCCGCGAACTCGGACTCGAGGGTGGCGACAGAGCGGCCGGTGCAGGCCGACATGATCGAAAGCAGGTTGGTGACGCCGGCTTTGTCGGCGCCGGCGCGGACCTCGGCGGAGGAATCCGTCACGGCGGACATGATCTTCTTCCGGATGTCCTCCGGACGGTCGGTGATGAACACCGTGGCAGCGTGATTGGGGTCCGACTTCGACATCTTGGCGGTCGGATCCTGCAGGGACATGATGCGCGAGCCGACCTTGGAGATGAAGGGCTCAGGCACCTTGAAGGTGTCGGAGTAGCGGTGGTTGAACTTCTCGGCCAGGTCGCGGGCGAGCTCGAGGTGCTGCTTCTGGTCGTCGCCGACCGGGACCAGCGCGGCGTTATAGAGGAGGATGTCCGCCGCCATGAGCACCGGGTAGAACAGCAGGCCGGCGTCGACCGACTCCTGCTTGCGGGACTTGTCCTTGAACTGCGTCATGCGCTCCAGCTGGCCGAGCGGGCAGATACAGCCGAGGATCCAGGCCAGTTCGGTGTGGCCGATGACGTGCGACTGGGCGAACAGGCGGCTGCGGGCCGGGTCGAGGCCGCTGGCGACATACTGGGCGAGGCAGGAGTAGGTATTCTCCCGGAGCTGGGCCGGGACGTAGGGGACCGTGATGGCGTGCTGGTCGACGATGCCGAAATAGCATTCATGGTCGTCCTGCATGCGGCCCCAGTTGAGCACCGCCCCCAGATAATTACCCAGATGGAGACGCCCGGTTGGCTGGGCACAGGTCAGGACGACGGGCTTGGCGGGCTTTTTTTCGCTGGTTTCGCTCATTCCGGTCTGCCCAGCGTGGCAAGGGGCTCGCCCCGCTTCAAGCGGATTGGGCGTTCGGTGACGCTTGAAAACAGGCGGAGGTCGTCCTACATACCTCCTCCCCCTCACGCCCTGACCATGTTGTTCGCCCAGATCGCCCCCCTCGCCACTCCGGCCGCCGCCGCTCCCGCCGCCGCCCCGACCAGCTACTTCATCGTCGGCGACATCAAGAACATCGTCGCCAAGGCGCCCGAAGACTGGGGCAACATCGCCATCCACGCCGTCGGCTACGTCGCCCTCGCCTATCTGGCCGGCTGGCTGGCCGACAAGGTCCTCCGCTGGATCTCGACCAAGTTCGGCAACAGCCCGATCGCCGGCGCCTTCGTGTCCGCCCTCGGCAAGGCGCTGCCGCTCATCCTCCCGGCCTATACCCTGCTCTTCCTCCTCCAGGCCAATAAGCCGTATCTCGCGCACATCGGCTGGCTGGACTTCGCGGCCGTCGCCGGCGCCTTCCTCTGCTCGATCGCCCACACGACGGCGGTCTTCCACCTGCTGGCCGTGCCGATCGCCTGGGCCCAGAAGATCGCCGACAGCTCCGAGAACAAGCTCGACGATATCCTCGTCCCGATGTTCTCCACGGTCATCCGCATCGCAGTGGTCCTCGTCGGCGCATTCAAGGCGATCTCGATCGTCGACCCGAAGTCGTCCGACGCGATCCTCGGCCTGCTCGCCGGCGCGGTGGTCGGCCTGGCCTTCGCCTCGCAGGACACCATCAAGAACGTCTTCGGCGCGGTGATGCTCATCGTCGACCAGCCGTTCACGCTCGGTGACGTCATCAATATCGGCAGCCACGAAGGCAAGGTCGAGTCGCTCGGCCTGCGCTCGACGACCATCATGATGCTCGACGGCCAGCGCCTCGCCATCCCGAACGGCGACCTCGCCACGCGCCCGATCGTCAACCTGACCCGCCGCGACTTCATCCGCGCGCAGGACCTCGTGCACCTCGAAGCGAACACGCCGGCCGAGAAGGTGAAGGAAGCCGCCGAGATCATCCGCGGCCTGATCGCCGGCCATGAAGGCTCCCAACCCAGCCACCCGCCCCTCGTGCACGTCCTGGATTACAGCGAATGGGCGGTGAACATCCGCCTGATGTACTGGTATTTCCCGGCCCAGGCCGCCAAGCAGCTCGAGTTCAACCAAAAGCTCATCCTCGCGGTGTCCGCGCGCCTGCAGAAGGCCGGCATCCGCCTCGCCGCGCAGGGCACCCCCCAGAACTGACTTTCCCATGGCCCTCATCGAAGCGCGGAACCTCCGCAAGACCTACGGCGCCCTCCGCGCCGTCCATGACGTCTCCTTTGCCGTCGAGCGCGGCGAAGTGATCGCCTTCCTCGGACCCAACGGGGCAGGCAAGACCACCACCATGAAGCTCCTCAGCGGTTACCTCCGGGCCGACGCCGGCGCCGCGAGCATCGCGGGTCACGAAACCCGCCGCACGCAACGGGCGACGCAGGGTCTCATCGAATTCGATCAACGCACGGGTG
>Ga0208232_1000164_pt1 | contig 15505 bp, 20 predicted proteins | sample LakMenEpi24Aug12_FD_150729 | JGI IMG/M metagenome (GOLD analysis project Ga0208232, IMG submission 150729) | Freshwater microbial communities from Lake Mendota, WI - 24AUG2012 deep hole epilimnion (SPAdes) | ecosystem: Environmental > Aquatic > Freshwater > Lake > Epilimnion/Euphotic zone ... | reverse complement strand
GGGGGCCACAGGGTTTAGAGGAGCGACTGGCGCCACAGGGTTCACGGGAGCGACTGGAGCCACAGGGTTCACGGGCGCTACGGGCGCGACGGGAGCGACGGTCGCAATCTATAATATTCCAAATACAGCTACTACGACTAAATGGTATATACTAGGAAGATTTACAGCCGGTCAAAATGGTCGTAAAATCACGGTGTTTATCGAAACGATGAACGGTTATAATGCGAACCCAGACCAACATCTAAAGGCTGAATTGTCATTTGTAACATCTTCCACCGGCTCACAAGTGAACGGTTTTGGGGCTGCTGGTTCGCATTACACGGTTGGGCGAGGAACCGGAGGGGTATTGTCGGTTAAATGGAAGGGAAATGCGGCGGGTAATTCAGCAACGTATTATGACCTTTATGTGAACTTCGGGGCGTTCACGGGTGAAGGTTCGTTCTATTACGTGATGACAGGGGTCGGTACAACCTGGACTCCTACCGCTACGATCGCATCAGTGTCTGACCCTGGTCCGGCGTCTTCTACGGTTGGTATCTCTTTCGATGAATTCGCTACGTCCGTTATATCATTCTCAAACCGTGCGAATGTATTAAACGCTGACCCAGGAGATATGATAGTGAAACGATATGGAGCAAGTGGTGATAGGTATGGTGTGGGGCAATACAATAACGGAGTGACTCGTCTATTTTCATCAGGTCTTTACGCCGGTTCATCAGTACGATTGTCAAAAGCAACGGATGACGTACAAACGGGTGGTGCAGCATTTACCGACATTCTTACGTGCTTGAATAATGGTAGGGTCGGGATAGGGACGGCTGAACCCGATTACAATTTAGATGTTTGGGGCAGCAGTGGTACCGTGCGAGCTGGTGGGGGTGGGGTTGGTTTTGTAACACTTATGCCTGGAAATGCGACTCTTCCTGGATATATTGAATTTAAGAAACCAGATGGTGTTCGAGTGGGATACATTGGTTGGACAGCCACGACAAATTATTTGAGTCTTGAGACAGAGAACGGGTACCTAGGATATAATATGACCGGCAACTTTAAAGCGGACGGAAGTATCACAGGAGATACTTTATCAATAACGAATGCGAGTTCACTTTCGGGTGCAGTGGCGTGTGGCAACAAGGTATATGTGTATGACAGCTCATCAACGAATGGTTCCCGTCCAACAAGTGGATTTCATTTATACACCGATGGCTTATTCTCTCACGAATTGCAACAAGAGAATGGTACTTGGAACACCACCGCAGTAACACGTGCAAGCGATGGGGGGTTCGCCTGGAAGAAGAGTGATGGTACGACACATATGTATATGAATAATGCAGGTCAATTAGGCATCGGCACGACGAGTCCAGCTCAGACCCTTGATGTTGCATGTAATAATGCGAGCGGCCAAAACCCTCTTCGTCTTTCGAATCACAATACTGGTGCAAATACCACCAAGTATATCGGCATGGAATTCCGTGGAACTGATACAGCCGGCACCCGTAAGGATTGTGGCCAGATCAGGGTTTCTCCTGCAAATCAAAATTGGACTACCGGAGCGAATATGATTTTCCTCACCCGATCGGCTGACACGAGTTCAGTCGAACGTATGAGAATCGACAACGTCGGCCGCGTCGGCATCGGAACGACGAGTCCTTCTTATAGATTGCATGTGGTCGGGTCCAACGCTTCGGCTAGCTCGGCGGGTATCTATTTTGACACGTCGGGCACAACGTTGAAAGCCTTAACACAAGTATGGCAAATTGGCATATATTCTGCCAGCACTATCTCGGCCCCTAACTTTGCAGCAATTTCCGACAAGCGTGCAAAAGTTCCTGAACTTCCACCGGCAGAGCCTTACATGAAGATTGTCGATAAAGTCCAGGTTCGACAATTTTCATGGGTTGACAAGATAGCCAAGGGAAACAATAAGACCATCGGTTTCTTCGCACAGGAGGTTGAAGAGATTCTTCCTGATGCAGTCACGAAAACAACTGGGGTTGTACCGACCATTTACCGCAGAGCCGAAACATTTACCGACACTGTAATCAATGTACCTAACCACGGAATCACGAATGAAAAGAAATTGCAAGTCATAGATATTGAAAATGGTCATCAGACTATTGATATTGCTAGAGTGATAGACGATGACAATATTGAAGTCAAGTTTGATAAGCCCGTCAAAGACGACAAGTTGTTCGTCGTAGGTCCAGAGGTTGACGATTATCGCTTGGTGAACCACGATTACCTTATGGCTGTGTCATTCGGGGCGCTCAAGGAACTTCAGACCCTGGTTAAGACACAGCAAGCAACTATAGATGGCTTATTGAATCGAATAGTTGAACTAGAAAAAAAATAACTCGATGAATTAATGGGCATCACTGTTGAGAGTTACTATAACGAACATTTCAAGTGTACTTTGCCTAATGCCTATATTGCATTCTCTTCTCAGACTGTGAGAATCAATGGTTCCGAGGTGTCGGCCACGTATGGAATATGGTATGATCATGCTTCTCGTCTAGCAGATGGTGGTCCTCTTGCGCTAGACGTTTTAACATTCACAACTGACGGTTCAGACATATGGAATGGTGCATACTCTATACTCAAGCAACAATTTCCAAATGCAATTGACTGTTAACTGGCCCGCGCCACCGTCTTGATTTATTTTTTCCGAGCGTACAGTAGACAGATGGATCGTGATTCCATCATTATGCGCGTGGCATTTGCTGTGATCATCGGCGTTCTCGCCTTTTACGTATACAAGTGGTGGCTGGGCACAAAGAGCAACTACGTCCCCGACCCCAGCATGACCAAGGAAACTGAAAATGAGTTTGTGCCTCCAGAGCAGGACAAGCCCCCGAGCGGTCCAGGCGTGACGATGTACGGCTCAGACTCGTGCCCGTGGTGCACCAAGCAGAAAGAGTACTTCAAGGAGAAAAGCACAGAGTACACGTTCGTGGACTGTGCTCAGGGCAGTTGTCCCAACTTCGTCTCTGGTTTCCCAACCCTCGTGGTTGACGGTGAGATCAAGGTGGGGTACCAGGAGATCTAACAGTCCAAGGGGACCGGGCAGGTAGTGCCCCTTGGCCCTTTGAATAAAAATAACAACTAAAAACAACAAATATGGGTCTATTTGCAAACGCTTTCAAAATTGGTGCCGGGATCATGACGGCACAAATTTTGTTTCTTGCGATTGGTATGTTTTTTTTGATTATTGGCATGAATATGCTTTCAAAAGCCAAGGAGAACGGTAAGAGTCTGATTCCAGGCTACGCTGTGATGGGTACAGGCGTTGTGCTCGGGCTCGGTCTCGGTGCCGGTATGTTTTTTGAGAAACTCGGTAACAATATGAACTCTTTTTAGTCCAGTTCTGCCTGATTCAGTGTGGCATTCAGAGCCTCTTCGATCAGAGCTGCTGAGCGAGCCACTGGGACGTCCTCCTCATCAACGAGGTCAGGAACGTCCTCCTCCTCGTCGTCCTCAACCTCTGGGACCTCTGGCTCAGGCTCGGGGACCTCTGGCTCAGGCTCAGGGACCTCTGGCTCAGGCTCAGGGACCGGCTCAGGGACGACTGGAGCGGGGTCAGGGGGTGGTGGGCAGTGACCAGTTCCCATTTAATGTCTGTAAATAAATTAAATCGTCGGCAAACGCATTGCCTGGAATGTATCAAAGACGTTGCTCTGGACGTTGAAGAACATTCCCGGGAATATGAGCCCTGGGATTGAACGCTGGAAATGCAGGACGACGCTCGTCGGACCCAAAAGGTACAGAAACGTAAGTATCATCGCACACATAAAGACCTGGAGGTACGCAATCGGCACAGCACTCCGAGGATATCTCCTTGACAAAGCAGCAAACTGTTTGTCAATGATGACTGCAAACATGATGCCACCCCCTGAGAGGAGAACCGATGCTGCAGAAATGGAGAGTATGTCGCTCTCCTTATCTATCCGACCGTCAAACGGGTTGACTGGCATCTCTTAATTAGTACTTACAAGATATTTACAGAGGAAGCGTATATGTTGTCTCAGTGCCGCTCCCCTCTGGTCCTACACCTGTCGCATTCACACCAGCAACTGTGAAATAATATTCGGTGTCGGGTTGCAGACCCGTGTAAGTATAAGAGAACGACGATATGGGTACGTTCACAAAGCCTATTAATCCATCGAGCACTGAATAAGCATATACATTAAACGAAGTCGCATATTCCGGTACATATTCAAGCCATGCCAAATCCATACTTGTTGCCGTCACATTTGTTGGTTCGGAATACATCGATGGACCAAAACCCGGAAGAGGAAAGAGAGTTATCGGTCCATACGTCGTCGGTGAACCGTTGCCATTTGCGTTCGATGGTGTTATTGTGAACGTGTACTCTGTGGAAGATGTCAAACCTGTAAATGTGAAAGGAGGAGGAGGAACCGTGGATGTTGTCCGCCTGTCCACAGAATAAACACATGGCGGATCATCTATACCACCCAATCCTGTAACGACTATAGTATTCCCATCAGAACTCATTGAAGATGATTGACCAAAAACGGCGATCAACTTTCCGGCCAGGGATGTTCCTGTATCCCACGACCCACCTGAATATCTATAAACATACGGTGTCTCCATAGCATCTGCTCCTGTAACGACTATAGTATTCCCGTCGGAACTTATTGCAGATGACCAACCAAAACTATTGAAGGGCTTACCGGTCAGAGCTGTCCCTGTATCCCATGACCCACCCGAAAATCTATAAACAATTGGCGTCTCCTCATAACCAAATCCTGTAACTACTATAGTATTCCCGTCTGAACTCATTGCGGATGATCGGCCAAAATAGGTGACCGCTTTTCCGGTCAGGGCTGTTCCTGTATCCCACGACCCACCTGAATATCTATAAACAATTGGTGTCGCTAAAGTATCACTACCTGTAACGACTATAGTATTCCCGTCGGAACTCATTGAAGATGATTGACCAAAAGCGAATATCTCTTTTCCGGTCAGGGCTGTTCCTGTATCCCACGACCCGCCTGAATATCTATAAAGAATTGGTGTCGCCATAGATTCAAGTCCTGTAACGACTATAGTATTCCCGTCGGAACTTATTGCAGATGACCAACCAAAAACAGGGACAGACTGTCCGGTCAGGGCTGTTCCTGTATCCCACGACCCACCTGAATATCTATAAACATATGCTGCTTCCGCCACAGTAGTAGTTCCTGTAACGACTATAGTATTCCCGTCAGAACTCATTGAAGATGATTGACCAAAATTTGGGATCGGCTTTCCGACCAGGTCTGTTCCTGTGTTCCACGACCCACCTGAATATCTATAAACATACGGTGTCTCCATAGCATCTCTTCCTGTAACGACTATAGTATTCCCGTCGGAACTCATTGAAGATGATTGACCAAAATCAGTGACCGGCTTTGCGGTCAGAGATATATCAGTGTATACACCCGGCGTGTATATCGAGTACAACGTCGCGGCCGTTGACCGATTCCATACAAGGTCAACGGTCGTTTCTGTCTGGTTGCTCACCATAAAACCAGTGACAGGTGACGGTAATGTGCTAGAAAACACTGCGACCCCACTGGTGATGAAACTCATCTAGTACTTACAAGATACAATAATTCCATAACTTCTTTGCGCCCCTCCTTCTCCTTCTTGGTGTTTGCAGAATAGCGAGTGTACGGCTGTTCTATCAGTCGAACGGTGTACGGCTCGAGAATAGCCTGCCACCCCGCCTGACCTATGATGCCCTCGTCATTGTATGAGATGAGTGTGTAGCGTGAAACCCGTGTGCAATGTTCGAGGAGGTGACGCATCGCACGTACAGCCTCAACTTTGTGGTTATAGGCTGATTTGACACGCTCTTTGGGAAGTCCCGTGACTGCATTCACATTCGTGGGACGCTCGTTTTTGCACACGACATTGTGTAAAAAGTAAAACGCCGAATACTCGTGCTCGTTGTACGGCGGGTCTAAATATATCAAATCGAGTGAATTGTCTGGCATGCGTTCCAAAAGATCATTCGTAGACTCCTTATGACAATGAACTGCACATGTGTTTGGGTTGAAAATTGGAACCTGTAGAACCATTGGAGAAATCACACGTTCACCACACTTTTCAAACGATCCGGTGTTGTCCTTGTTTTTGCTAAACGCTTTGAAATGGCCGTACGTGTTCGCCTTGAGTGACATTTGAATCAGAATCGGACAGAGACACCAGTGTTTGATGTCCTCTTCGACATGGTCATCGATGTACCGACGCCACGTGTCGACTCGAAGGGCATTCTCGTGCGTGAAAAAACAACGCTCACCCACCTGGACGTTCTGTGTGTCTGCTGGTGCGTACATATCTGTGATGACGCCAGGGGTAAATTCAGTCAGTGCGTTCATGCAAACCAGGTGTACCCGGATGCGAACACTTTGCTCTTCGGTTGGGCGTTCCAGAAAGCACTTGGCAGCGACGAGGGAATACATTTCGAGGTCGTTCGTGTGTAGTTCGGATGCGTGACTCGCGAGCATGCGCGCCACGACCGTCGATCCTGTGAATCCGTCAAGGATACGGATCTTCTCCTCACCAAAGACCTCGATGACTGTACGTTCAATGAAATCGAGCAACTTGCGTTTGTTTCCCAGGTATGTGAACATAGGCTGTAGAACAAAGTCGCTCATATAATTTTAACGGCCCAAATCTTTAATTAGGTCCGACCCCCATACAAACTCGATGTTCCAAGTCTTCCAGAGTGCGATTTGGTCACGCATCTCAGGACAGTCTCTCTGGAGGACCTCGCGCGTGAGTGTTTCAGCCGCGCCGAAACACACAATCTTAAGAGGCTTTCCAGTCAGTTTAGGGATCTGGCTATACTTGACGGGCGTGCCTAAAATCTTGTCCTGGGCCGTACCTCCGCCCCAAAGGAACTGGGTCTTAATTTCGTAAATGGAGTTTTCGTCCTCCCAGTCCAGCTGATGACCGCCAACCTTTTGGGGGACCCATCCGTGTGGTACAAACTCCCGAAAAATGCGCTCGGCCCAATGTCCGGACCACATACCCTTCCTGAACGCATTGGCCCATGGAACGGCCGCTTTGAAAAGTTTCCAAGCCCATTCATTTTCACGGGGTTTCATGACGGCTGTTTTGGCCGTTTTGTCTTTGAAGAATGCGTCTTCGTCTCGGAGCAAAAAGTCCTTATTACAGAGGATCCAATCATGAATAAGTGGTTGCTTCAGAAGATTAATAGCGCTCGGGTCCGGCTGGTTCTTAGCACGAACCATTTTTTTGTTCTGTTCTTTTCACATGCGACGTTTCTAAGCCAGCCCAAGACACGAATTTACAGACGGAACAGGGAAATGCCCAGTGCCAGCAGGAATGTCTGCAGCAGGGTATCGACTGGACGGAGGATGCTGATGTGCTTCACCATCGTGCCGTTCCACAGGTAACGCAGGATGAACGTCAGAATGATGACGTACAGGGTGAAGATTGTCAGGTTGTACAGGAGATCCTGGGTGTTGCGGGATCCGAGAACAGCGAGCATTTTAATTTGTGCGGAGAAAATAAGATGACGGCGACGAAATCTTCGTCGAAGCCATGTTGTACGTCTTGTGCGTCGAAGAAGCCATGTTCGTCTACGTCACCCGCGACGAAGAGACCTTCGTCAACGAAGTCTTCGTCGACGAACTCCGCAGCAAAGAAAAAGGCGGTTGCACTCGCGACCCTTTTTAAGTGGGACCCATGGGGTTCTATGGGACGTCACCACGATAACTGTTACGACTATGCGTTCGGTCTGAACAATATCAGATCGGTCAACAAGGATGTTCCTGGGAACATGTCGGGAAACAAAGCATGGGGTCTTACGTTCACGAAATGCGACGGAATTGCTAAGCGCGTCCTTGAGGATTACAGGGGTCTGGCGTACAGATGCAAACCATCCGACCCATGCCCCCCGGGGTACTACAAGGTGATGAACTTTGTGGCACCCAACGGTGGTGATTTCCATTGGTATCGCGAAACGAACGGCGTACGTTACAAGACACGTCCTGGTGACACCGTGACGGGCCTCGCGCGTTTTTTCCGAGTGACACCAGCCGTCATTCGCGCTGCCGTTGCGAAAGGCACGAGACCGATGAGCGCATCCAATGGTAGAATCAGTAACACCAACCGCAACCTGCCCGTCCTGAACCAGATGGTTCACAGTGGGTCTGGGGCTATTCGCCCCGGCAAGGTGATTCAATTTCCAGTCAGACTCTGGAGCCACAAACAAGGCTTTGCAACCGGTCCCGTCCTGGTCGACGCGTCCGGAAAGACAATAACGGACCCACGTCGTGCCAATCGTGCCTACCCCGGCCTGAATTATTCCAAGTTTTGCTCGGCATACATGGTCAAGGCTGGGGCTGGTCGGGCGGCGCTCGCGCGTTCCCGACTGCGCCCGACCCTCTCAGTTGTTCGGGCAAACGGACTCCAATCTCTTGGAATACTTCGTCGATGAATTCGTCTAAACCAATGTCAAAGAAAATGTCCGTAATGTACCTGGGCTGAAGAGATGTTATACCGAACGTAGAGAACATGTCCGAGACGTTGCTCGTCGTGTACGAATCCCGTACGACGGTGTTTGATGCGAGGTGGTGGACGGATATGCTCACTTTGTACTGAGGCTGGTCGAACGGTGCACGGCACATGGGACATGTGTACGACGTTCGCTTCCAGCGATCGAGACACCTGGCGTGAAAGGAATGGTGACAAGACAGAGTCCGAGATGTCCCCTGTGCCATGGTCAAGAGACACACGGGACACGAGTCTCCTCTGTGCTGTGCACACGTGGTTTCATCAGTGACGGCATTCCTGCGACATTGAACCCCGTGTTGGGTCGTCGCTTGGCACCTCTGCATATCATTTAGGAATTTTTTCTTTCACGGTAATTCCCTCGGCTGCCGTGTGCGTAAAACGTGAACCTGGTGTTCGAGTGACTTGATGGCGTCACGGTACTTGACACGTATGTTGTCCTCAACGTGATGTTTAAAAATAATTAAAGGGTCAGTGTCCTGTTCGGTGCGACACACTGGGCATTCGTCATTCGTTTCAAACCAGGTCATGATACAGCTGGTATGAAATGCGTGTGTACAAGAAAGTCGTTTGGCGCTGTAGGAATTGAGGCTTGGGACGGGCTCAAGACAGACGGCACATGTTTGGGAATGGTGTACACAGCACTTCCCGTTGATGAGCGCCGGGCGTTTGCACTTTCGCCCCTCCAGTGTCAGAGACGTACATGCCATATAATCTGAGCAGAGACAAAATCTGTTGATGAATATCTTCAGGTGGCTGGTGTCCGTTGATGACATGGACTTTGCACGGCACATTCGTCAACATGCGCGCGTACAGAACGTCGAGATCCTTCAGGTAGTCCAACGATACACCAGAATCGCCAGACTGTTTGCGCTTCTTGATGTGTTCAAATGCCACCTCGGGTGTCTTGGACAGAAAAATGTACACGTCTGGGAACCACGTGTCCTTTTCGTACTGGTATGAATACACATCATGTTCTTCTGGTCTCACAAGCTTCTTTTGGAGAAGGTGTTCCCAAAACACGTGGCGCGTGCTGAGAAGACACCGTTCGTAAATAACAACGTCATTGTCCTTGGTTTTCAATGGCTGAAGCGTCTGCAGAATTTTCATTTGAAGTAAAAGTGCCCATCTGGACTTGTCTTTGTAGAACAACTCCAGAGGCCAATTATCGATCGGTTCACGCTGAACCGTCCACCCCTTTTGTTCGAGGAGGTTCAACTGGGTGGTTTTGCCGGACCCTATGTTTCCGTCAATCACCACCTTCATTGGTATTTTATGTTCGGAAAACTCTAGTTCGTATTCGCCTGTGAGCTGAATGTTGGTGCACGGCATGCGGCGTCTGAGGGGACAACGTAGGCCTCTGGGCCCTTCTCCTGAAGGTAACGGCGGTACGCCAGGTTATCCTCGTAGTGGATACCCTGCTTCGCCATGATGACGTCATTATAGATGCGAGAGGACTCATAGACATTGAAGCAGCGGTCAGCGCCCATACCAAGACGAGTCGACATTTACAAGTAGTTGAGAAATTAAACCTCGAGTCCAATGGGCACGTAGTGCCCATTGTCCGTCACGTCTGCGACAAACAAGGTGGCCGGCCTAAAACCGCTTCACCCCCTCCTGCTTCAGCTTGCTCACAATGTCATCAAACTTGCTCCCCTTGATCACATCGAATGTATCCTCCTTGGTCGCCTCAATCTTGGTCTTCTGCAGCTTCTCGTTGAGCACCTCGTACGCCAGAGCAATTTCTCTCAACGTCTCCGCTCCCGTAACGATGATTTTTCCAGTACTAAATACACTCGCCGTCACCTGCTTGGTATTGGCCGCCGGATGAAACTTCACCTTGACTGCAGAGTACCTCTCTGGGTTGAACGACACAACAAACGTCGGGTCGGTTGAAAGTTCGTCAATAACCTTCATCAGGTTGACTGTCGAATTCATAGAAAAGTTTGTGTTGATCATGACGACCCGGAAATTCTCCATCTTGAGTGGCTCTTCGCGTTCGAGAACTCGCTGCACGAGAAAAGCCAACTGCTTCATGATTCTTTTACAGTCCCGCAGATCCGAGCACCCAGCCACCTGCACAGACCCGTTCGGGAACATCTTTATGGATTTGTTAGAATACTGGTCTTCGTATCCAACTGTCACCTGGTTATAAAAAGCGGTACTTTTTAAAGACCACTCAAACCCATTCGTAAGCGCCCCTTTTCGGCGTATACGAATCGGCCCATATGCAAATGCGGATCGAATCTTTTCAATGTCCACGTCACACATAAACTTGCACAGCATCGTTATCGTCGTGATCCGGATCCACGACGGCGGAGACGTGTGGTACTTTTTCCTGACATCGTCGAGAGTGACGATGTATCTCTTGGTCGCCATCAGTGGGTAATCTCCTTTATCAGTACCTTACGAAGGTTGTTTTTCTTTATGTGGTCTGTGAGTCTCTTGAATTGGTATGGTGTCAATTTGATGTACTGTTTCTTTGGCTTACGGGCGACACGTTTTTTCTTCGAGGCGACCCGCCGACCACCGGTCGTCCGGCGTCTACGCCGGCTCTCAACGAGTCTCTTTGCCGCAACCGGTCCACCCATCGCGTAGATGTTCGTGAATGTATTGTTCGGAAGTTTCGACATGGCCTTTGCTCTGGTGACGTTTCCATTTGCGGCGTTGAGAGCCTTGATACCCTGCTCGACCGCCTCTGCGCCACCTGCACCACGAATGAGCTGCTCTGACGTTGCAGTCAACTGACGATTTCCGTTTGATGTTGGTTGAGAAACAGCGAGACGACCAGTGCCCACGTTGCCAGTCGTTGCACGAGCTCCACCCGTGTTGCCTGTTTTCAGGGTCGTGCTTCCAGTGTTACCGGTACGCACGCGTGATCCACCCATTTGCTGACCACCGACGCGCGTTCCACCGAACGTCTGAGCGCCGATGCGAGCCGCACCGACGTTGATCTTGGGTGCAAATACGATTCCACCACTTGCACCTGGACCTCCTCTGTTGTACCCGTAGCCTCCTCCTCTGTTGTACCCGTAGCCGTAGCGATTCCTTGGACCTGGTCCGACTCCGACAGAAACACCAGTGGTTGTGCCGTTAGTTGGTTTTGGAGCTGGTCCGTATCCTCGTGTTCTGATTTGAGATTCGAGTGCCTTGTTGTTCAGATAGTACCCAAGACCTTGTTTGTTCTTCCGGAATACATATCCCTGTGGGATTTCTCCGGCTTCTTCGGACGGTATAAATTTCGGCTTTCCGCTGAAAAAGCCACGTGCACCACGACTGAGGACCCCACCGGCTGTGACGGCACCGCGACTGAGGACCCCACCGGCTGTGACGGCACCACGACTGAGGACCCCACCAGCTGTGACGGCACCGCGACCGAGGGCACCACCAGCTGTGACGGCACCGCGACCGAGGGCACCACCAGCTGTGACGGCAACGCGACCGAGGGCACCACCAGCTGTGACGGCACCGCGACCGAGGACTCCGCCGGCTATAAACGCACGGTTACGGAAGGCACTAGCACCGCGCCTCAGCGCGTACATTCTCTGAGACTGTAGACGCCGTCTCGTGTTGTTATTAAGGTTTGGGAGCTTGAGAATTGCGTTTACGAGAGCTTTGTTATATCTTGGTTTGACGGTTGCCGCGAGGTAATTTCTGAGGGCGTTACGGGCTTTCTTCTCTGCGTTCGCAGCCTCTTTGGCGTTACGGGCTTTCTTCTCTGCGTTCGCAGCCGCTCTGGCGTTGTTTGAAGCTTTTTTCTCCGCAGCCGCGTTGGCGTTTTTCACCGCCTTGTTTCGTTCTTCTCGCGATGCCTTATTGGCGGATTTTTCTTGTTCACTCGCCAGCTCTACAGCAATTCTTCTTTTCTCGAGTGTGTTGGCATTTGCTTTACGTTTAGCCGCTAGCAAAGCAGCCTTTTTCTCGGCAGCAGCCTTTTTCTCAGCCGTGTTTCTGTTTGCAGCGTTCCTCTTGTTGAGATTCTTTGCCAAATTGTTGTACAGAAGATCTATTCTCTTTCTGTCAGCATTTGAAACTGTTTCGCCGTTTTCAATCATTTTTTGATACTTTTTTCTGTTAATTTCTGCACGCTCTCGCGCAAGTCTGTTTTCAGTGTTCTTGTTATTTTTGATAATGGATGCAATCGCACCCGCTGTTACGTTCTTAGCCGCCTTTTCAGCTTCTGCAGATTCAAAAAAAGAACCGAGGTTTACGTTTGCAGCTGGAGGCTTTTCTCGTTTTTTCACTGAACCAAAACCGCGTGTCGAAGGTTTTTTGTTCATTTTACCGGAACCTGTGGTTCCACGCGCTGTCACTCGAGAACGCAATATGGCTTGGACTGCATGACCAACAGTCTTTAAACTAGGATCTGCAGGGGTCCAACCAAGTGGGTGAGATTCAAGACCATTGTTGTTTTTCTTCGTCGCCGCCATAGCGAGAAGTCCAGCTCGTCTGGAACCACCTCCTCCGGTCACTTGTGTTCTCATGTTGGTTACACGCTTCCGAGCACCTGTTAGACGAGTTTTGTTGGGAGGGGTTGTTGTGATTTGTTTCTCGAGTTTTTTGATGGTTTCTTCGAGTTCTTCAGGTGTTTTGAAATTTGACTTGAGAGTCGTCAGAGATGCGCTCGTTATACGGTTGAGTTCTTTTCGTGCAGCGAGACGAAGGGCTAACCGGTCTCTCATTCTTGCACGATTTTTACTCTCGAATAACGGGTTATCCATCTCTAATGTGACGCAAGGAAAAAATCGTGTCCTGTCCATGTGTGAGTGGCCCATACACGCGGATAGTTACGCAAAATAAACATGCCTCTTACTCTCCTTCCCCCGTTCCAACCCGCTGGTGTCAAGTGGCTCCTGGAACGCGAGAATGACAATGGAGTTCGTGGTGGTTTCCTGTGTGACGAAATGGGTATCGGCAAGACGGCTCAGCTTGTGGCGATGATGTGCCGCAACCCGCTCCCCAAGACACTCGTCGTGGTCCCCAAGTCGATCGTGGGTCAGTGGCGTAACGAGATTGAAAAGTTCACAGATGGGCTGATGCCCGTTCGTATGTTTGATGGCCCGAATCGCCTGGAGCGGATCGGTGACTTGACGCACTTTGAGGGTGTTGTCCTGGCTCCTTACTCAGTCATGAATGCCCAAAGCCTGCTGCACGACTACAAGTGGGACCGTGTGATTCTGGATGAAGGGCACGAAATCCGCAACGCGAAAACCAAGGTGCACCAGTGTCTTGCGGCTCTGGATGCCGGCATCAAGTGGGTCGTTTCAGGTACACCAGTCTTCAACTCGATGAAGGATTTTGTATCACTGTGTTCGTTTGTCGGCCTGACACGTGGGGATGTCCTTCGGGACTATGATAAAGTCCGCCAAAAGTACGTGCTTCGTCGTACGAAGGAGTCCAAGTCTGTGATGGACACTGTCGAGTTGGACATGTACCCTGAGGAGCAGCAGCTGTACACAAAGGCGTTCCAGTATGGCCAGGGGCTTATCGACAGCACGGACAATGCTATCATCATGCTGGAGGGCATCCTGCGACTGAGGCAGGTTATGACATGGCCTCAGCTTTTCACGGACGGTCTTGCGATCAAGGAGAACACAGACCCCGAGCTGTACACTGGTCGGTCCAAGAAACACGAGGTGCTGATGGATTCTATCGAGTCCCATCCCGACGAAAAGGCACTTGTGTTTACGCAGTTTACGGTTGAGACGGATCGCATCCAGGAGATGTTGACCGAACGCGGTATCCCGACCTTTCGGATCGACGGACACGTCACGGACAAGGAGGAACGCGAGACTCGTATCGAACAGTTCCGGCGAGCCCCGGCGAACGCGGTGTTTCTTATCCAGATTCGGGCGGGTGGTGTCGGTTTGAATTTGCAGGAGGCGTCTCGTGTGTACATCACGAGTCCGGCGTGGAACCCAGCGACGGAGTTGCAGGCGATTGGGCGGGCGGATCGGACGGGGCAGAAGCGTAAGGTACACGTCACTCGGATGGTGTACCGTACGTTTCCGGGGGTGAACTCGATCGAGGAGTTTATGATGGACTTGCACGACAAAAAGTCGAACATCGTCGCGGACATTCTGGGCGGGCAGAAGAAGGGGGGATCATCGGACCTCACGATGCGGACCATTGCGAAGATTTTTTCAGTGTAATCAACCCAAGTCGCGAAGCGACTTGATATTTCAACACGAAACGGACAATGGGCACTGCGTGCCCATTGGACTCGGTGCGAAGATTTTTTCAGTGTAAACAGTAATGGCTTCACGTGCACTCGTGCTTCACAAGAAAGAGTCGACAACAGCAGGCGGTCTCACATCCAAAAAACTCACGGTTTCCAAATCGAGCGGTGAAATTGTCAGCAAGGCCAAGGCGAAGCAGGGGAAGGAGAGCACGTGGGCGATCGACACGCGTCTGTGTCGCAAGGATCTCAAGCTCACGGGTATGGTGCTTTTCAATGTCGGTAAGGATGGCAAGGCTCTTTATGCATGTGTCAAGGACCGTCAGGCGAAGAGAATTTCTTGACATAGTATATAAAGAATGCCTAAACTGACCCCTCAGCAGAAGGATGTCTCCAAGCGCGGCAAAGCACTCAAGTTTTGCTATAAGAAACTCGGCCTCGAGGGATTCGTGCCCGCAACCAAGGGGTCCGACCTTGGGCAGTGCATCGAGGCAAAGCTGAAGAAATAAAACTCCAAGTCGCGAAGCGACTTGAACGTCCACTCATCAACCACGGCGGACAAGGGGCACTCCGTGCCCCTTGGAAAAAATCTCAGCATATAGAAATGCCCAACTACGTCCCAACGAAGTTCTATGCCTCCTCAGGCAAGCGCCTGTTCAAGTCCAAGACGACCGGTAAGCTGTTCGTGCGTCGTGCCGACGGTGCTCGCAGCTACCGCTCCAGCGGTATCCAGGTGAGCCACATGGACACCAGCCACGGCAAGCGCGTCGTGCGCAAGCA
>Ga0208232_1000163_pt1 | contig 15534 bp, 19 predicted proteins | sample LakMenEpi24Aug12_FD_150729 | JGI IMG/M metagenome (GOLD analysis project Ga0208232, IMG submission 150729) | Freshwater microbial communities from Lake Mendota, WI - 24AUG2012 deep hole epilimnion (SPAdes) | ecosystem: Environmental > Aquatic > Freshwater > Lake > Epilimnion/Euphotic zone ... | reverse complement strand
CTGTCAAATTCTCAATCACTAAACGGAACCATATTCCTAATTTTTAGTATAATATTCATGAATATATTAATAACTGGTGTAGCTGGATTATTGGGATCTAGACTAGCCGATTGGATAGTAGAAAATGTACCCGATGCATATATTGTCGGGATGGACGATCTCAGCGGAGGATACAAGGAGAATGTAAATAAGAAAGTTCATTTCTGGCAAATGGATTTAATCAATCATCCTATAGAGAATTGCTTTGAGAATCATAGATTTGATTATGTGTTTCATTTTGCAGCCTATGCTGCGGAAGGGCTCTCACCTTTTATCAGAAGTTATAACTATCAGAGCAATATTGTAGCAACCTCTAGAATTGTAAACAATTGTATTAAATATGGAGTTAAACGTCTTGTCTTTACCTCCTCAGCTGCGGTATACGGAGCTAAAAATACTGTCTTTGATGAAAATGATCAGCCAGATCCAATTGATCCGTACGGCATCGCTAAATACGCATGTGAGATGGATATTAGGGTTGCTGGAGAACAACATGGATTAGATTGGTGTATTATTAGACCCCATAATGTTTACGGGGCAAAACAAAATATTTGGGACAAATATAGGAACGTTCTAGGTATCTGGATGGTCCAACACATGAATAAAGAACCCATGACTATTTATGGGGATGGCATGCAGACTAGGGCATTTAGTTATATCGATGATTCACTCGAGCCATTATGGAACTCTGCAGTTCTTCCAGAGGCATCCAAAGAGATAATAAATCTTGGAGGAATAGTTGGATATAATATGAGAGAGGCAAGTAAAGTTTTAAGGGATGTTATAGGTGCTGGTGAAATAGTTTTTCTTGAAGGAAGACACGAAGCAAAGAAATCCACTCCTACCTGGCAAAAATCAATTGATATCCTAGGCTTTGAGCATAAAACACATTTACGCACAGGATTAGAGAAAATGTGGAAATGGGCAAGCAAACAACCATTTAGGGAAAGATGGGTCTGGGATAATTACGAATTGGATAAAGGAATATATTCATATTGGAAAAAGTAGGAATTTTTAAAGATCCCCGATATATAATGGAAAAAACACTATGGCACTATTAAACCTTACAGAAGAGTATAACTCCAGATTAGACAATTACATTTACGACGTAACTGACCATATGGAAAAACTAAAATCATATGCTAGTCAATGCTCCCATGTTACTGAATTGGGAATTAAAAATGTAGGATCAACCCTTGCTTTTATTTCAGGACTACCTGCTACCGTTGTTAGTTATGATCAGTCTCCTATGGAAATTCAGGGTGTTGATAGAGTCGAATTGGCAGAACTTGCACTTGCTAATAATGTAACATTTACGTTTGTAGAAGAAGATCCTATCAATTCTACTATAGCTAATACGGATCTTCTATTCATTTATGATGCATTAGAATCATCTAGATTGTCACAGCATTTATCTTCACATGGTAATAAGGCATCTAAATTTATTATAGTTCCTCTTTTCTCAGTTGATAATGAATCATTTATTAGTGCTATCAACAATTTTATAGAGGCAAATCCATCTTGGGAAATCCTAGAAAATATTGAAGGATGGTGCGGATTGGTTGTTTTATCTAAGTAATCTGGTCCATCCCTAAACGAAACCCTTACCCCTTTTGAGTCTAAAAGGTGTGAGGGTTTTTTATTTTACCCCTTATAAGATTATGAGCAAAGCTATAAATAAAGAGATTGTAGTATTATCCGAGAAGGAACATATTAGGGCAAGGCCTACCGTTTATGTTGGATCAGTAAAACCTACTGACGAGAAAATACCCATTGTTAGAAATGGAAGAATCTATATTGATCCTAAATCCATTTCTGTTGGATTATACAAACTGTTTGATGAGGTTATAAGTAATTCTATCGACGAAGCTAAAAGAATGAAGGGTAAGATGAAATTAATTACCATCAAGGTGGACTCAAAAAAGAATTCGATTTCAATTAAGGATACGGGTAATGGATTTCATAAGGGTGCTGCTAAGCATAAAATATCAAAACTGTCCAACATTGAAACAGCGGTTTCCCAGTTAAGAGCCGGATCCAATTTTAATAATGATGATGTAGAGGAATCACTAGTCGGTACTAACGGTATGGGGGTAAGCCTTGTTAATGTGCTTTCTAAAATGTTTAAGATTGTTACAGTTAATGAGACACATTGCTATGAGCAGATCTGGAATGATTATGAAAGAACAGAGCCTAAAATTAAACCAAGCGACGGCTTGCAAAAAGGAACTGAGATATCTTTTGAACCACTATCTGAAATTTTTGGTAGAACCAAATGGGACAAGGATATTCTTTCTACTGATATAGCATTCAAAAAAAGATTGATTAAAAAAGACCCGATCATTAAAAATTTAGATATTGAATTTTATTGGGACGAACAGAAGGTAAATCTTGATATAAATTTCTTTCCTAATGAGTGTTTCGCAATTGAAACACCTATCGGTGAGGTTATTGTTTGGGAGAAGTTCGAAGGCGGAGGTCCGGTTAGTTTTGTTAACTCTGCAATGTGTTCAGGCATTCATCAGAGAATAATTAACGAATGTATTAATACTAAATTGGACGATACCCTAGGTCATCATTTTTATGACACATTCATCTCTTTGAATCTCCCGCCAAAGTTGGTTAAGTTCGGCGATCAGAATAAAACTAGATTTGTTACCCCGAGAGAGGATGTTGAGGGAACAATCTCTAGGAACGTTGTTAATAAAATGCAGACATTTTTCAAAACCCAACTTTTTCAGAACATATTGAAAAAGGTGGAGGAAAGAAGAAATGACGGACACATTAAAAAACTAAGAGCAGAAAAAAAGAAGGTAAACGTCAAACAGTCTCATAAGTATTTTCCTGCATCTAAATCTAGTGCAGAGAATTTATTTATAGTGGAGGGACTTTCAGCAATGGGATCTATACTACAAAAAAGAGATCCACAGAACGATGGGGTCTATGCTTTAAAGGGTAAGATTAAAAACTGTAGAACTCTTAGTGATCTGTCTGAAAATAAAGAGATCCTGGAAATGATGCAGATCCTAAATTTAGATCCCACTATAAAAAATGCACTTACCATATCAAGTTACAAAAGAGTTGTAATAGCTACTGATCCAGATCCTGACGGAGCACACATCACTTCCTTATTGATAAATTTATTCTATAAATGGTTTCCCTTTGTGATAGTCAATGGACAGCTAATGATTCTTAAAACCCCACTAGTAACCATAGGCGACGGAAAGAGAAGAAAATACTTCTTCGATATGGATGAGTTCAAGGCATCCAAATCCAGCAATGTCGGGATCAGATATCTTAAGGGATTAGGGTCCTTATCCCTAGAAGATTGGGAATTTGTCATGAGTAACAAAAGACTTCTGGCCATATCTGCACCTAGTAAATCTAAGGAGTTTTTGGAGATGGCTTTTGGCGATTCTGCCGATTTGCGAAAAAAATGGCTAGCAGGAACTACTGTGCTTTAGAAATTTGATATATACAGTATGATTTTAAGAATTTCTGACTATTTATTAGAACAGGACGAGGTTAACGTTGAAACCCCGCAAAAAAAATCCCGTCTGGGCAAGTTAAAGATCAGTTGGGTAGAACCAGATCTTGCCGAGGAGATTCAGCACTACACGGATGCTGTAAGGACTGAATTCTACCAACATAATATCGACATTACAAACACTGATATTAGTAAATCTAAAGCCCCATCTACCAAGTTCTATAAGTATATTTCCCAGCCTTTTAAAAGGGGTAAAATGGAAGATCTTCCCCTTTATTCAGAAGATGAATTTCAAGTAACCAAAATACAAAATTTGGATTCGTACGAATACGAGAACATCGTAGCAGGTGCATACGGTAGAGGTTACGGTGATGTTATGAAAAAAGTTGCAGAGGATCTTAAAAGCAGCGGTAAGCTTACCCTTCCTGCTCCTATAGTTATTAGATTTATTAACTTTGGTGAAACCAGAAGAAAAGGAGAAGCTTCTTATTATCTTTTCTCAGGTAACAGAAGAATTAACCTCGCTCTTTATTATGGTTTACCTATTAAAGTTTGGGTGGTAGATCTTATCCCATCAAGAAGGGACGTTAGGGATTTCGCAGAAAAAAGCGGAATTCTTAAAAAAGGGGATGAATTTTTTAAAGATTTTCTAACCAAGAGAACAGGTAAAGACAATCTTGATAGCCTGACTGCTAGAGAAAGATTTAATGTTATCCAGTCAATCAAAAATTTTGACGAGTAGGCTTCGTTTTTAATCCCCGAATTTTTATTGTACATTGCACTAAAATAAGAGAGCATGTCAAAGAACCGTTTAGGATATTGTTGTATTAATCTTACCCTCGGAGAGCAGGGAATCACCACCAATAGAGGAATGGTTAAAAGAACTTTTTTAGAAAAGGGTCTTCCCTATGTAAGTGAGCTTTCTCTTAAAAATGTACAGGATCTTGTAAAGGTTATAGAGTGGAATAATCTAAACGGAATCGAAATGTATCGAATGTCATCGGATCTTTTTCCATGGTGCTCAGAATACGAATTTTTAGATCTTCCTGATTTTGAAGAAATTAAAAGTACACTAGAAGAAGCCGGTAAAAAAGCAATGACCGGAAATCAAAGAATAACATTTCATCCTTCACCATATTCAGTTCTTGCCTCTCAGAATCCTTCAGTAGTTCAAAATGCTATCAAGGAGTTAAGACAACATGCGGAGATAATGGATCTTATGAATTTTCCAATATCCCACTTCTATCCTATAAACGTTCACGTGAATACAGCTAAGCCTACTAAGCAAGATGCAGCAGATAGATTTTGTGAGGGTTTTAATCTTTTGCCTGATAACGTGAAAGGGAGATTGGTTCTTGAAAATGATGACAAAAAAGCAGCATTCACACCGACTGATTTATACGATTTGATACATACTAGAATAAACATTCCGATTACTTTTGATTTTCATCATTTTAAATGTAACCCGGATTTTTTAACAGAACAGCAAGCATTGGTTCTTTGTTTAAGTACCTGGGGAGAAGTGGAGGGTTTAACACATTATTCAGATTCAAGAAGATTGTACGAGGACTCTTCTGCTAAAGACGTTGCTCATTCTGATTGGATATACAATAGAATTAATACCTATGATCTTAATTTCTCTATTGAACTAGAGGTTAAGATGAAGGAGAAAGCATTAATAAAATTTTTAGAACTTGTATGAGTGATGAAATCGAAATAGAACTTGGAGAATCATCCACAGATAATTGGTCAATAGATCAAATAATCACCTCCGAAATAATCTACGGGGGATTAATAGAAAGCTACGGCCAACCAGCGGTAGATGCTGTTATTGAAAAACTAGAAATTCATAAAAATGATCTAGGCTTAGAGAATAACACAGGAATAATATTACGGATCCTAAATGGGGAAGTATAAGAAAAACCCAATTATAATTTTTATTTATGCAGTAGGAGACATACTCTCCCTTATTGCTATAGGGATGGGAACCCTAATAGTTTTAATCTTAAGCGGTATATTTCTCGGTTCACTTCACGTCAGAAACCTATTTAGAAAGAAGTTTGGGAAATATAATAAGAGACCTTAATGAATAAGGATTACTACAAGATTTTAGGAGTAGAAAGAAATGCAACTAAAGAAGACATCAAGAAAGCATACAGAAAGCTTGCTGTCCAATACCATCCAGACAAAAATCCAGGGAACAAGGAATCGGAAGCTAAATTTCAAGAATTAGCAGAGGCGTACGGAACCCTTTCTGACGATCAGAAAAAATCTAAGTATGATACTGGAGGATCTTTTTTCCAAAGCGCGGGATTTAATCCTTTTGGTAATTATCCTCAAAGTGATTTTTGGGATGATATCTTCGCCAAGAGAAGTCAGAATAAAAAGGGTCAAAATCTATTTGTCAACGTGCCACTTACAATTCAAGAAATGTATCTTGGCGCGAAGAGAACGATCAATTCAAGAAAGTATAAGAAGTGTAATTCATGTGAGGGTAACGGATCCTTAGATGGAAAATCTTTTCAAACCTGTTACAACTGTAAAGGAACAGGAAGCACACAGAGTACTAGATTCCAACAATTTTCACAGATAACAACAAGTTCCCAGTGTGAACAATGTCACGGAGTAGGTAAAATGATTCTTGAGGTCTGTGAAGGATGTTATGGTAAAGGAGCGATAGTTTTCGAAGAAGAGATTGATATAGATATTCCGGTAGGGACTCTTCCGGGAATGCAAATTAGTATTAGTGGAAAGGGTAACGAAGAACCCGGTGCAACTTTTCCTGGGGATCTTCTAGTCAACATCAAAGAGGTTGGTGATAATTACTACGAAAGACAGGGAACCAATATTAAGGTTGTTAAGGAGATATCTTTCTTTGATGCGTGCATCGGTACTAATATTGACATTAAGCTTCCTCTGGGTGAGATTGTTTCCGTTCTCGTTGAACCCGGTACTTCCCACGGAACTATTCTTCAGTTACAGGGAAAGGGACTCTATGAATTTTCTATGGGATCTAAAGGAGATTTTCTGATAGAAATACATATAAAAGTACCTAAACCAAGAAACTCCCAAGATATAGAAGATCTAAAAGAGATAAGTAAAAAAGAAATATTTAATTTATGAGTGTACTAATTTTTATACTAGCATGTTGGGGATTAACTCACATTCTAGTAGTAGGAACTATCTTTGATTCCCCTAGGGATTGGATTACCATTAAAAGTGGATTTCTAGGTAAGATGCTAGCATGCCACCAATGCTGCTCCTTCTGGGTCGGTATGGCCATGTATTTTGTTATGAACGGACTTCCAGATCTTTTTATATGGGGATTTGATTTCTTCTTCTGGGGCCTTATTTCATCAGGAGCTATATGTTTACTGAAAGCCCTTAATTATTATTTATTTTCTTTCAAGTAATAGGATAAATAGATCATAAAGAAATTAATATGAAAAAAAGAATTTATAGCTTTTCTGAGTATATCACAGAACAGGATGGTAAAACCGCCGAAAATCCAGATCTTGCTAAATCAACATTTAATAAGCTAGATGCTGGTGGGATGGCCTCCGCAATGCTACAAAGTGCAATGGATCAATTTGGGATAAAAGACAATGACTATTCCAAGATCGCAGAAACTCCAGAAACTAAAGCATCAAAGCCTTATGTTGCGTGTGGTACTGCTCCCTACACTTTTGTTCCGGTAGAAGCGACAAACAAGCAAATACTAGAAGATCTATTTAAGGACCCAAAGGGAAGGCTTTCTAAAGACGTTAAATACGCTCAAATTAATAAGCTTGCAAACGATCCTAATAATAATAAATTATTTCTGATAGGGGTAAGAGAAACATTAGAGACCAAAAAGAGAGAAGGAGACAAATTTACAGATAAAATGATCGTGGTGAATCCACTGAAACCCGACGAAAAAGTAGCTTCTTATCAGATCACGACAACACCTTCATTAGCATACTATTCAGATCCGGAAAGAATGGTAAATCCGCAGGGAACTGCTATTATGGAACCCGGGGTAAATAAGTATAAAATAGGAATCCACAAAAAAGGATCTCCAACTCAGCACGAAGCATTAGTTCAATCTGGTAGTATGGACGTTCAAAGATATAAGCCGACTGTAAAAGAATTTGATAGCTATGAACCAGGCGAGAAAGAATCCGGGGATGATTTCGGGATTAATATCCACAGATCTTCAACAGAAAGAGGAGTTTGTGTTGGACCATATTCTGCAGGATGTCAAGTATTTGCGGACGGAACTGATTTTGCTAATTTCATGTCTATCTTAAAGAGTTCAACTGCTAATGGCGGAGAATTTTTATATGCTTTAGTTGAGAATGATAACCTAGCATCTAAAACAGAAAGCACATCTGATGAATCTGATGACAAAGAAGGAAATGACGGTGGAGAGGGAAGCGGAGAAGTTAATACCGAGCAATTTGAAGACGTTGCAGGTCAAATCCGAGCAGAACTTGATAAAACAAATTCTGACGAGGATAAATTAATTCAAATTTATAATGAGCTTGTTACCAGTGCTAGTATAGCATCCAAATTTGCTGCCTTTTACCAGGAGACATATAATGTTAATGTTATAGAAGATCTTGATAATGCTTTAAGTGGATCGGAGCTTAAACAGCTTAAGTACCAATAATAACCCATCACTAATATTAAAAAGAGGTCTAAAAACCTCTTTTTTTGTGGAATTTTATTTACTTTACGTCTAAGATTGTAACAAGAAAGCAATTAAATGAGTCTAGACAAAAACACAGCGATTACCATACCGGAGCAAATAGATCAGGATTATAGGAAGTATGCACTATATGTCATACAGAGTAGGGGGATCCCAAATTTTTATGATTGTCTAACACCGGTTCAGAGATTGATTCTTCAAAAAGCACCTACCTCTTTTAGTAAAACCATTGGAGTTGTCGGAGAAGTTTTCAGGACGCAATTATATCACCACGGCGATGCATCTTTATCTTCTGCTATTTCTAAACTAGCCAGACCTTTCGGGTGCTCAGATTTGATTATGGAGGGCGATGGATTTTTTGGTACTCCTGTTAACCCATCACCATCTGCACCAAGATATACCTCAGTTAGAATTGCATCTAAGTATAAGTCTATTATAGACGTTCATAAGGATTTGAACGTGGAAAATGAGGAGGGCGGATTTGATTGGCTGCACGTCACTCATCCGATTGGATTATCAACACATATAGTTGGTATTGCAGTTGGTTATAGATCAAACATATTACCAAGAAAGTATGAGGATATTGTTGCATACCTGGGGGGAGACACAAATAGAAAGCTAAAGCCTTATTTTAGAGGATTCAAAGGAAAAGTATCTAAGGTTGATTCCCTAAGATCTGCATGGCTTATAGAGGGAGGATTTGAATCTGACGTTAAGACAAAGACCATGCAAATTTCTAATCTTTCTCCTCTAAGCAGATATGATTCCTTTGTCGATAAATTAAATAAGATCCTGGGTAATTCAGGAATTGATTATAAGCTGGATAACAAATCTAGGGAAGAGGTAGAGATAACACTAAGACTAAGGTGCTCTGATCAGGAATTTTCTGATATGTCTGCCAGAATAAAAAGGGAAACCCAGCACATTGTGACCGAGAACATAGTACTCGTTAAAGACGGTGCTGTTTTAGATTATTCTTCTGTTGAGGAATATCTGGATCAATTCAAAGTTCATATGGAAGAAGTTCTTCTTCGCCGATTGCTAAAGGATTCTTTCTATAATGACAGAGAATTGGAATTCCTAGAAGCTAAACTTAAGTTTCTTATCTTCATGTCACAGAAGAAAAGAAACAATGAAGAAATTATAGAATTCTTAAAACAGTTCGTCCAGTGGATCAAAAATAGATTGGAATCAATTCAATTGATAAAACTTTCTAGCAATGAAATAGAACTGACCAAGCAAAAGATTATAGAGGCAAAACAAAAGGCTAAGGATATTAGAAAAGCAATCAAGGATCAGGAAATTATATGTAAGAAGGTTGCTAAGGATTGGTCAAGAAATACAAAGAAAACAACAAAGCAATCTTCGCTTCTTGTTGGAGGCAGTGAAGGATCATACAATGGAATTCAAATTTGGAATCCAGAGGAGTATTTAGAAAAAGAGGAAATTACAGAAAATGGGGAAGCTGATGAGGATAATGAAGAAACTAAATCTTAATAACATCTAAAATATTAACAATTAACATAAATGAAAAAGGAAGAAAAATTAAATTTCAGAATTACGAATCCGAATAATCTGATCGTTTTTTTAAAGAAACTGAAAATGGTAGACCGTTCAGTTATCTTAGAATTGGAGGGACATGATCTTTTTGCAAAGATCAGAACTCCGGATAAATCGGTTCTTAAATACGTTGGTAGTAAGATTGATGATTTCTTTGAAGGAGATTCCTCAAGTTCTAGAATTAAAATAGGTATCATGGAGATAGGTAAATTTATCGACGTGTTCAAATATTTCGGACCAGAAGAGGAAACATTTATAGAGATCTCTGCTCAATCATTAGACGGATCTCTAGTTGCTACTGCATTCAGAGTTTATTCTGCTAGTATCAACATCAAGTTCAAATGTGCAGATATCTCACTTCTTTCTTATATAGAAGATAAGACACAAAAAATGGTTTTTGCTACCGACGGTGCATTTATATCTTTTGATTTTACTAAAGAAGCTTTTGGTAAACTATCATCTCTTACAACTATTGAAAACAACGCCGAAGAGCTTTTAAGTTTTGATGTGCATTCAAAAGGACTTTCGGTTAAGGGAAATTCTTTCCAATACAACGTACTTAAGGATGGAGCTTTACCTGGATACGAAAGCGATGCATCTTATGCTATCTATAAGAATCAATTCAATTTTGTCGATCAGGAAAATTCTGTATTTCATGTACAAGAAAATAGAATTGTAATTAGCTCACAGGAGAGTGATTCACTTATTGCTGTTGGACTCGTAGAAATTTAAACATGAAGGCAAAATTAACATTTGATCTTAATGATATTGACGAAAAGATAGAGCACCTTAGATGTGTTAAATCATTAGACATGGCTCTTGCCCTTTGGCACATATCAAGCAATCTTAAGAAAGAATGCTATCGGGCTATTGAGAATAACCCAAAGGAAGATCCAACGGAATATGTCGATTTAATCTTTGAAAAAATTTACGGCATCCTGGAAGAGCATTCAATAAACATAGATGATTTAGTAATCTGACAATTTCCATAGAATATGAATTATGAAGAATTAGGTGTAGATGAGATAAAGGCAGAAATAGCTAGACTCAGAAAAATGTCAGATGATTATAAGAATGAGGAGCAAGGCGTAAAATTAACACTAAACAGTATCTACGGAGCCCTTGGGAATCAATACTTTGCATGCTTCAATACAGAAGTTGCAGAGAGTGTTACTCTACAGGGTCAGGATCTAATTAAGTTCGCAGAGAAGATAATCAATAAATATTTCCACGATCATTGGCATCTTGACACAGAGCTGCACGAAAAAATAGGAGTTAGAAACGTTCGACCGGTAACTGCTGAAATGGTTATCTATGTTGATACAGATTCTAACTATGTAAATTTTGGTAACGTAATGTCCTCCTGTGAATTTGACGGTAACCCTTTAGATCTAATACTTAATATTAACGATCAAAGGCTTTCTGGTTATATTACAAAATGTCTGGACATATATGCTAAGAAGTGGAACACTACAAACTACCAGGATTTTGAATTGGAAGCCATTTCAAGAAATGCTATCTTTTTAGGTAAGAAAAAGTACATAGTTAATCTTACCTACGAAGCTCCAGGAAAGCACTATAAAGATCTTTCCAGAATTAAACCCACCGGTATAGAGATCGTGCAGGGAGGTACACCTCCGTTTGCGAGAGAGAAGCTTATTTATCTTTTAAAGCATTTATTCGAAACAGGCCGTGAATTTGACATTCGGACATTTGTTAAAATGCTTAGGGAGATAAAATCCGAATTCAAGATACAAAAGCCCGAGTCCATCTCAATAGGTGTGGGAGTTAATAATATTGAGAAGTTTATTCTGAACGATAGTACAGGATTTGAAGTTGCAAAAGGATGCCCTATGCATGTGCGTGCAGCTGGGTATCATAACTATATCCTTAATAACTCCAAATACAAGGCAAAATACTCGCTGATTCGTTCATCAGAGAAAATCAAGTATTACTTTGTAGCGGTCAATAGCGAGCAAGAAAACAACGTTTTCGGCTATTTAAATGGGGCTTATCCATATGAATATGCTCCTCCTATAGATTTTGACGCACAATTCAATCGAACAATACTTGACCCAATTAATAGATTCATAGAGGTAATGGGATATTCCCCGCTTTCCCCTAACTTACTTTTAGTCAGCGCCTTGTTTTAAAAAGGATCTTTTTGTGGATATATAATTAAAAAAGTATCCAAATGAGAAAATTTCAAGATTTTTATAAGAAAGTAAACGAGCAGGAAGATATCAATCCCGAAAATTTTCAGGATGAAACGGATCTTGAGATAGAGCCAGTATCAGCTTCTAAAACAATCGAGCCTCTTTCAAAAATGACGGATCAAGAAACTGGAGGCAGTTTGGATGAATCTTTCAAAAAGATCCTAGAATTTCAGATGCAACTTAAAGGATTCCATTGGGGAACAGAGGTATATTCAGAACATCAGGCTGCTGGACTTACCTATGAATCAGTAGATGCTATCATGGATACATTAGTCGAAGCATACCAAGGATACGCCGGAAGAATAAAATTCGGGGGTCAATATACTATGATTAATTATGCTGACGTTGATGCATTTGCGTGGTTGGGTGGTATTGAAGAAATAATTAAACAGTTAAGAGAAACAATCGAATATTCTGATGTTCAAAACATCCTTGATGAATTACAAGCTGCAGTTTCCAAGTTCAAATATCTATTAACCCTTAAAAAGTAATGAGGCATCTTAAACCCTTTGATGAGTTGTTTGAAGATCTAGGATCATCTACCGTTCTCAACTTTTCTAGGGAGGATGTTAAAAATCGTGAATCCTATAAAGATCTGATTGCATCGGGCTTCAAAGACATAACCCCTCCAAGGTCTGAAGAGGGTACATTCAGATTCTCACATCCAGCATTCGAGGGGATGGATTATTTAATTTACACAACGGGGTACATCAGGAGACAGGATACAACTAACGATGGACCCTGGCGTAATACATCAATGGTAACACAATCGGTAATACCTCCCGATGTGCCAAGAAGCACATATAGATCAGGCAAGTTTGTAGATAATCCGCCATCAAATGCCAGTATTATATACGGGCAGCCCATCACAGGCCCAGATGATTATGATATAAAATTTGACTGGTTAAAAAGAATCCTAGGTAAAAAAATAGCAAAATTAGCTGGCGTACCCTATAACCCCGGCGCTAATTCAGAAGCAATAAAAAACGCATTACTTAAATTCGCGGAAACATCTCCCAGTGCAGCAGCAAAGGTTAAATTGCAATTTCCTAAGGTGTGGGACGAAATTAAAAACCTTCCCGATATGGATACATTGATAGATCTTGCAGATCTTGGATTTTAATCTGGAACAATTACCCATCTTATCGATAAAAAGAGAATGAAACTAGAATCGTTCGAATTTTTAATCACCTCTCTTATTAGCAATTCTAAGAATGATCATTCATTTTATGAATTGGGTCTTGACATTAGCAATATTACCGATCCATACCATCAGATCATAACTCATCTTCTAAGGGTCTACTACGGGGAAACAGGTGAAGATTGGATATCCTGGTATTTGTGGGAAAGGAAAGAAGGTGATGAGGATCAAGCATGGGATGAGAATAAAAATCCAATATGCTATGATATACCTTCTCTATGGAAGCATATTGAAGAACTGAGGGTGTCCTCAGATTTTCAGGAGTATGTTCCACCAAGAAAAATGACTGAAGAAGAAAGGGAAGAACTATTAAATAATCTTTTCAAACACAAATAATAAGATATGGGATTTCATAGTAGACATATAAGTGATGATTCTTTAATAGCATTTGCTAAAAATGAATTAGGTAGTTTTGATACCTACATGAGAAACGCAGACTCGTATAACCTAACCGGGGAATATGCATCTTGCTTTTGGGATTTTTATCAGGAGGAGAAAGAAGCCAGGGAATCTCTTTGGAACATTTTAAGAAATGAATCTGAGAATAAAGACCATTTGATTAATACCGTTTGTAAATTATGGGAAACGGCAACGAATGAAAAAAATAATTTTGACCAGCTAGAGGGGATACTTAATTATTTAGATCTTGCAGGAAAAATAGGAGAACCCGAAGAAAATTCACACATTAAAAAATTAACAGAAATATTAAAAGAAAGAGTTAAAAAAAATATAAACAATGAATAACGAACAACCCCAAATACAAATTAACATAGCAGGTGCACCTTGGATTACATGCGACTGCGGAAGTCATCTTTTCAGATCACTTATGATGATAAAAAAGATTTCCCAGTTTGAATCCCCAACCCTGAGAGAGGAACAGGTTCCAATCGATATTGTAGTCTGTGAGAGCTGTGGAAAAATACCTAATTTTTTAACCTCAAGAATTAAAGACATCCCAACTGAACTTCTAGCAAAACCCCTTGTTGTTACAGATGAAAAATAACGAAACCATTCCTGAATTATCTTTTGATGAGGAAAAAATAAACTTTCTTTTAAAGAATGCAGAAAAACTACATCTTGTTATGTCTAAAGAACAGATAGATTTTCTTGTTTCCTCCCTGAAAGAAAATCTAGAAAAAATAGAGGAAACAATTAATACTCTGAAAGATCAGGAAAGTGATACTGAAGAAACGGAAGAAAAAAACAACCATGAATAAATTAGATAAACAATATCAAAATCTACTTCAGGACATTTTAGATAACGGAGTTGTAAAATCTGATAGGACAGGAACTGGTACTATTTCCATTTTCGGTACACAGATACGTCACAAGATGAGCGAGGGATTTCCCTTACTCACAACTAAAAAAATGGCTTGGAAATCTGTAGTAACCGAATTACTGTGGTTTTTAAGAGGAGATACCAATATTAAATTTCTGGTAGATAACGATTGTCATATCTGGGACGGAGATGCGTATAAAAGGTACGAGAATGTTTATGAGATAGAAAGCAGGGAGAGTACATACGCTTTGGAAGAACTTCATATGTTATCAGATTTGACGAAAGAACAGTTTATTGAAAGAATAAAAACCGAGAATGATTTCGCTAAGAAGTGGGGTGAATTAGGTCCGATCTATGGTAAGCAATGGAGAAGCTGGGTAGGAGAAAATAAAAGAGCTAAAGGAAGTTTATCCGCAACAACAACCTTTGGGTATATTGACCAAATTCAAAATCTGATAGAGGATCTTAGAACAAATCCAGATAGTAGAAGATTAATGGTATCTGCCTGGAATGTCGGTGAGCTAGACCAAATGGTATTACCACCTTGTCATTATGGATTTCAAGTTTATACGACCGAATTGAGTGATATAAGAAGATATAATATTTGGTTCAATAACAACTACGAAACCGGTATGGAGAGATTCTTCGATCCTAACAATCTACCCGATTTCGATAACCCATATTATACACCAACCCCAAAGAGATCAATTTCTTTAATGTGGAATCAGAGAAGCGTAGATACATTCTTAGGATTACCTTTCAATATTGCTTCTTATGGGCTACTGTTAGAAATTATTGCAAAAGCAGTAAATATGATTCCTGATGAACTCATTGGTAATTTGGGGGATACCCATTTGTACTCTAATCACATCGAGCAAGCTAAAGAACAGATTGGTAGAAAATATACACCAGAGGAAAGAAGTGAATTTTTGGAAAATGCAATGGGCAAAGATTCATATAGATTAGCGGTATCAGAACTTATGCCTTTCGGAGGGGGTATGAGCGAGTATTATGATTTGTATAAGATACCATACTACACAAGAACCCCGTTTGAATTGCCTA
>Ga0208232_1000160_pt1 | contig 15844 bp, 13 predicted proteins | sample LakMenEpi24Aug12_FD_150729 | JGI IMG/M metagenome (GOLD analysis project Ga0208232, IMG submission 150729) | Freshwater microbial communities from Lake Mendota, WI - 24AUG2012 deep hole epilimnion (SPAdes) | ecosystem: Environmental > Aquatic > Freshwater > Lake > Epilimnion/Euphotic zone ... | reverse complement strand
AGCTGAGTGAAGGGGCCTCAGCCCCCTCCAGCGAGCTGCTGGCGCAGGGCCGCCAGGGCTTTCTTCTGGGCCCGCTGCACCGACATGCAGCTGATCTCCAGCCGCGTGGCCGCCTGCCTGAGCGACAGGCCCTCGAGGACGGTGAGCCGCAGGGCCGTGGCCTGGGCTGCCGGCAGCTGCTCCACCAGCTGCTCCAGCGCCAGGCCATTCATGGCCTCGCTGATGGCCGGCTCGACTTCTGGCGCTGCCAGCTGATCGAGCAGGCACGGCTCGCCATCGGCTGTGGCATCGAGGCTGATGTGGCCGAGCGGGCAGGTGCCCTTTTCATGCTCGCGGCGGGAGATGCGCACCAGCCGCACCCGATCGCGCAGGTGGTGCTGCAGGGCCCCGGTGATGCAGCGGCGCAGATAGGGCCCAGCGGGCTCGCCTGCCCTGCAACGGGGAGCGGAGCGCACCAGGGCCTCCCGGGCCACCTGGATCAGATCCTCCCGCTCCACCAGCGGGAACAGGCGCCGGGCAGTGGCTGAGGCAATGGCATCAGCCAGGGGCAGGTGCTCCAGCACCAGGGCATCACGGGCCCGCAGGGCAGAACGGCTGAGGGCTGGGGACTGCTGCTTGCGGCGGGAGGGGGAAAGCGGGGAAGCCATCTGGGGACGGCGGAGAACCCCACCCCCACCGGCCGGCCGCAGCGCCGCGGCAAGGACGCCCCACATCGGAGGGCGCCAGGCCCGATCCTTGACGCGGCGTGAGGACTGGCCGAGGGATGCGGTGGGTGTGCGCCGGTCCGGTGGCCAACCTCCCCCTCCCCCACTGCCGGTGCTGCAGGGTGCCCAGCCCAAGGACCGCCCAATCGAACCGTCAGGCCGTTGCGGTGAGCCGCCTCGCTGATGAACCTGCGGCGTCCACTCGCTCGCTGGGGAGGGAGGCAGCCATTGCTCCAGGAAGCCCAAGCCCGCGGGCGTTGCGGCGAAACCCGAAAGCCGGAGGCGGAGTGCCTCCGGCCCCGGGAGCTCAGAGCACCCGCACCTCGGCCTGGGGACCGAGCACCCGGTGCTGATTGGCAGCCAGGATCAGGGCCTCTTCCCAGGGCACGTAGTGCGGCTGGGCGCAGATGTGGCCCTCGCGATCGAGGAACAGCACCCGCAGCAGCTGGCCAGCGGCATCGAGGAGATGCACCGAGATGATGCGGATCGGGCAGGAGCGGCTGAGGGGAGTGGCGGCCATGGCTGGGCTGGCGAACGACACCACCGACACGCCCCGTCGCCGCCTGCGCCGCGCAAGGGGAGCGCAGCGACTCGCGTCAGCCCTTGCGCGGTGCGCAAGCCGGGGCAGGACGGGTGGCGTGATCGCCAGGGCCCAGGGGCGCCTCTTCGTTTCGCTCAGCCCCGGTGCTGAGTGTCAGCCAGTCGGCTCTTGCCGCATGACGCCCGAGAAACCCATCATCACCGGGGGCTGATAGGGCCTGAGCTGCTGGGCGGTTGCCTCCAGGAAGGCCACCAGGATCGTGATCAGCAGGATGTAGTCCCGCAGGGCTGGCTCCAGCGGTCCGTGGGCCGTGGGTTGCTGGGCAGCCAGCACCGTCTCCAGTGGTGCCCAGAGCGGGTTGGCGCGTGCCTCGGCGTAGATCTCCGCCAGACGGGCACTGTGGGCAGGATCTGCCAGCGACGCCGATTCGGCGGAGTGCGCGAAGGCATTGCGCAGCTTGCGCAAGGCAGAGAGAGCCCGCTCCACCGGGGCGTCGATCAGGTCCAGACGGCGAGCGAGGGCGACCTTGGCACCCAGGGAACCCAGGGGCCGATCCGGCAGAAACAGCCCATCAGCACGGCTGGGTGCCGGGGCCATCAAGGCTTGAAGCAGGTGCTCAAGGGCGGCATCGACCCTGGCGACGCCCACGAGGACTGCGCCACGTCCACGCTCTTCCAGCATCTGCAGGGCGATGGTGCGGGCCGCAGCAACAGCGGCGGCTTCCGGGGTGTGGGGCAAGCCTGATGCCATGGCTTGGGGCAGAGAAGTCAGCTCCGGCCGATGAAGGGTGACGCCTTGCCGCTGTAGCTCACCACCACCCGCTTCTTGGCCCGCGTGGCCGCCACATGCAGCAGGGAGCGCTCCTGCTGCTCGAACAGGTCCCGTGAGAGGGCATCAGGCCGTTTGTTGACTTCCACCTGCAGGGGCATCTGGGAGGCATCCAGCCCCGGCAGAAAGACCTGGTCGAACTCCAGACCCTTGACGCGGTGCATGGTTGCGAGCCGCAGGGCTGGATCGCTGGGGTCGTCGGACTCCTCAGCGTTGATCACCCGGGTGGCGAAACCCTCGCCCTTGAGCAGGGCTTCGAGCTTCTCGACGGCCTTGTTGGTGCGAGCTGCCACGCAGGTGGAGGCGAGGGACTGTTGCTCGTCGCGCAGCTGACGCAGGGTGCTCACCAGGAACCGCTGCTCCTCCGCTGGATCCTCGAAGCCCTGCACCAAGGGATGATCGCCATGGAGCAGGGAGCGGTAATCGCTGGCGGGATCGCTGCCCCCATCGAGATCATCGAAATCGAGGCCGTGGAGCACGGCGGTGGCCCAGGCACGGGTTTCCTCGGTGGTGCGGTAGTTGATACGCAGCTTGCGGGCGCGGCCGCGGATGTCGATGCCGCAGCGGCTGAGCACTACCGGCTTGCCGTAGATCCGCTGGTGGGGATCGCCGACGATGAACAGGTCGTTGGCGCGGGGCTTGCCCACCAGGGCCCGCAGCAGCGAGAAGGAGGCCACATCGAGATCCTGGGCCTCATCCACCACTACGGCGGCATAAAGGGGCGGGCCATCGGCCTTCTGGATCAGGTCGGCGGCGATCTGTTTGGCCTCCTCCGGCTCCCATAGACCCCGCTGACGGAATTCTGCGCGCACCGCGTCGAACACCGGCCAGATCTGGGCACGTTGCGGGCGGCTGAGACGGGTGCCGCGTCCGACGCGGCGGGCCATCAGGTATTCATCGCGGCTGCGGCAGCCTTGGGCCAGCACCACGTCTTTCCACTCCTCGCGGTAGAAGCGCTCATCTAGACCCAGCGAGGTATCGGCCACATCCATGGCCAGGCTCCAGCAGCTTTCACGCGCCTCGTCGTTGAACACGCGCACCTGCAGGCCCTGACTCTTGAGGAAATTCATCACCCAGCCATCGAGGTGAATCACCTCGATCCGCTGCAGTTCCTCGGGGCTGCAGATCTTGGTGAGACTGGCGCGGATGTCGGTGGCCAGGTTGCGGGTGAAGGTGGTGAACAGCACCCGGCCGGGGGAGCTGGTTTTGATCAGCTCGTTTGCCAGCCAGCGGGCCCGGTGCATGGCCACTACGGTCTTGCCGGTGCCGGCGCCGCCAAGCACCCGCACCGCGCCACTCCAGTTGCGCTCGACAAGACGGCGCTGGCTGGGGTGGAGAAAGACGCGCCAGCGCTCCAGCGGTGCCGAGAGCATCGCTTCCAGCACGTCGTCGTCGGTGATCACGAGGAACTCGGCCTTGCTCTCCGGCGTCTCCAGCGCCGCCGCCACATCGGTGGGATCGATGGCAGCGGGGCGCTGTCGCTCCAGCTCCTCGATCACCACCTCGATCGGCTTGCCATCAGCCAGCAGGATCAGGCCATCGACGCAGTCCTGCGGCACCCACTCGATCAGACGACTGAGGGCCTCTTCGCTGGTGACAGCCCGGACAGCGGGCAGCAGGGCTTCTGGGACGCCAAGCACCATCAATTGGTCGTCGCTGCAGCCGGCAAACAGCGATGCGGGCTGGGTCTGCGCCGCAGGGGCTGGCTCGGGAGCGGGCTGGATTGCCGGGGTGTTGCTCGCGAGGGCTTCGCTGACGGCGGCCGCAATCGCATCACCCACGGCCAGCTCGGCAGCTTCCACATCCACCACCTGCAGGGCACCGGAGACGCGGTTCACATGGCAGGTGCGGCGCCGGGCCCATTGGTATGCGTCGTCGTGCTTGTCGATCCAGAGCAGCACGTAGGTGTCGCCTTCATCTGGGGCGCGCACGATGCAGCGGATGTCCTGATCCACCCGGATCGAGCGGATCATTGGGTCCTTGCCGCCTTCGATGCGCTCGTAGTTCAGCCCCGGACTGCGGGGGTTGGCCCGGAACTTGGAGATGAAGGTGGCCACCTTGCCGCGCGCCTTCTCCGGCAACCGCCCGAACGCCTTGAAGAAGTCGTTGGAGAGGGCAACGGTGAGTCGGGGCTCGCTCATGGCAGGAGGCGGTCGTGGATCAGGAGGGTGTGAGCGCTTGGCCCAGGGCGGCGGCTGTGGCGACAGGAGGATCCTCCACCGACCAGCAGCGCCAGCCTGCCGCCGTGAACGCTTCCGCCTCAACGGGATCGCTCACCACCGCAAGGAGTTGCTCGGGCCAGGCCAGTTCAGCCTGGGCGAGCACGTCGCCGCGGGAACCCTCCAGTTCAAAGGCCTGTTCAGGCAGGGGCCGATCGGTGCCTTGCCAGGCTGCCTCCAGCGCCTGCAGCAGTGGCTGGAGAACAGCTGGTGCCAAGCGGCCCAGGTCCTGCCAGGCCCGCTCACGTTCAAGCGCTGCGTTTTCCAGAGCGCCTGGGCCTTGCGGGGCTGCGTTGGCCGGATCGGCCGCCACCCACACCGTGGGTGGATCGACGACGGCGGGTTGCTCGCTGCCACCCCAGCCCGGGGTGGAGATCAACAGATGGGGCAGGAACTGGAAGAGGTTGCTCTGACGCAACCACTCCCGCCAGCTGGCCTGTTGCTGTTGCTCGCTGGCGTTTGGGTCCAGCTCGAGATGGATGGCCCGGAAGCTGGCGAAGGGATGGCGGCGCTCATGCAGGCCCATGTCCACCAGGTTGAGGATCTGCAGGCCGGGAGCGGGGATGAGCTGCTGGCCCACCCGCCGCGAGGCTGCTGAACCCTGCCACTCCTGCACGTGGGCAGCGAGCTGCATGGCGTCGGCAGCGGCCATCAGCTCAGGGGAGTCGAGAGGCAGGGGTGAGGCCTGGGCCAGGCAGAACTGCTGCGCCAGGCCCTGCCAAAGGGACTCGGAGGGGTTGGCCAGGTAGGTCATCAGCAGCTCCAGGCTGCCGGCCAGCTGGGCCTGGCGGGGCATCAGCAGCGGCTTTGGCAGGGCCTTGAGCAGCTCCGGTGGCCACCAGCGCTCGGTGAAGGTTTCGGGCTTGTTGGCGAACGCGGCCATGACCCCCACCGCCAGGCCATTGGGTTCAAGTGGTGCCTGGGCTGTCGGCGGTGCTTCCACCACGTCATCCCAGCTCAGTGCCCAGAACAGATATCGGCCGCTGCGCAGCAGGGCCATGCGCTGTTCAGCATCGGTGGCCAGCCGGCCGCGGTGGTATTCCCAGCCATCGGTGTAGATGGCGATCGGCTTGCCGCCGGCGGTGGGGGTGAGCAGGAAGTCGGCGCGGGAGAACGCACCCACGCCCTCGGCCTCACCGATCGGCACCTGCTGCTCCACCTTCCAGCTCACCACGGTTGGGCTGTCGTTGGGGCCCTGGCCGCTGTTGAAGGTGAGCAGATAGCCCTTGTTGCCCTTGATGAAGTCCTCGCGCAGGGTGACGGTGACACCAGGTGGCTTGCCTTTGCCTTCCCGCAGCTTGTCGATGAAGCGCAGCTCCAGTTCGCTTTCGGCGCGGGTGTTGATCACCACTTCCGAGAGGCTGCGCTCTGAGGGCTGCAGCTCCTGCCAGCGGTTCAGGATCGTCTGCAGTTGTTCGATGGCGCGCCGTTTGCTGGTGCGCTCGCGATCAAAGCGCTGCCGGTACATGAAGATGCAGCGGTAGCAGCCGTCGCTGCAAGGGCAGCCCTGCAGATGCTGCAGGGAGCGCTCGAAGACAGCGCGTAGATCCTTGCCGCCCGCCTCGATCAGCTGGCGCACGTAGCCGGTGCCTCCCGGCACCGAATCAAACAGGTAGAGGAAGGTTTTGCGCTGCTGGCTGCCGGGCTGGGGTTCCTCGCCGAGGGCGGATTGCAGGTGGTCCACCTTTCCCCCGAAGCGCTGGCGCAGACCCAGGTGCAGGGCCCCCACGAACGACGGCTGGCCCGCCTCATCCCAGAAGCTGGCGCCGGGGAGCAGGAAGCGCAGGGCCTCTGAGTTGAACTCTCGGTACATGAACAGCAGCTGGCGCAGCTCGGCGGCATCAGGCTTGTCGCGGTAGCGGCAGCCCCAGGTGTGGTTGCTGGCCTTGGCGGGGCCGCGCTGCACCTTGCCGCAACTGCGGCAGAGCTCAAAGCCTTTCACCTTGAGGGCCTTGCCAGCAATGGCATGGCTGGCGCCCACCACGGCCTGCTCGCCGAAGTTGATCTCACGGAAGGTGGTGCTGGCCAGGTATTCCACGCCGAAGGGGAACTCCTCATCGGCGATGGCCAGGGAGATTTCCCGGCGGCTGTGATCGGGCACGATCAGCAGCTCGCGGTGGAAGAACAGCGGGTTGCGTTCATCGCTGTCATCCCCGAAGCGGCTACGGGAGTCTTCCGTGGTGGCCTGCACCTGTCGCAGGCGGGCCATCTCCTTCACCTGGCCGTGGTCGGCGTAGCCGCTGCTGCCGCAGCGGGGGCATTCCTTGCGGCCGAAATCGTCGTCGGTTTCGCGGCTGGCGTAGGAGCAGGAGGGGCAGAAACGCCAGCGCTCGGGTTGGTTGAGGTTGAGATCGACCTGGTCGACCTTGACGCGGCGGCCCTGGGCATAGAACTGGCCATCGGGCACCAGCTCGCGGATGGCCACGTTGGCGGGGCGCTCGTAGGAGAGGGGCGGCAGTTCCTCACTGCGGCGGCCATCACCACCGCTCCCAGCACCGGATCGCGCTGGCAGCTTGCGCCAGAGCACGGATTTGAGCGTTACGCCCGCCTCCGGGAAGGAGTAGTTCGGCAGGAAACCCTCGTCGGTGAGCATCGCCAACAGGGGCCGGCCGTCGAGGTCTTTGCGCAGCTGGTTGTAGGCGAACTGCTCGCGGCGGATGGAGTCTTTGGCCTCTCGCTCTTCGGGGGTGAGACCGTCGTCGGGTCGTTCGCAGAGCTTGTTGTAGCGCTCGCGCAGTTTGCGGGCCTCTGCACCCAACCGCTTCCGTTCAGCCACCAGATCGCGCAGGCGGGCCAGCAGTTCCTGCGCGAAGGGCGCATCGAAGGCGCCATCACCACAGCCATCGGCGGGGGTGAGCAGGAAGGTTCGCAGATCAGCGGCACTGGCCGGCTGCAGCTCTTCTCCGAACAAGGCACAGAAGCGCTCCAGCAGATCGGCCTGATGGGCCTGCACCCAGCCCAGCCAGGTGTAGGGGAACTCCTGAGGGATGGTGCCGCTGAGGGCCTTCTCCACGCCATCGAGCACCGGCTTGAGCTTGCGCGGCAGTGCCAGCGGATCAAGCCCGCCGGCCACCCAGCGATCGAGGCTGTAGGCGAGCAGCTGGCGGCGCAGGATGGCTGCCGCATCGAGGTAGCAGCCAGGGGGATTCACCTGCCCCTGCAGCATCTCGCGCGGGTCGGAGAAGAAGTAGAGGTCGTGGGCGGTGCCCGTCACGAGCGTGCCCACCATGGCGTTACCTTCGCGGCGGCCGGCACGGCCGATGCGCTGCAGGTAGTTGGCCGGTTCGGGCGGCACTGAGGCCAGCAGCACCGTGGAGAGATCGCCGATGTTGATGCCCATCTCCAGGGTGGAGGTGGCCGAGAGCAGGTTGGGGTCGCTGCGGTATTCGCCGCGGATGAACTGGGTTTCCAGCCGTTCGCGATCGCCGCGCTCCAGCAGGCCGGTGTGTTCGCGGGCGACGATGCGATGCACCTCGCCGCGTTGGTAGAGCCGCCGATAAAGCGGTAGCCCGCCGCGGGGATCAGGCCGGTAGCTGCCGGGGCAATGGCGCACCTGGCAGGGCAGGCCATCCCAGAGGCTGAGCTGGTCGGTGGGCACGCTCTGCATGTCGCCGCAGTGCTCGCAGCGCACGGGGTGGGCCTCGTGGCTCACGCTCACCGCTGCTGGCGGGATCGCCCAGATGCGCTCACCACGGCCGCCGCTGAACTGCACCAGCAGGCCGGCCTGGCACAAGGCGTCGACGACGGCGTTCAGGGCTTCCTTCTGCTGTTCGGCGTCCAGGTGGACGGTGGGGGTCATGGTGCGCAGCAGCCAGTGCTGGGCCCAGGTGGGCCGGCCGGAGTCGCGCACCAGCTGCTCGAAGCGCCCTTTGCCGCGGTAGCTGGTGAGAAAGATCGGTCGACTGGCGCTGCGTCCGAACTTCGGCGTGTAGGGGATCTGGTTGAACGGGTAGGTGTTTTCGCCTCCGCTCTCGAGGTACTCGCTGGTCTTGCCGTCGCGCCCCTCCAGCTCGCTTAAGGCCAGAGCACCGCGTTGGCGCAGGTGCTGCAGCAGGCCCACCACCAGCTGCTGCAGTTGCCCGAGGCGCAGGCCGCGCAGGGGCTCCACCTCGTTCTGCAGCCGGCTGAGCAGGGCTGGCAGCAGCTTGTTCACGGCGGCGGGATCCACGGCGGCGGCCAAGGCACCGGCCTGCTCCACCGACGAGCCAAGGCGGGAGCGGTAGCCAAATTCGGCGGCCACCTCAAAGCGCAGCCGATCGCACACGAAGCGCATGAGGGTGCCATTGACATCCAGGCTTGGCGTGAGCTGCTGCTGGAGCGCATCCCATTCGCGCAGCCACTCCAGGTCGTGGGGGATGAAGGTGGCGGCGAAGTCGACGGGGTTCGGGAAGCGCTGCTGCCAATCACTGATCAGGCGCTCCTGCAGCTGATCAAGTGGCAGCGGCGCGCCGGCTTGCTGCACCGTGGTGGTGAGGGCGGTGCGGAAGGAGGTGCGATAGGCGCGGGCCGCGATGTAGCCGGCGCGGTGGGCAGCGTCCTGCACCGAATCGGAGAAGGCCAGCAGCTTCTTGTCGCCGTTGAAGGCGGAGGCAAACAGGGAGGCGCTCCAGGTGCTGGTGAGGTTCGCCGCAGAGGAACCAATCAACAGCAAACTCTGCTGGGCGTTGCAGTAGGGGCAGTCGCGGCTGACCCGCGGGTGGTTGTTGTCGTCGACGATGCTGCAGTCGGGGATGTCGACCGGCAGCAGCTCACGGCTCTGGCAGCTGGGACAGACGGGCACAGCGCCGGTTGGCGTGGCATCGGCCAGCTCTTTGGCGGGGTGAAACGACAGGCAGCTGGCACACAGCTGGTGGCTGCAGGCTTCCTCACTGGAGGGGCCGCCCTGGGGGAAGAGGTAGCGGAGCTCCGGAGCTCCGGAGAAGAACGCCTTGTAGAAGTTGCGGAGGTTGTTGGCGCGGTCCAGCGTGTTGCTGGTGGAGTTGAGCGCTGTGGAGGTCCAGGCCGTGGCGCCGCAATCGCGGCAATGCACCACGGGCAGGTGAATGCTGCTGTCGCTGCCGGCGAGATCGTCGGAATGGCGCAGCTGGGGTGTGGCTTCCACGGAAGCCACCATGCGTTTGAGCTCGCGCAACCAGAGCTGAACGCGCAGGTTGAGCCAGGGCACCACCACGGGGCTGCCATCGAGCTTGGTGGTGGCGCGGCGGGCGTGGGCGATCAGGGCCAGCAGGCTCTCCAGCAACAGCACGCGGTAGCGGCGGGGATAGCGGTCGCCCAGGCCCAGCTGTCGGGAGAAGCGCGCCAGCAGCTCCTCGATCGAGCAGGTTCCCTCGGCCTGGCGCACCAGGTTGTGCACGGCCGGCAGGGTGCCGAGCTGCAGCCCAAGGGCCAGCCGCCAGTCGTTGTGGCTCACGTTGCCGTGCGGTGGTGGAGCCAGGGCATCGCCAAGCCAGAGCGCCGCCTGGGCGGCGATGTAGGCCTCAGCCGTGGCGGCACGTTCGGGATCCAGCTGATCCATGGCATCCAGGCCGGGCGGTGGCAGCAGCTGGAGCCCACCTGATTCACCGGGGTCGCCGTAGGCGGTGTGATCCCGGAAGAACTCCTCGGGGCTGAGGCGCTCCTCCACGATCAAGGCAGCGGGCTCGAACCTGCTCGCGAAGATCTGGCCGGCGTAGCTGAGCATCGCCTGGCTGGCTTCTGGGCCACCGAGGGTGGCGGAGGTGCCCACGCACACCAGCTCGTCGCCCGGGCACTGGAGGCGGTCGCGCAGACGGCGGATCAGACAGGCCAGATCGGTGCCCTGGGCGCCATCGAAGGTGTGGAACTCATCCACCACCAGATAGCGAAGAGTGCTGGTGCCATCCGGCAGCCGGCCGTTGTGCTCCCACAGGCTCTGCACGTGGGGCTGGATCAGCAGGTAGTCGAGCTGTTTGTAGTTGGTGAGCAGGATGTCGGGAGGAGCCTTGTGCAGCGCCTCCTTGTCGGTGATGACACTGGTGGCGGTCATCGCCGCCGTCGGCGCGTCGTCGGACGCACCGATATAGAGGCCAGCGCGCAGGCCCGCGAGGGCTGGGATGGTGTGGATCAGATCGGCGATGCGCCGGGCCTGGTCGGTGGCCAGGGCATTCATCGGATAGATGAGGATCGCCTTGATGCCGCGGCTGCCCTGGGCCTGCTGCTGGCGGCAGTGATCGAGCAGAGGCACAAGGAACGCCTCGGTTTTGCCGGAGCCGGTGCCCGTGGCCACCAGGGTGTTGACGGGGCTGCCGGGAGACAGGCGCTGGAAGGCCTTCTCCTGGTGCCGGTAGGGCGGAAAGGGGAGGGGGATCTGCGGGAACCAATTGCGGCCGCTGCCCTGGTGAAAGGGCAGTGCCACCGACACGTAGGGGCCCTTGAGCAGCTGCTCGCGATCCGCGAGGAAGCGATCGATCAGCCCGGCAAAGCCTGGCGTGGTGGGGTGGAAGGCGGTGCGGATGGCGTCGGCCGCCACCTGCTCCAGCTCGCTGGCGACGACGGAGGGGAGCAAGACGCAGCGCTGATCAGGAGCACAGGCTAGGCGAGATCGCAGTGGTTCCAGTGGCGTTGAACTTATGCAGAACTCGCATCATTCGATAGTGCGATCAACCCGCTGCCCTCGGGAGCTGACCATCAATCAGGAACAACTCACGCGGGTAGTGATGCAGCTGGTCATCGTCATGGCACAGAAAGGACACGTGATCGCCGGTGAGCTCCGTGGTGATCTCAACCTGATCAAAGGGAGTTGAATGAAACACGGCCGGTGTCAGGACACCCACCTGCACGAGCGAATCCTGCGAGCGGGCGCTGAGATATTCAAAGGCCTCAAAGCCTTGATCCCGCATCCATTCACCCAGCTGCTGGGTAGGGCCGTAGTGAAGAGGATCCCGCAGCCTTGCCTGGGCACCCTCGTCGGCAATGGCCTGCAGCTGCAGGCCCCGCGCCGCATTCAGTAGGACGGAGAACAGCGTCTGACGCCGGCGGATGGGTGCTGGCGGCGGGTCGATCAGCCCGTCCCAGAACAACAGGGCGTAGTAAGCACCCTCCACCAGCGAACCACCGCGACTGCGGGAGCCGTAGAACATCCCCCTGTTCTGACGGCTACCGAAACGTGATCCATGCCTCAGGGGCGGGTAGCGGAAGGGGGTCGTGAGCAGTGGATGGCTGGGCGCACCGGAACCAGGGGCTGGAAGCTGGGGCTTGCTGCTTTCAACCAAGGCCTCCAGGCGGGCCAACTGGGAGAGGTCATCGACCAGAGGCGCCAGACTGTCGATGCCCTGTTGTTGCACCAGCCGCAGCACCGTCCCCTGCAGGGGTACCAGGGGTGCGGTGGCTGCGAGGGGTCGCAGATCCATCACTCAGATGGGAGCGCGCATGGCATCGAGGTAGTGCACGATCTCGACCAGCCCCTCGGTGCGCTGCACCTGGTCAGCCGGCACGCCACCGGTGTGGCGGTTGGCCGTGTGAAACCAGTGACGCAACAGTTTTCGATCGTTGCCGACCAAAACCGAGAGGCTTCGGTACAGGCGGATCAGCAGCAGCGCCAGCTCACCGGTTTTGGACGTGGGATCGATGCCGGTGGCTCGGGTCAGGGTGGAGCGGTCTTTGCCCAGCACCTTGGCGAGGGCCGTGCGGCTCAGCTCCAGCTCGTCGGCCGCGCGCAGCACCGCCTGCAACAGCAATTGGGAATCTGAGAGCGAGGCCTGGACCTGGGGAGCCGGTGGGGCGCGATCGACAACGGACATTGAGCTGCGGTATTTGCATCAACCCTAGCCCTGGAAGGGCAAATGCATCAACACGGAGTTTGGTTCGGGTGGAGTGTCAGCGCAGCTCAGCTCGCCAGCCCCGGTGAATGGGTTTAACAGGGGAACATCAAAGCGGCTGAAGTCGGCCACGTTGCGCGTGACGACGGTGAGCCGATGGATCCTGGCGATGGCGGCGATCATCGCGTCCTCGTAGAGCGTGTCGGATTGGCGATGCATGAGCTGGGCCCAGCAGCGAAAGACCGCTCCATCCATGGGAAGAACGTTGAAGGTGACGCTCACCTGATCGAGCCACTCCTCGATCTCGGCCGCTTTGGCGGGATCCTGTTCGCGGGTGAGCTCAATGCCGGCCTGGATTTCGCCAAGGGTGACACTGGCGAGATGGAGATCGGCATCGTCCACGCTGTGGAGCCAGGCGAGCACAGCGCCATGGGGTTTCGGCCGGCGCAGCTCCGAAACCACGTTGGTGTCGAGCAGAAACGCCACCGGCCTACAGGGGCTGAACCGTTCGCCTGCGAGCGTGCCCCCGGGGCGGCACCAGCAGTTCGCTCCGCGCCGCAGGTGCCAGCAGCAGCTCCTTGAGGCTGGGCCGCGCGGCGGCCTGAAGCCGGCGCCACTGCTCGATCGGCACCAGCACGGCGGCTTCGCGGCCGCGCCTGGTCACCACCTGGGGGCCTTCGCGCTGAGCCGTATCGAGCAGCTCGCTGAAGCGCGCTTTGGCGTCCTGAACCGGCCAGACCGTCATCGGCTCTCTCCGCTGACTAGTACTCTGACCAGTTTAAAGGCAGCCGGGCTTATTGCGCTCCTGGCGCCAGCAACACGGGGAAACGGCGCACCTGCTGCGTTCCCCCCGCAATGCCGTAGGCCTGCTCTCGGCCCTGGAGCGTGCCTGCTCTGAGGAGCTGCCCGCCCTTCGCCTTGAGGATCTGGAAGCACGGCTGGAGGCATGAGTGGATCGCCGCCCGCTGGAATTGATGCGTGCGGTGCTGCGGGATCCGTTTCAGGGCATCGGCAAGCCGGAACCCTTGAAGGTTCTGGGCCCAGGGGTTTGGTCCCGCCGGATCACCCAGGAGCACTGCTGTGTGGTCCTCGTGAAGGCGGATCGGGTGGAGTTTCTGCAGGGGCGCTACCACTACTGATCCCTACCCGCTGCGGCCGCCGCCGAACCTGCGGTCTGTGACAGGAGGCCTCAAGGGTGGAACTGGTTAACCAGGCGTGCCCATCCGCTTGTGACCTCCTCCACCCCGCCGCCCGCGCCAGACTTGGGGGCAACATCGCATCGCTGGCCTTGCCTCGATCGCCTTGGCACCACCCAGGCCTTCGGCGGGCTTGCCATCGGCTTCATCGCCCTGTTTTCCTCCTATGACCACATCCCCTTCGCCGGCCGCAGCCTCCAGCTCCAGCGGCAGTGGGGAATCGTATTCATCATTGCCTCGGTGGCGACAGTGGTTGGTGGGTTTGTGCAATACAGCGCGCCACCTAGGCGCGACGCTCAACTGGCGTCGCGATCCCGACTACGAGATGCGCATGACCTCCAAGCTGATCGAGATCGAGCAGATCAAGAAAGAAACCGAGCAGCTGAGGCGCGAGAACATGCGGCTGCACGAGATCGAGTGCAGGCTCGATGCCTTGTTGCTCAGTGCCGATTCCTGCTCCTCGATACCCCCCGAAACCGACTGCACCTGAGCGAAGCGGTGGCGCTGCTGATGGAGCAACTGCGGCCGGGCAGAGATCCCCAACCTCAGCAACCTCAGCCCCCTGGCATGCAGTTCAGGCCAAGAAGCTGGCACCTGCTCCACCCATGGGCTCAACCGCGGCCCACTGGGGGTACGCGGCCCTGCAGACCTTGTGTAGCAGATCAAACAAGTGGTTCTCGGGTCCGAGAACCCCCCTAAGATTGAGGCACTGTTGTGAGCCACTCAGTGCTGGCGGTCTATTCAACCGAATCGTTGCACCATTGCGGTGGTGGTTCTCGGACGGCAACGCCGCTTAGGCCGTGGTTCTCGGAACCTGCCAATAAAGAGTTAGGCCTCACACAGCGACCGCGCGTCGACTGGGAGATCGTCATGTCATCGCCTTACCTCGAACCGAATCGCCTACCGGACATCCTCGCGGCAATCCAAGTAATGGGATCACACTTGTGGGACAGTCGGACAGTTGAAGACTGGAAGCTTAACCTCGGTGACAAACCGCAGAGCGCCGGAACATGGGAGAAGCTGTTCCTAGATCATCCAGAGTTCTTTGGAACAAACAACTGGAACGGCTGCGAACTTCATGTCCTACGCTTACGGCGAGCATATGAACGCAGCGTCAACCCGGACACGTTCGTAGAGCTGTCAAAGGAAGAAATGCAAGCCCTTAAGGACTCGGGCGGGTATGCCAAGGCAAAGCTGGCTCGTCGCCCGCTTACGCCGTCCCAGGTTGAAGCACTAATGAAGACGGCCATTGAACTGCAGGTCCGAGCTGCTGCACTCGCAGACCGCCAACGCTTCTGGGTGTCGCTGGCAGCACCAGCGGTTACAGGCCTGCTCGGGGCTGCGTTGGGCTACCTCCTTAAGTCCGGGCAACAGTGAGGCCTAACAACTCGCTCGAGCCGACCCGCTACGGCAGGCGGCGCCAGGCCGGTCCGCGGCGCGGAAGCATTTTCGCGGCCCGGCCTGGCGCCACCTGCCTCCGCGTGCCGGCTCAGCTCGAACGTTAGGCACGGAGACAATCCAGCAGCGATAATGGATGTAGAGGATTCCTGATGAGACTGTTCGACCTGCTACGGACGCTTGACAGCGAAATTGATCCTGTGCGCTGCAAGATTCATCTTGCGTGCTCGAATGGTATCGATGACCTTCTGCAAGTGTTTCTTGCGGGCAAGTTCGATGAGTGGCAGTCGTGGCAGACAAAGCGCAACTTCGAGCGCCCGCTAGTACTATCTCTTATCGCACTGCCACAGCCAGCGCAGTGGCTGTTCGCCGGTGTGCACGATGTAATGGGGTCGGAACAAGGCGGAGACGGATTTCACTACGAGTTGAGAAGGCGTGATGCGACCGATGAATTTGACGGACGTCTGGTGGTCTCGTTCAGGCGGCCGGGTCGGCAGTCGTATCTGCTCGCAGAACGGTGGTCCAACCAGCTTGCGATCGTTGAAATAAAACCAGAACGAATGAGGATCAGTGAGTTTCGAGGATACTCGTGGACACTTCTCACCAAGAGTCAGCTCGACATCGTCGTCAGGCAAGCCGTCCATTCGTGGCGGGCCGCCCTGTCAGCCGTCTCGGGCGTCTACTTGATCTCAGACAGAGCTACTGGAAAGCTCTACGTGGGAAGCGCAACAGCGGGCGAGGGTATATGGAGTCGGTGGTGCGCCTATTCTGCCACCGGACATGGTGGGAACATTGAGCTAAAGGCTCTCCTTAATCGCGAAGGCTCTGAATACGCTGATAACTTCCAGTTTAGCGTTCTCGAGATAGCCGACACGCATGCGAGTCAAGATGACGTGCTGGAACGCGAGACCTACTGGAAGCAGATGCTCCTCAGCCGTACACCTTACGGGTACAACGCGAACTAGACCATGAGCTCGTGCCTAACAACCAGATACAGAAGACGGGTGCTGAGGCTGGGTTCTATGTTGAGATCTCTGCCCGCTTCTGATCTGGAGCGTTACTCTTCAAAGAACTCCCCCCCGCCGTCAGGAAAGTTGTCGCCCGTGCTTTTGACCATGCGGGGGCTCAAGGAGATGACCAGTGCGGCGTTACAGCGAGGCTGTCAAAGCTGACATCAGGAAGC
>Ga0208232_1000158_pt1 | contig 15957 bp, 14 predicted proteins | sample LakMenEpi24Aug12_FD_150729 | JGI IMG/M metagenome (GOLD analysis project Ga0208232, IMG submission 150729) | Freshwater microbial communities from Lake Mendota, WI - 24AUG2012 deep hole epilimnion (SPAdes) | ecosystem: Environmental > Aquatic > Freshwater > Lake > Epilimnion/Euphotic zone ... | reverse complement strand
GGCCAAATTGCCTATAAGAATATTTTAAATGCCATTGTTCATAATCATATTCATCTTTTGGAATATAGTTAATTGCTTCAGTCATTATCCAAGTTTCCCTATCAGTTAAGCCAGGAATTTCTGTGTCAAGGTGGTATGCATTTTGTCTATGAGTGTCAAAATAGCTATCTCCTGGTTCATCAAATTGGAATGGATTAATCTGAGCAGATCTACCATCACCTATCTCAATCTCCTGATCAATTGCAACAAACCTAGAGACAATACCCATATCCTCAGCAAGCTTTGGACTTGACACATAAAGGCTTGCACCATTTGCACATGCAATTTTAAGTGATTGAATAAAATCATTATATTGCCTTAATACTTGTGCTTTTGGATCATTTGGAAAAGCATCAAATATTTGATCATTAGATTCTGGATAATTCATAAATACAATTAAGTCATATCTTGATATATCTAAATCATCTTGTAGATTAATTAATCTATCTTCTCCATAATAATCTTTCCATCTAGTAGTATGAGTTGGTATAGAATTAAGATTATTTATATCATAGCCATCTACCAATGTCCATTTTTGTGGGTCAGATAATGATGTAAATGTTTTTGATAGTCTCCAATATGTATTTGCTTCATAACCATCAGTAACATACACTACATGTATTTTAGAATTGTCAATTATTAGACTATCAGTGTCTCTGGTTAAGTATTTGTCTAAACCATTAAAAATCCAAATACCATTTTCTTCAGTTCTAATTTGATTTGTGAGCAATATTCTATCTCCCTGAACTAGATTTATACCGCTCATAAAAATGTCTGATCTTGGCCCAAACCACATTTGTTCTGGTTCATAATCTGGCTTAACACTATCCAAGAATCTGTTATCTTTTGGATTAAATTGTGCAGCGGATCTTTGCAAAGTAGTTGCTTGACCATAATAAGACTCACTAAGGTTTGGTGAATATACCATACCAGGACCCAAAATGACAACATTATCAGTAAATGCAGCACGAACATTTTTAAGAATATTTACTTCTTTTTGAATAATTTTATCAATATTAAATATTTCAGTTTTGCTATCATTTGATTGATGAGTAACACTATAGGATTCAACCTGATAATTCTTATCTAAAGATAGTCCATTTTTACCATTTGTAACAATCTCATTCCAATAAAGCTTTAATGCTTTTTTGCTATTTGTAGAAACGACTGGATCTTTCATTTCTGCATTTACATTAATTATTTTTGCATATTTCCTTGTTTCTTTTTTCCAAAGTCTATGCCTTCTTTTAATTTCATATTGGGACAATGGAATATTTAATCCATGTGCAAATAAATGCATAGCTCCAGAAAATGCCTTTTGCTTATTTTGAGTATTTGCCACACAATATTCAAAAATGTCTTGACCACCCAAAAGCTCACTAATACCTGTGTATTTATCTATAAATGAGTTTAATCCAGATCCGCTTCCCTTTGGATGATAATCAAAATCATTTTCTACATCAATGTCATATTCCAAAACATTTTTTAATGATTCACTAACATTATTAAATAGCCATTTGATAGTAGGATAAAATATCTGATAATCATTAACTTTATCATCAAATCTTTTGTCTAGTTGTCCGTCAACCCATATTTCAACAAACTTTTTATTAAATTTTGTTCCATTTTGTTTAATTAATCCTGGTCTGCCAAAATTAATTACTATATGGTGCCAATTATTGTCTGCAATATTTGTATTTCCATCAAAAATAAAATTAACGTTGTCACGATTGTAATCATCATAATAATTAATTCTTATTTTTCCGTCATTATTTATTTCTATATTTATATTAATTAAAGCACCATCAAATGATGAGGCGGAATAAAATGGCGAATCATTTGAGACAATGTGTTCAGATGATGCTGTATCGTCAATTGCCAATGCAGTTCTGTCAGCACCACTTGACATGTTATTGCCAAAAAGCCAGCCAAGAAAATTAAAACTTGCAGCATCAACTTCTGACGTTCCAGATGCAATAATAGAATTTCTTTTATTTGTTTTAATTGCAAACTCAACATATCCAGATCTAAAAAAGCTGGCCCAGTTGTCTAATTGAAAAGCAAAAAGTCTTGGTGTTGCAGCATCTACATAGCCAAGTGCGTTTTCATTAAATGTTGGCGTAGCCTCATCTGCATTAATTGTATTTTCAAAATTAGTATATCCGTTAGTAAAGTATTGACCATTGTCTAATAATATTTGACATTCATCTCCTGGAAATCCATAATACGTAAATTGACGATCAAAAAATGGATAAAGATTTGAACTTGATGTTTTTCTAGAAAATGCCCCTAGTTCAGTAAATGATTCTTGTGCAGTTTTACCAGGAACAATTGGCAACGAAAAATCATAAACAAATCTATTTTTTGCACCATGCAATGCTTGGTTTTCCCATTGGTCAAATTGATGAAATGTATTTTTATCAACAAGACCAGTGACTTCTTTATACCTTTTTTCTTTCATTATTTAACCTCTCTCATTGGAAGAATTTTATCTGTAGATGATGACCTTAGCCATGCTGCCCAAGGACTAAGTACCATCCATGTTCGCAATCCATTTATAAGAATACCCCCTGTACCAGCAGGAATTGGATAAATAACTCCAGGTGTATCTATTAAAGTAACGTTAGCTAACATTGGGCCACCAGACCTTGTAATTGTTGCACCAGCACTATTAAATATTGCACTTGCTACCATTATATCTGCTGTAATAATCACATTATCCAGTCTTTGTGCTCCAAGCATTTCTGCTGATGCCAAGGCAACATTTGCATTAACTATAATATTTCTATCTGCAATTATTGTTGTTTCATTTATCAAAGCAGATGCGGTAGCAGCAAAACTATTAAAATTAACAGATGTGCTTATTGATGGCTCAATAGACAAGGCGGATGCAGATGCAGGTTCTGCTAGATAGTCTACATTATCTTTATCTGGCATAACATTGAATAAATTATTTACCATTGTTGGAGTTATCGCTGTTTTTGCAAAATAAATTTCATCAGCAATAATTCTAGTGTTAGTTGGAATTACTGGAAGAGATGTTGCAGCAAATGGAGTAATTAAACATCCAACAGACATTCTTGGGTGATTATTTGCTTCATCATTAGGGCCAACAACAGATATTCCATTTATTGTTTCAACTCTGTAAGACCCAAGAGCAACAGTCATCACAAGTGTAGAGTCTACATATAAATATGTAGAATCATTAACACCCTGGTGATCAGTATAAATTACAATAAAATGTCTTTGTCCATCAAATAAGTTAATACTATTTGTAGTGGTTTGATTAATATAAGTGCTAGAGCCATCACTAAAACTTAGTGTCAACTTACCCTGATATTGATAAAGAATAATATGTTGATTATCATAATGACCATTTAAATTCCATATAATACGCAAACCTGTTGAATTATCTTCTGGAGTCTTTTGAATCCAAAATGCCGAATGATATCTATTTCCAAGCGTTCCCCAATCATCACTATATTCAGATTCTTTTAGAATTACACCATCCGTAATATAAGATGTACCAGCAGTTTTTGCAGACTTACCACTAATGCCTTCATCGGGATTAACAATTGTTCCGCCAACAACAGTAGGCTGAACAGCATAGTCATTGTCAGTTCCATAATCTGCATAAACATTGTTGGCATCAAAAGTTACATATCTGTAAGGAGTAATGTTTGCCTGTACATAATCATAATAAACGCTATTCAAATAATAGCCAGTTACAGATTCTGCATATGCAATGTTAGGGGCAGCCAAGTGTGTAATTCCATAAGAAACTTGTGGTAATTGTAAAGTAGCTGATCCAATAAATGCAGCAACATTACGAATAGCACTTACACCTGCAATAACTGTTGGTTGAACAATTAAAGCTGATGCGGTTGCTTCTTTAATTTCTGGAAAAGCATTTCCTACAATAACAATGTTTCCATCAATAAATTCTGCAGAAGCGATTGCTTCTTCCGTAGTAATAAAAGCATCTGGGCTTAAAGAATTCATAAAATTATAGTGATTTATAATTTCTGTTGTTGTCAAAGGTCTGTTATAAAGTGCAATTTCATCATGATAAAGCTCAGATCCATCAGAATTAATAACAAAAAATGTTGATTTTGATGGGGACCATGCCGATTTAGTAAAAGTCCTAGAAAATAACAAGCTTGTATTTAACCAAACACGAACCAATTGAGTTGTAGAAGATGTCATTGTGCTTGTTATCACTGTATGATAAACGGTATTTCTGCTAACAAGACCATCTGCATTTAAATTAACTGATTGATTTTCTGTAGTAGTTGGACCATTTTTAATTGTTACTGATATTCCGTCTCGATTTGGAGATCCTGGGTAAAAACCATTCAATAATAGAACTATTAAAGATGGATCATCTAGTAATCTATAATTTGTTGTAAAATCTGGAGTTGAAATCCAAGATTCTACAGACCATTCTCCAGTAGCTAGAATTGCATCAAAAGAGGTCTCATTTGATGGTGCATTAAATCTAATTGATGAATCTTGACCAGTAGTATTTGTAGACCTCCAGGATTTGCCTTCGCCAGATAGATAAATTGGCGTTGGTGCAGTTTGATCTTTTAACAATGCAGAAGATACAGTAAATGTACCAGATTGATAACCTTTATTTTGAGGAGTTGAACTTCCATCATGTATGTATAGATATGGGCCTATTGAAGTAATAAGATTTTGATAATTTGGATCAACATATATTGTGTGATTGCCTGATTGAGCAGATGCAAACATTGGAGATTCTGCAAGAAATGGTTTAACCAAAACTGCAGATGCCGTGGCTTCTTGTGTACTAAAATCAACAGAAGTGCTATTGCTTACAATAACATTATCTCCTATATCAGCAGTTGCTGTGGCTGGAGCAATCATTACTTCTACAAAAGATTGCGTTGAAACAATAGCTGGTGCAAACTCTGCAGATACTGGAATTGACGTAGTAACTTCTGTATGATCTCCAGTTTGAACAATAATAGTTGGTTCTGTTTGTAATGCAGAAGCGGTGGCTGAAAATTCTGCATTATTTGCATCGCCAGAAATCAATGGCAAAACAGATAAAGCAGATGCAGTTGCTGGTGTTTCATTTATTGTTACATCTGTTCCGCTAGCATTCCAATTCCAAATTGAAAGAATTTCTGTTGGGCCAATTGTCGCATATGGAGCATAATAAAAATTAGATATTTCCATTTTTCCATAATCTTCAGCAACTGCGTTAACGCTCGTATTTCCCAAATCTGTAGTGGAAGAAGTTGTAGATGTAAAAGATCTATTGCTGGCACTATTTATAAGCTGACCATCCAAATAAAATTCGCTAGTCCAAATATTTGTAGAAGTTTCTTTAAATCTAAAAGCTATATAATGCCAATTAGTATCATCTAATCTATTAGTTGACAGAACAAGACTTCCACTTCCAAAACTTTGACTAATTTTTCCTCTATCAGGATTGCTTTGTGTGCCACCTTGGAAATTTATAGTGCCAGTTAATCCTTTTGAAACAATTTGACAAATATTAATGTTTGAAACACTGGAAGGAACACTGGAGTCAAATGTTTTTGTAAATTTAATCCAAAAACCACCAGATACATCCCCATCTGTAAGTTCTGTCTGATTAACTACATGCGAAGCTCCAAATGCCCTAAATCTTGTTGTACTAGTATCATTATTTCCACCAATATTCCATTGCCAGCAACCAAGACCATCTGGACCACCTGTAGCATTTAATACTGGTGCTTCATTAGTCAATCCCCAGTTTGCAGATCCACCAGTACCAAGATTTCCTGGATTAATCGCATAAGCATTATTAAATTTAATATATTGTTCTGGATTATAACTTAAGATTTTGTTGGTTAATACGGTCATAAAAAAAGGCTACGCCAATATAGACGTAGCCAAATCACCTACTTTAAAGTCTGGGTTTATTGCATTAAGACTATGGCCATTAATGCTTAGTGGGACAAGGGAGAGACAGGTCCAAGAGGGCACAGATTGGTGACTGTTTATAACAATAATTTCTGTGCGAATGACTGGTTCACTCACGATGGCAACTACGTGATAAGTAAGCGGACCTGCCTCAACCCTTGCGTTCATTAGGCTACCGTGATCCTCACGATACCAGTAGCATCCCAAGTAATGGTGAAGTTACCATTGCTTGAGGACTGATCTGAACCAAAGTCAACATATCCAATAAGTGGACGAGTTGCATTGGTTGCAGGGCTTGCATCATAAATTACAGCATAACGAGCTGTAATTGTTGAAGAAGACCAAGTTGTGTCATCTGCATCCAAAACGATAACGTTTGTGGAAGAGTTGTATGTGTTGGTCTTGTTAGCAAGAGTGTTTCCACCAGCAGTATATCCAACACCAGTTACCTCATTTGCAACTACATCATCAAAGTAGTTGTGAGCATCCTGGTCAGGAGTATATGCGTTGGTTAGAAGAGCAACCTTGATTGTGTCTGTATCCCAGTCAATCTCCTTATTTAGAGCCTGAGAAAGGAACTGTCCATATAGTTTACTAGCCATTGTCTATTCCTCCCTTATGCCGCTGGAGTCTTCTCAACAATTGCGAACGCATTGGCATCTGCAACAGCAAAGCCACGGCGAACACGAGTCTTGAGCAGAACTCCATCCTTGCTAAATTCAGCATCACGAGATACTACGGACTCAACGCCACCACGAATACCATTGATAAGCATCTGGCGGTTACCTACGATAAGTAGTGGGTTACCAGTTGGGTTATCAGTTGCAGCAGCAGAAACTGCAGCACCGTATGATACTACTAGTGGGTATCCAAAAATGCTTCCAGGTGTGCCAGCAAGTGCATTTGGAAGTACCAAATCACCATTTGGACCAGTAAGCTGACGAAGTTCAGCTAGCATCTTTGGGTGAGCCATAAACACTGTGTTGGCAGCATCAAACTTGTCAGAAGACTCAACAATACCAAGAGCATTGTTAACATCAGCGAAAGAAAGTGATCCACCAGTTGCAATGTAGTTTGTAGGCTGTGCTGGCATTGCAATCAGACGGTATAGAGATGTGAACGGCTGTCCGTCATCTCCATCCTGAGCTGCAGAAACAGCCAAGCAAGCGTTGTCATACTTACGTGCCCAACGGGAAGCCCATTCAGTCTTGTAAGTGTTTAGAACATCTACTAGCGAGTCGTTAACATCTTCCTCAGAAATGTGGAAAATCTTAGCGTACTTGCGAGCTGTCAGTACTACTTCGTCAAGAGTAGCGGCTGCCTCTGGAATTGCTGCACCTTCTGCAACAACTTCTGGAGCGTCAGCTACGAAACGAGGTACCGACTTTGTGCGAGAAGCCATTGCTTCTCTACGAGCAAACTGTTCTACAGCGGAATTAACGAGCATAGCCTGAATAACAGACGATCCCTGCTCTTCCAAAATGTAGCCGTTTGCCTCAGTTAGGTCAATACGAGCCATTTGATTATCTCCTTAAGATAAATATATTAATTAAAATACGAATCGTCTAATTCGTTCGTTATTCATGCCAAACGTCCATCAGACATGAACCTGATACTATTATACACTGTTTATAACTTGCCAAGAACCTTCATTGCCTGCAATTGGCTTGCAGAGTATTGAGTACTTACGCTTGCTTTAACAGCAGTGTCTGCTTGACCGCCAACTCTAAGTTTTGGATCAAATATTTCTGGCAATTCAGTTCTAAGTTTTTGAATTTGGTCTTCAAATCCAATAATTTCAAAGTCATTGTCAAAAGATATTGCAGTCATATCTATAAACTTAAGCAATCTTTCTGGATCCTTGATTCCTTCTTCCTGAATTTTTTTAGATACTTTTTCTTTAAGAAGACTGCCGCTATATTTTGCGATCATTTCTTCTTTTGATTCAAGTTCTTTGGATAGGTTTTCTTTTTCTTCCCTGAACCTTTTTGCATCATTTTTTGCCCTTTCGAGAGCTGAGAGTACTGCTTTTGGGTCTTCAATTGTTATTCCCTCCTGTATTTCTGGATTATTGGTTTCCAATGTTGCCTCCTGTCGCTTCCATCATTACATTATTTGTGTTTGTATTTTGAGAAATGGTGGCTATTGAGTTTTCCATTGCAGCAATTTCTCTAGCAACTTCAAGGTCATAGCCCATTTCAACCAAAACCTGTTCTAGGCTTACGCCTACGATTCTTTTCTTTACAGCCACTTCCCATGCATCAAGACTGTCCATGCTTTCTACTGCATGCCAATCAACCTGTACATTCGGTTCTTGCTCATTGTCAATCTTTAGAATAAATCTAAATAGATCTGCCCAGGTAGAGCCAAAAGTAATTTGACGGTCTTCTACCTTCTTGAGCAATGGTGCTTCTGCAGTTCTTAGGCTTTCACCACTTGGAACACTGCCAGTTCTTTCAAAATAGTGAAGTGGCGTATTTGTAATAGAAGCCATTGACCTTACAAAGTCACGAACTGGCTCAGTAAAGACCTTGTGGTCTGCTGGAGAAAATTCTCCAACCTTTGTAACGCCTTTAAGATACCAAAGTTCTCCTGGACCATTTTTGAGGGTTCCAAGGTTTTCTGCTTCAGTACCATCTTCATTAAAGTCCTCAAACTCTGCTGAATTGCCACCACCAGAAAGTGCATAACGCTGTGGAGCACCTTGGTAGTCAACCGTATTCATATGTGTAACAATTAGCTTGTTAATAGCGTCTTGTGGACCATAGGCATCTGCGTGTTCAGGTCTTCCGTATTGCTTGGTAGTCCTAAAGTGGAATACTGGGACCTCGCCCCAAGGATTTTCAACTACATCAATAAGTCTAAATCCACCAACAGATACAACATTCTCAATTTCACCAGACATTTCAAATTTTTCAATTCTGTCTGGATAATACATATTTAAACGTGCAATTTTCTTTGTGTAGTCGTTTGGATCTTCAGTTTGCCACAATTTGGCAGCAAACTTCTTAATCCTTGGATTTTCATCATCATAAATCATAATTGTGGTTAATGGTGAATTGTAATCAACTGTAATATTTCCATTAATGTCTGTCCATACAATTGAATATGCGTCACCATAAACAAGGGCACGGCGATGGATCTCATCTGCATCTATCTGCAAATCGTTCATCTGCCAAATATCCTTGATCTTTTGGTTTGCAATTTCTGTATTGGCTGTTATATTTGCAACCTCTAGTCTATTTAATACAGAATCAACGACTGTTCTGCAGAAATTAAATCTAAAGTCATTTCCATTTACAGAAAGTAGCCTATACCAGCTTGGATTGGTAAAAATCTCTGACTGGGTTCCTTCGTAATAGGCCTCTGCTGTTAAATAGTGATTTCTACGATCTCTAATAAGATCTATAGCCTTTTTCATATCATTATAATTAGGCATGAGCACTCCTTAAGTAATTTATTTGTTTTGCCTGTAGTTTTACTGCTTTGTTGTCCAAAAAGTATAGGATTCCTGATACGGTGGCATCTAGTACATCCTCATGGCTAATTTTTGGAAAAGCCCACATTTGTTCCTCTAAAATTGGGAAATGTGCTGTGTGCTTGACTTTGCCCTGCTGATAATAATTTAATGCTTTACCAGCACGGATTTGTTTAGAAAGGCTTTGTGACTTTGATCTGTATTTTGCAGGCACATTTTTAAATACATCTTTCCACAAATCGCCACCTTGGTTAACCTCTACATAGACTACCCCAGCCTCATACGTATCAACCAAAGCAGCGACTCTTTCCGCTATCTCAGATGGGGACATTTTTACTTGTTCCGCATGTCTGACATAAATATTAGTTTTTCCCAAATTATCTATTCCTTTTGACAATACTGCTATGCCAGTAAAGTCAGAAACTTTGTTTTTGGTCACGGCAGGGTCAATAGATATAATTGTGTTGCCGTAATCGTCAAGTTCCTCTACTATTATATCCTCATTACTCCAGAAAGTGCCATCAGTATTGACAGGACGGTTCATGTAATTTTTTGCAAAGTCTCTAAGGTGTCTTTGACTCTGAAGCCAGTCAATAGGCCATTTTTCAGGCCAAACAGACCTTTCAGTTCCGTTATCATTTTGTAATATTGCTGGATAATAATGAACTTTAACATTTTGGTCTGCAATCCAGCTTAATTCTGGATCATCATAGCCTTCTGCATATTTGCGGAACTGATCCATAACAGAATTGGGCATAGTAGTGGTACCCACAAATATCATACGGGCATAGATATTCATAGGAGCAATGTCATCAAATACTGTGTTTCTTTGCTGACCAGCTTGATATTCAGAATAGTTCTTTTCGCCTTTTTCAATATCATCTAGGATAATTAAGTCTGGTCGCTGGCCAAAGACCTTTTTTCCCAGGGCATTAGTATCAATACCATTAGCATCAAAGATAAAATCATTACTTTGAATGATTCGCCAACTATTAGAAGCCATAGCCCTACCTGAAGAAGCAACGATTTTAGGCTTACATAGTTCTGGATAATCAATTTGAAGATATTCATTAGACTCCAATTCGTTCTTAAATGTCATAAGATGTGTTTCTGCCTGACTAGCAGCATCTGAAAAGGCAGCAATAAACTTGACATGGCCATGAGCAGCTGCCCACATGGGCAAAATTAAGAAAATCCAAGTAGATTTACCACATTCACGAGGAGCGATAAAGGCATCTCTATTTTCTTTAGGATTTTTTGGCTTATGAATCCAGGATTTGCCATATTCTGCTAAATCCACGTGAAATTCAGACAAGGTTATATCTCCCTGAGCATTTTGTAAATGATGTGGTAGATAAATTAAAGCAAAAAGCATAGGATCATACTTAGTAAGCTCTTTTCTACCCTCAGAAAATGCTAATAGTTCAATTGGGATATTTTCCAATATTTCGGTTGCCTTCATTATTTCCTTTTTGCTATTAGAGTATATATGTCATCTACTCTTTGTTCAAGTCTATTTACCTGATCTTTTATAGAACTACCGCCATTAGGTTTAAGTTCCTTAAGATAATCAGACAGATTTATGAACAATTTCCTAATTCCCCAAGCTATAGCACCTGAAATGGCTCCTATAGCTGCTACAAGGGCTGCTATGACCTCTGGATGGTTCATATATTACCTCCAAATTTGAAAGTATTGGGAATATTTTTTTGAGACAGCGAAAAATATATTTTTAATTTTTTTATGAGGGTGGGTACCCCTCCCCTGACAAAACTATTAAACATTCAAACCTTTCTCCTTCATAGCTTCATTTCTTGCCTTGGCTTCATTAAGCAAATCTATAATAGCCAAATCTTGTCCATCTTTCTGTCTATTTTCATTAATATTAGTAGACTTACCTTCAATAAGATTAATAGTTTGAATAGACTTATGTACAGCATTTGCTAGTTTATTTAATTGATCAGCATCAAGAGTATCTTCCATTAGGGTTTCTACACATCTATCTAATACTGCTTGTGCTGCTAATACCTTTTCTTTGTCAGAGTAGAATACTCTCATATCTACCGCCATTTTTGCCAGGGAATCCAAATTAGGCAATTCAACGCCTCTTTGCTCAAACCATTTCTTGGCGGTATGATAAGACCTAGGATAGTTTAAAGTCCTAATAGCAGGAGATATACCCATTTCCTGAGCTGTTTCTATAAAGGTTGTTATTTGTTCTTCTGAAAATTGTGAATATCCCATTATGTTTCCTTATTTAAATAGATATGAGCATATAAAGGTTTGGATATTTGATTATGACGCACATGTTTGATAGGACCTAGGCACTTATTAATCATTTTCAAACCCCATATCCAACTTACCAAATTGGTCATCCTTTTCCATCAATTCCTCTATCAAATCAGATAAATCAGAATCAAGTGGTATTTTGACACCAATATCAGTCATAGTTGCTTTACCAATAAACTGTATAGTAAATGACAATGTTTGTTCGTTATACTCTATGTCTTTTGCATAGGGGAATAATAACATCTGTCTAAATACCGCCAATTTTTACTAGTTGCTGCATCTATGTAATTATACTACATATTGATTGCTATTTGTGTTTATTATTTTTACGAATTTTAGCTAATCTATTTTGATAGCATATAGGACATTGCTTGCTTCTATTTTCAATAAGTCTTTCATGGCCATTCTTACAATGAGTTTTGTAATATCTATAACTAGTATATTTTGAATGCTTTGGACTTCTTAAAGTATTCTCATGGTTAGTTACCTGCTGTAAATGGTCAGGATTTACACATAGACTATTCTCACATAAATGGTCAATAACTAGGCCAGGAATCAAAGGACCTTTGTGCATTAGCCATGATGCTCTGTGTACATAGAAGGGTCTGTTATTGATTGATATTACTCCATACCCTTGGGTTGGACCAGCAATAACTCTTTTACGCCTATAACTTGTTTTGGCACCTGTCCAAATCCAGCAATTTTCAGTTTTGTGCACTTTATCAAAAAATCTTTGCTTCACTTTATCTGTCATGTGCTCTTGTGTTACAGGGTTTTTAGCATGTTTAGCCATATTAATTCTGGCATTTGCTCTTACCGCTTCAGGATTAGCCTGTTGCCATCTTCTATTAGATTCCCTGATCTTTTCCTTATTGGCCTGGTAATACCTTTTCCGTTGAGCCTTATATTTTTCAGGGTTTAAGCTTCTCCATTCGGAGGTGTAATGAGTGTTGCACAAACCTTTAAATTTTATAGGTCTTGTACAGTTGTCGTAAATACAGTTCATAGTTTACTCCTTTTAATAACTGAATACATATATTATACACTATAAATAGTATATGTGTAAAGAATATTTTTTATATTTATTATTAGGTAAAGAACATCTTCCCAGAAGGCTTTAGATAGAGATGGCTTGGAGGTAGCCATCTCATACCCTTCCCATTTAGGTTCAGTGTATCAATGTGTCTTACGACCACTACGCCATATGTATATTTATCTTGTCAAAGTTATAGGGTAGTGCGTTTCTATAACAACAAATATACTCTTGATTAAATCAATGCCCTCCAGAGGTAGAGTCATCAACTGACTACTTGGGGGTTTGCATAAAGCCTTAGAAGCTCCTCAACGAGCGATATGGTCTGTGATTAGCAGATACTGTTATCTTTATTGTCTATTGGTCTGTCAAGACTGCCTATAGGGGGTCCGTAGGTCTTGACATCCACAGACCCCCTGACTAAGGGGCACCCTAGCCATATTTCTATATTCAGTTATTGGGTAAACTGTCTCTGGCAAGAGACTCTATTATTATACACTAAAAACTATTTATTTGCAATCAATGTTTATTAATATTATTTATAGCCATGCTGCAGCATCTTCTCCGAATTCAGCCATTTCTGACACAGCTTCTCCTAAACTTTCAAGCATTCCTGGCGGTCCACCTATAAGACCAGCAGCATCTTGAATTGAGTCTTTAACCTTATAAGCCAAAAGAAATGCCTCTTCCATAATTTTGTTTCCTTCTTCAACTATTTCACCCATAAAGTCCATATAAACACCAATATCTACATCATTCCACATTTCTTCACCAGCATCTGGTCCTTGTAATTCAAATTGTAATTTAAAAGCTGGCAAAACATATTCAGTATAGACAACGGATTGACCCTCATTTGCTGGCATCAACTTCATAGTTTCTATAGCCTCTAAAAATGCTTCTGCAACAATATTTTGAGCAATTATTTCTCCAATACCTGCAGCAATTAAATCTAACGCAAAGCCCCTAAGAACTATCATTAAATTTCGCCTTGAAACTTATAAACTCTTAATCTATAAGATTCTATTGTATTAAAAGCATTTAATACTGGTTCAGATGCGGCAACTTGCCAGGTTTGATCGTCTAAAATTAAATTGCCATCCGCATCTCTAATATTTTTAATTAATGATCCAGTAGTAACTGGTTCTTCAGTTTTAATTGTCATTTTACCAGTCAAACTTAAACCAGCAGTTACGCTAATATTGCCAACATAATAATATTTTAATTCTGAAGTATCACCAATCGCTTCTCTAACAAATTTGTATAGTTCACCAGAATATTTATGTCTATCATATGCCATTGGTTTCATTATACAGTTCTCCATTCAACTTCATTAACAGTATCACTTGACTTCCCAGTATAAACAGATCTGGAACGTATAAAACTAAGTTTATTACAAATCATAACTGCCATTGGAGCTATAAAAGGTGATGCAGTATCTCCTTGTTTAAATGTTGTATATGCATCATTCTGACCAGTTGTAGATACCGCCATTTGTTCATAAACAATATCTTCATTATTAAGCATATAGGCTGCTTGATAAGCAACTGCACGTTTTAAAATTTCATCATCTTTTGTATCAGTTATTTCTGATTCAAATTTGCCAATGTATGCTTCAATTACGTATTGTGCACGAGCAACCAATGCGGCATCAACAATTTTTCCAGTTATTGTTTTTACTTCTGTAGCTGTTGTAAACATTTATTCTCCTTCCTACCCTTCCAGCCATTTCAGACCAAGCCATGTCATGCTTAGTACTGGAATTTCTTGTACTGGGTAAATTTCTTCAGTTTCTTGTGGGTACAAATCAGACTGATAGTCCTTATTGTTTTTGTCTGTTTCAGATCTAATAATACCATTTGAACTATTAGTTGCTGATTGAACTATTGGTCCACCACCACCATTTGTAGGCGTAGTCTGTCCAAATGTGGTTAATTCTCTAACATTAACTCTTTTTGGCGATCTATTAAGCCTACTGGTTGAGTATTGCCATTGTCTTCTTGCATTAGTTTCATTAGGATCATTATTTGGAATAACCTGAATAATACCTTTATTATACTCTTCACGACTCATTGTGTAACCATCTTCTACACAATTTACAAATATTTTTCCATTAATTGGCATACCGCTTAATTGTTCGCCACCAAAAATTGCTATGCTTGTTGCATAATCATCATACTCATTATTGGCAATAGTTGCACCATGATAATGTGTATTGGCAAGGCTTGTCACAATAACACCAGCTTGAACATCTACAGGATTTGCAACATAAAGCTTAGATGATGCTCTGCTATTTGCTCTGAATCCTGGCAAATCATTTTTAGTAGCAACCTGTCTTATTGCCAAAGAAGGAATTAAAAATTCATTGCCTTCTTGTAGGCCAAATTGCCTATAAGAATATTTTAAATGCCATTGTTCATAATCATATTCATCTTTTGGAATATAGTTAATTGCTTCAGTCATTATCCAAGTTTCCCTATCAGTTAAGCCAGGAATTTCTGTGTCGAGGTGGTATGCATTTTGTCTATGAGTATCAAAATAGCTATCTGCTGGCTCATCAAATTGGAATGGATTAATCACAGCAGATCTACCATCACCTATCTCAATCTCCTGATCAATTGCAATAAAGTTAGAAACAATGCCCATATCTTCAGCAAGTTTTGGACTTGAGACATAAAGACTTGCACCATTTGAACATGCAACTTTAAGTGATTGAATAAAGTCATTATATTGCTTTAATACTTGTGCTTTTGGATCATTTGGAAAAGCATCAAATATTTGATCATTAGATTCTGGATAATTCATAAATACAATTAAATCATATCTTGATATATCTAAATCATCTTGTAGATTAATTAGTCTATCTTCTCCATAATAATCTTTCCACCTAGTGGTATGAGTTGGTATAGAATTAAGATTATTTATATCATAACCATCTACCAATGTCCATTTTTGTGGGTCAGATAATGATGTAAATGTTTTTGATAGTCTCCAATATGTATTTGCTTCATAGCCATCAGTAACATACACTACATGTATTTTAGAATTGTCAATTATTAAACTATCAGTGTCTCTGGTTAAGTATTTGTCTAAACCATTAAAAATCCAAATACCATTTTCTTCAGTTCTAATTTGATTTGTGAGCAATATTCTATCTCCCTGAACTAGATTTATACCGCTCATC
>Ga0208232_1000157_pt1 | contig 15973 bp, 26 predicted proteins | sample LakMenEpi24Aug12_FD_150729 | JGI IMG/M metagenome (GOLD analysis project Ga0208232, IMG submission 150729) | Freshwater microbial communities from Lake Mendota, WI - 24AUG2012 deep hole epilimnion (SPAdes) | ecosystem: Environmental > Aquatic > Freshwater > Lake > Epilimnion/Euphotic zone ... | reverse complement strand
TGGCTGAAAGAGAATTATCAATGCAAGGTGATGTTTCAACAGCTGGTTTTAGGGCAGAAAGAAAAAAAATGCGTGTTGCTCAAAATATAACTGATATAGAAGATCTTACTGACGATGAATTTATGAGTTTAGCAAAACGCAATCAAGAGTTACACAAGCTTAAGACATCAGATCCACAAGCTTTTAATAAAATTTTTAATCCCGATGTAACAATTCCTGGAACAAATGAAAAATTAATGTATGCTGTTCATAGTGGTGCTCCAGAATTATCTCAGGGTTCTTTAGATCCATCGTTTAGTATAGGCAGAGAAACTCAATCTTCTGGAACTGGTGGGGACACAAAAGGTGCTAATAGAGGAAAGGCGCGTGATCTTAGGGAGCGCGCAGAAAATGTAGATGGATTTGAATCTAAAAGTAATATGGCAGTATACCAAAGGCAGATGGATATAATCACTGATAGCGCAACACAAGAGCGAAGACTTGCTGGAGAAATCATAGAAAGTGCAAACTTTATGTCTGCAGCGCCACCTTCTGTTGGAGTGAGTGTCGGCTATATAGGTAGGACTGAATGGGGGGATAAGGTGCGACCCCTAGCAAAAAAAACAACAGAGGAATCGATAGAGTTAGCCAGTGATCTTAATGCTACAACGGGCGGTAGGGGTACAATGTACTTAGTCAGGGGGGTCAAAGATTATACAATAAATACCGGTTTATTAGGCGCCGATCCCGGAGAAACTCCAATACTAGGAAAGCATAAGCCCTTATCTGGTTTATCCATAAAAAAACAGAATGCAGTACCGTTGGCTCCACATGGCCTAATGCATGACGAAATTAAGTTAGATGCCAATCCCAAGCGCATAGATCTTGCTTGGCTAGAAAAACAAATAAACGAAGATGTCGGGAGAGTGACAGCTGGAAAAGTTCCGCTTGAAGAAATTTTCGGCCCTGCTGCAGAGCATGCGGGGATTAAATCAGCTGGACTGACACAATCAGTTCCTTTTACTCCACCAAAAGCTTTAATAGAGTCAATGGCGAAGGCAGACCAGACAGTCGCTGCGCGAGTTGCATCTAAGCAAATTCCTAGAACTGTAGAAGAAGGTGTGGCAGTAGCTGTTAGACGTTCTGGAGCAACTGAGGGATTACTCAGGGCTGCATCTCAGGCATCGGGTGCAGTTGCAGCTGGAACATCTAATTCTGCAGGATTGCGTGGAGCTGGTGCTGCTCTCTCAATACTAAGAGGGGTTATTTGATACAGTTTCTTGAGCAGAACTTTTCATTATTGTGCTCATAAACCATACCACGTTGAAGTTCGCGCCCGCATGAGGGGCAGGTGAAAGATTTATCTTTTAATCCCACATATAGGATTGGTTTACCTGGTTGCTCTACTTTGAGGGTAGCTACAGGTGAATTCGAAACATTTTTCTTTGCGGGCTTTTTACCGGCCATTTTAACTCCTTAAACAATCAATACATCTAGGAGTATAGTAATTCTTTATCTGAGAATAAGCCAATCTTCGGGTATGAGATCTTTAGTATCTGCAGTCACTTCAGGGCCAAACCAAACTGACGGAGCAAAAATCGTCTTATCCTTATTTGGATTGAGCCATGCGCCCCACCAACTAAAGGAACTATTAGCTATTATATTTGATCGACATTGGGTCATTAAATATAGGTCAATAAAATGATGATTATCAGAGAATATAAATCTATTTGATTGCAGGAATGGTAAAGATTTGCACCACTCTATGTCATCAGAAAAAACTAATCCAAAATCATAATCAGAAAAAATATCTATAGCTGATTTATAGTAATTTTCGCTTGGAGTTGGATGAGCATTGGGGAAATTTAAATAATCTGTTCTTCTAAAATGGATAGAAAAAACTTTATTATTATTAAATATATTAGAATATTTATTAGCAGCTTCTATTATTTCTGGTTTAAAATTAAAATCTTTTCTTATATCTTTTTCAATATGCTTAAAGTATTTTTCAGTTTGAAAGTATCCAAACAAATCTCTATTATCTACTTGCTCATTAAAAAAGTCTTGATCAAAATGAAAAAATCTTTCATTGAAAGTTTGAAGTCCTTGCATCGGACTGATGTGATCTTCTATGCCTGGCAGTTCAAAGCATTCAAATAAACTATGTCCGGCTGAAGGTATTTGATAATCATGCTCGCCATTTAAGGCAATCCCTTTTGTTGCTGCATACTGGAACATTTGATTTCCAAGGCGACCATTTTTACCTAATGTATTATGAGTTAACATTTCTCTTCCAGTTTTCCCAGACGTAAGGATATCTCCAAGTAATAGAATGAGTCTTAGACAAGCCCTCTAAAATATATTTATATTCTTCTTCATGATTATCTATGATATGAAACTGTATTTGAAGATTGTCAAAAACACTTATCACGCCATTGTCTATTAAGTCTCTAAGGAGTGGGTACTCCGCACCTTCGATGTTTATCTTAACTAGATCTATATTATTTATATTTAAATCTTTTATAAAAGACTTCAAATCAATACAGTCTATTTCCATTAAATTATCTTCATGATAAATGCTAGCTTCATTATCGTCAACGCCAAGAGTCAACTTTCCGTCAAACGTCCACGCAGCAACGTTGTGCATATGGACTTTTTCTTGGTCCCACAATCTAGCTTTACATGAATTAAATAGAGGTGTTGGCTCAAATACGTGCATGGTGCATTTATATCTATTATAAATAGGACTACACCAATCTCCAACACTACCTCCAATGTCAAATACTATTGACTGTTCATTAAGGTTATAGTCTTGTCGCAAGGTGGCATCGCCATTATCTGCGTACCATTGTCTGGAATCTGATGGTTTAATTTTCATGCCAGTTCCTTTTTCCAAGCTAGTGGATCAAATGTCATCTTATCATGTATCCAAGCATAGGTTTTTTCCATGCCGTCCTTTAATGCAATACTCGGTTCCCATCCAAAGGTAGAGTGGAATAATGTGTTATCACTATTTCTTCCTCGCACCCCCTGTGGAGCATCGAGATTGTAGTTTCTGACAACTTTAATACCGGCAATTTCTTCTGCAATATCTACTAACTGATTAATTGTAACTAACTCAGAGCTACCTATATTAACTGGGGTATGAAGATTGGAGTTTGAAAGTTCCCAAGTTCCGCGGACACAATCATCTATATACATAAAAGATCTTGTCTGTTCACCATCTCCCCAAATTTCGATTTCATGACTACCAGATATCTTTGCCTCAATTACTTTTCTAATAATTGCAGCCGGGGCCTTTTCTCTTCCACCCTCGTATGTACCGTATGGACCGTATACATTATGATATCTAGCTACATGAGTTTTCATCCCATAGTCTTCCATAACATGTCTGCACATTCTTTCCGAAAAAAGCTTTTCCCATCCATAGCCATCTTCAGATTGGGCTGGGTAAGCGTCTTCTTCCTTAAGGGCTGTTACGTCAGATGAATCTTGTTTACTTGCATTATATACGCAAGCTGAGGATGTATAAAGATAACTTTCTACACCATTTTTTCTAGCAGCGTCTATTAAGTTTGTATTGATGAGCACCGTCATCATGCACTCAGCTTTATTGTTTTCAATAAAACCAATACCACCCATATCTGCGGAAAGGTTATAAACTCTATCCATTGTTTTAGTTAATACGTTGCAGTTGTTTACAATTGAAACATCACTAGTAATATTATGGCAATTATTATGAACCTGATACCAATCCGTAAGATCTTTTTTATCTACAGCCGTTACCGCGTGTCCTTCATCAATAAGTTTTTTAGTTAAATGACCACCGATAAATCCGCCTGCTCCAGTTATTAAAATTTTCATTATACAAGTCTCCTATTCTCATTATGATTTTCTGTTAGTATTAAATCTTTGTGTCTATTAAATAATATTTTCATATTTTTATGGTTAGCCTTGTAAAGCCAGCTTCCAACCGATCCAGTTTTTCTTGTTCCACCCCACATGTAATCGGATTCATAATCAATCCAATAGCACCCCGCTACCTTACCAAAATTTTTAAAAGCTCTATAACATAGATCGTGATCATCTAATTCCTGTGGAGAATATATCTCATCCAAGTAATCTAACTTTGCAAGTATTTCATGATCTATCATTAGGGGGCCACGATTGACTGAGCTTCTAATGGCAAAGGTATCTCTATCTATTGAATTTCTATCTGCGTGATTTGTGTGTATAAGTATATCACACCAACAATCATTTAAGTCTTGATCTACATGGATATGTTTTGAGCTATCATTATAAACCCAATCATGAGCAGTTCTTGCTGTTACTGCAAATACATCTGTGAATTGAAATGGTTTTTCCATTCTTAGATTCCATGCTGCTTCTTTTATGACCATGTCATCTTGGATAATAATTACCTTGTCACCTTTGGCGCTTTTTAAGCCAATATTATTGGCCTTTGTTTCAAAAACATCGTCGGCATATTTTATTATTGTATTGTTCTTCGCAATTGATTTTACAACCGCCTCAGAGTTATCCGTGCATCCGTCTAAAACAACAATAACTTCGTATTCACCCTCAGTATTTTCATATATAGAATTTAAGACTTTATCTATCAACCAATCTTTATCATGAACTGTTAAAATTATACTATGCATTGGGGAATGTAAACTTTCTATATACTCCTATGTCATCATAGGGTAGCCCTCTTCTTATGACTATATTACTCAGTATGCTTTGATCATGTCTGTGATCTTTAAATGAAGAATAATCCTCTAGGCCACAAGCATTTTTTGAGTCAGTCAATATTCTAGCATCTTTGCAATATTCTAGCCACTCTTGAAGTATCTCTTTAGATTTGACGTTAGCCGTCCAATAGGAAACTCCAGCTTCTAGTTGTGGGGCATTCCAGTATTTTTCATTGTCGCAGTCCATATATACAAAGCAATCTTTTTTTGTCCACGTTGCGTTGTGATTTCCATAAGAAATAAATAAACAACTTGAATATGCTAGATGTGATTCTATTACCTTGATCATCGACTCCCCGTCAACCTCCGGAAAGAATAAGTCGCCACTATCGATATAGAATATTACATCTCCATCTTGGGCTTTACTCATCGCATCGAGGATAATATAAGGCTTCCACAACCAGTAGCCTAAGCCTCTTGGCTTATCTAGGATTTCTATATTTTCTTTAAAGAATTCCGTACCCTTTAGCCAATCATGCGTGTATGCGTGACTGGTAAAGCCAAGATTTTTTCCCTGTCTTACTAGATTATCTTGTTTCTCTTTAAATTTTTCATCAGCAAACGTGACTAGATGCCAAGTCATATCTACTCATTATCCGCTACAAAATAACAGCAGTCTGCTAAGTGAAAAATAGTAATTGTTCCACCTGCGTATAGTTTTATGTCAGTATTTGGAAAATGTTTTTTAAATAAATCCATAGTTAAAGAATGGGGATGACACTCGTTAATCTCTGTATTAATTGGTTCAAATACTCTTACCTTTTTTGCTACCTTCTTAGACTTTTCTAAACAAAGTTCTGGATCTAACGTGTGCTGCAGGAAGTTAATAAACCAGACTTCATCAAACTCTTCATCTGATTCCCAATCTTCAAAAGGTTTAGTGAATGGGGTAACATTATTTTCTTCCCAATATTTTTTCATCTCATTTGTGAAGTTATCGTACAAAGGTTCAACTCCAACAACCTTACTAGCGCCAGCAAACGTAGCCAAAGGGTATGGGCCGCAACCTACTTCTAATATTTTTTTTCCAGATATATCTAAAATACTATCTTCAAAAAAATGAAAATAAAAGTTTAGAAATCTATGTGCTTCATCTATATTGGTGGACAATGCGTGAACATCTAGTTCAGCTCTTTGAGCTTCTTTCCATCTATCTTCTGTTATTTTTTCCATTAAAATAAACTTTCTATTTTATCAAGGAATCCTTGGGCTACATGATAGTAGGTTCCTTTTTCTTTTGCGTAGCGTACACCGAGAGTCTGCTTTGTAGATCTTTCTTTTTCATTTTTCGAATAAAGCTCTACTGCAGATTCTAGATCATTGTAATTTTCTACATACACTACAACCCCATCAGTAGCTTCTTCTGCGACTTTACAGTCAGACAAAACGACGCATCCATATGCTAGTCCTTCAAATATTCTTTCTGTAGGTAAGCCGAGTTTAGCATTTGAGTCTGAGTTAAAACCAAGTGATATCTTGGAGGATAAAAACCCATTGTTAATTCTAGATTCTTCATCTAATGTTGGCCAATAGTAATGCACGAAACAGTTATACTTTTGAGAAAGTTGATTAGTCCATTCTTGCTTGTATCTTGCGCCAACGTAACCACAATCATATTTATTATTTCTTTTTTCTATTAAAGAATCTATTTCAACTGGATTAAGATCCGCAGAGAAAGGAAGCTTTACGTAATTTTCCAAACCAGTATACCAATCAATAAGGCCACCCCAATGCGCTCTTAAGTCGTCAGTTATATTTCTGTAATATTCTCCAGTAAGTATATAATTCTTAAAAGGAAAATCTATTGACTTATCTAAGTAGTTTAATTTATATATATTATGGAAATGCCAAAAAATCCAAGTACTTTTTTTAAATCTGTTTCCTAAATAGTTAAAAAAATCAAACCAATTATTTTCAATAGAATAAAAATGATCAGACATAATAAAGATATTATCTTTTGAATCTTCTATTTGAGAAAATTGTTCTATTGCATTTACTTCTGCCGTTAAGTGTCCATTATACTTAAAGCCATTCATAAATTTTGTAGTTGTATAATAGTGAGTGATTGGAGTTGGATATGTTGGTGTATTTACCATGTAAATATTCTTCATTATAAAAACCATTCAATCCGGATTCTTATGGGATGCTAAATAAATCCAACTCATATCCCTAAAAGTTCTAGGAAGCACGTCGGGCTCTAGCCCCGTCTTCCATAGGCAGTAAGGGAAACTTACCTGATCTTGATATGACCAAGTTAAGTTCTGCTGGTGCCAAAGCTCTCCGAGTTCTTTTACTTTTGGATTAGTAAGATCTCTTGCCGAGACCCCACATTCATATAATCCATACTCTGTAGGAAAGCCTTCAGAAACATAGAAAGCTACCTGCTCATCAAGGGGTTCGTTAGCATACTTTGGTGGCCTTATCGTAGCTTCGCCATAGGCGCAGTGTCTGCCGTCAAAGTGTGGCGATACTACAAAGCCATTTTTCATATAAGACATTATTTCCAAAACAAAAACCTTACTTACAATTCCCATGTCTCCATCAATCCAAATCATGTACTTATACTGATTTAATTCAGGGATTGAATGTGGGTTTAATTTTGGTCTCTTAGATCTTCTTCTATTATCTAAGTGTTCATCACCCAGTTGGCGAACTTGCCAAGGTTTTGGTATATCCGTATGATTAACGTTATCAGTAAAATATAAGTAATCAACTCCCTCTATAGCTAGAGATTGTATACTGTAATCATAATCTCCTGTAACTGCTGTACAAATTACAGTTTTTCCAAACCAGTCATCAACCATATATTGCTCCTAAAAACTTGTAGTAAACATTTCGATAGCCTCTGGTTGTTCTTCAGCTATTTTTGGATTTATTGTATAGATATCAACAAGCGGTTCCCTAATGAATCTATCGCATGCAAACCAGCCATTATTTTTTGCGTCAGATATTAACACCAACGCTGCGTCTGGCGTAATTGCATAAGCGTAAGCGCAATTCATAGAGCAAATTCCTGAGGCTTCCCCAGGAAAAAAACCCATTCTAAATACTGAATGTTCTTTTACCGGAGAATATCTATCAAAACCGTTTCTCATTTCTCTTCGCCTAATTGAACCTTCCCAATCTAGGTGCAGAATGTCTTTCCATTCTGGATCATTCCAGGCGGATGTTATTATGGCATCGTGTTCTAAAATTATTATTGACTCATTAAGCTCTATAGCCTTAAGCCATAGGGAATAGTGGGATGCAAAACAACCTCTAGTTCCACCTACGGAAGTCCATCTATTATATAGGTCAAAGTAAGGAGTATCTTCATTCCAAACTGCTCTTACGTTGTTTGCTTCAAGAAATGTAATTGAGTCATCTTTAGTATACGCAGGGAAATAGTACGGATCATAACCATACGTTTCCGCAGATGTAAACGCTTTTTCTGCAAGACGCTCTGATGCATCCATTCCTTTTATTGTTATTATAAATACTTTCATAATATTCCTTTGGCGGAGAGGGTGGGATTTGAACCCACGGATACATTTTACCATATCGACATCTTAGCAGGATGTTCCATTCAACCGAACTCTGGCACCTCTCCTAAATTAATCAGGGAACTAGGCCAGGCTTTTCTACATCCTCTACCATTCTAGTTCTGCTCCACGCACCACATGAATTGCAGTACCACTGTTGATAGGTAGCTACCTGAGTGTATCGTTGTCCACGACGCTGCAAATCATCTGATCCACATGTTGGACAACAGCTTTCTCCGGAATATACATTAAGGTTTGGATGATTAGCCATCCATGGTCTCAACTTCATGTAGACATTACGCAACAAGTCGACGTCTTGCTTTGCATACTTTGTCATTGTCTTCCATGCCTTCATGTCTCCACGCATGCATCCAGCCCATGTAGCAAAGCCGCCTGTATCCACCTTGGCACCTACGCCTAGGTGCTTGCCAAGGTTATCTAATTTATTGCTATTGAACATAAAATATCTTCTAGCAGATTTCAACGTATCAATTTGCTTTACTGGCGAGACCGGTCCAAGATTATGGTACACGAATCTTGCATTAGCTTTGCGCATATCGAATCTATCACCGTTGTGTGCAATAACAATGTCAGCCTCGTCTAAAAGGTCCCACAATTTCTTTGCAACGTGCACGTCATTTTCTGGATCTTTTGCGTAGGTATCTGGGAAGTCTACTAAAGCACAGACTTGTGTTTTATTTTCGTGCTCCCATCTATAGGAGACGCATAGTAAATACCATTCGCGTTCATGTTCAATAACATTTTGTTCAAAGTGCCCCCAAACATAACTTAAGTTTGGTGCAGTTTCTATATCATAATAAAGTATCTTTGCCATATATGCCTGTTTCAGTCTGGCTTGCGCATTAAATTGCTCTAAACTATTATAACACAAATGGTGGCGCAGTGCTCTCTAAAGTCACACCGCACCACCATTTTATAATAGTAATTTATTTATTAATTGTTTTTAAAATTAAAAAGAATAATTTCTGTAGTTGTTCTTCGGTAGTACTAAAAATCATTTCTTGATTATCTCCAAAAGTTATTTTTATTACATGACCACTAATTAATCCACCTTCAGTAGTTATCATTGAAGTCGGTGGAGTGATTTCTACATTCTTCATTGCTGGCATAAAACCAGCGAAGGTCATATCATCCATTATTTTTTCTTCTTAAAAGTTGATACATTTTTTGGAGCTTGCCCTTTGGTTCCTTTGACTGGTGTGCCCTGTGCTCTTTTTCTTTGTACTGCACTTTTTCTTTGTGCGGGCGAAAGCGCATTTGCTTTTGCTACTGGTAAACATTTAGCATATCCGCCACCCTTACCAGAGGTTCCGCAGGGTTGCCACTTGCCATTCTTTTTAGGAGCTCCTATATTAACCCATTTTTGATTAAACCACTTAGTTAAGCCTACACCTTTTGGGCCAGCCATAGTATATCACTTCTTTTTTCTGGGAGCTGAAGTAGTTTTCCACGACCCGCCCATTGCTTTGTATTTTTTAGCAGCCCACGCATTAGCATATGCTGAGGGATAGACGTCGAACTTCGATTTAGCTTGTGACTTAGCTTGACTCCATAGCTTTGGATTCTTTGGGACATTTCTTTTCTCTGCCATTACTTTTTTCTTTTCTTTAAATTTTTTTCATAATCATCTTTATAAAACTGACCTTTGTTTTTTTTATCTTTTTCAATTTCTTTTTTAATTTTATCAGATGCTTTTTTCGCTGTCATTTTTAGCTTCTATCTTGATCGTAAATCTGGTATCCGCTATCTGTAGGCTTTGTTTCCTTGTCCTTCAAACCGTTTGCTGCAAGAACTCCTGACAAACATCCGGAAAGGAATAGAACTATTGGAACCAAGAGAGAATCAATAAAAGCTTTGTCGTTGGGACTCTGTTGGTCAATCGGCTGGGTAACAAATACCAAGGCATACATTACGCCACAAACAATAACTGTAAATGTAAATGCTAAAGTTGCACCCACAAATAAAACCATGCGAGCTTTTATCTCGCTATTTGTATATCTTTTCTTTTCATTCATTGAGGAACGCTCCCATATATATCTTCTGGACATGTTCCAGAAGCTGTACAAATTGGTGGCTTACAATCCGCACTCTCCCAATTAGCTGGATCCTGACATGGGTACCTATATGAATCGTTACATCCGCTTAATAATCCCATGCAAAATGCACCTAACACAGCTGCTAATAGTAAAATTGCTCTACGCATCAGCCAAACATCTTCTTCCAAGTCACGGGACCCACGGAGCCGTCGGCAGTTAGGCCGTTAGCAGTCTGCCATGCCTTAAGCGAGGCAACAGACTTGGGTCCGAAATCACCATCAGCTTTTGCTCCGATGACTGCCTGAACGAGCATAGCAGATGCGCCTTTTGAGCCGAGTCCAACTGGAGTTCCTGGGTATGCAAATACCATTGGGCCAGCCTCTACGGAGCCTCCAGAGGGCTTCAGAGCTTCAACTGGCGCCTGCACGGAACCATCAGGCGAAGCGTCACCTAGCGCGTACTGCCAGTGCCAAGCTTCGAATTCTTTAGAGGCTGCGTTATTACCTTGTAGGTAGAAACCATACTTGGGTGCATTGGCGCACATCCAAGCAAAACAAGCACCCCCCATTGAAGTGAGTTTACCATTGGCATCATAACCAAGGTCAATTGCTAGTCCCCAGCCGTGATTGGAACCCTTAAGGCCAGTTGGGTCTGGGGCAGCTGAGGGAGCTTTGCCCTTCTTCAACCACCAAGTCTTACCCTCATATTGACGAGTAACACCAGTGCCAGTGTCAGTTGTTACATAACGATCCATAAACATTGACAACTGACCCTGGAATGAGCGGTAATCTCCAACGTTTTTAAGCTTAAAACCAGCAGCTAACGCAGCGTCGTACATCTTATTAAACTGTGCTGCGACTGGTGCATACATTTTTCCTCCAGTTTTTACTGAAGCAAGGACGCTTTCGGCTAATTGGCCATTCTTGTACTGCTTAAGGGCAGTTGGGACTACAAGTTTTATGTAAGGGTACTGACTCATTTATTAATCTCCTGTTACTTTTTCTTATTTTTATTTGTTATTTTTTTCAAAGTCTTAGCGAAATTCGCCTGCTGTACAGTTAGTTTACTGTATCTGCCTGGGTTTTTTGTAACTGTTGCAGCAAAGCCTGCTGGAGTTTTGCCAACTTTTTTAGCTTTGGCAGTGAAGGCTCCAGGTCTTTTGATGGCTTTTTGGATCCATTTTTTATCAGCTGGCTTTGCCATAGTTTCTAGTCTTTCGATTAAATATAAATATTGCTATACCTATAGTAATCAAAAACGCGCCGATACTCATAGATGAACTACCGTCTTGCCCTGTCGTTGGAAGTGGGCTCTGCGGAGTATCTTGTGACCCATGATCATGACTACTGTGGTCGTGAACTGTTGTTGTGGTTTCCTCCACGATTATTTGTGGCACTGTTGTAACATTCATAATAGTAGTTGTAGTTTCGGGTTCAGTTACGATAGGGGCTTGAGTTGTAGTTGTTTCGGGAACTGTAGTTAGGGGGATAGTAGTGGGAGCAATCGTCGTTGTTGCAATAGTCGTAGTAGGCGCTGGCGCATCCCATAAAACCGTAATTGAGACAACTTTAACTACACCATTAACCGTTGCACTAGCGGTATAAACTGCCGTGCCCTGCGATGCCGTGTTGACAGTGATGTTAGCTATACCACTTGCATCAGTTGTTGCGGTAAAGGTTTGCCCTAAATCTGGACCAGAGAAAACTGTCATTGATACTGTGACTCCAGACTGTGGCACTCCAGCTAAAGTTTGAGCCGTTGCTGTAATAGTAATTGGCTCACCTGCACGAGGGGTTGCAGGACTATATGATAGTACAAAAGAACTAGGAAGAGATACACTGCCACCTCCAATGGAAACAGCCTTTCTAGAGTCGGATGCTTCTGGATATGGGTAGTCGACAAGAGTCTTTAATGTTCCTACATTGCCGGTGAAATACCCATGCCAGCACGCAGCTACAAGTGTATTTGTTAAACCAAAATCATTTACCCCATCAGTTGTAGCTTCTGGTCCACCATTGCACCCTCCATTATTATAGATAGCGCCAGGTAAAAGTGCAGTCAGCCAACCGTACGATCCCATATTTGCAAACAGACCGCCACCACCATTAACAAAGTCAGCTATCTTTTCTGCATTGGCTGTAAATATTGCTTCAGTGCCGGATGAACGACTCCAGTTATCTGGTATCCATAATACAGCTGGAGGATTAGACGTAATTGTAGTACTAAAAAAATTGCTTATTTGTGAATCTGTAATATAAAAATCAATTATAGGAGCAGTGGGAAATTCAACTAAAAACTGTGCACTTAATTGACTGGCCCAGTTAGCCCCACATGAAGTGGTTGTTGCGTTAGATCCGACAATTGCAATATGGCCATTGTTTAGATTTCGCGCACCATCATGTACCTTTTTAAGAACCTTGGCTATATATTGTCCAGTACTTTCCCATCCAGAGTGACAAACTGGATCCATTCCATCTAATACGATTGGTCCACCACCGCCACTAGTAGCCAATGCTACTGATGAGTTACTAACTGGATTTAAAAACAATCCAATGCCTATTGTTATTAGCAATACTGATAAAATATTTTTGAATTTAGACATATCTCCCTCAATTTTTTAACTTGTCCGCGGGAGATATAGTAATGATATAAATAAAAAAAGGGCTATGACATGTAGCCATAGCCCTTTTTAATCGAAGTGATTAAATTACATCTTCTTCTTTTTCTTAGCTATTGCAGCCTGGATAAAAGGTGGAAGTTTCTTTTGTGCCGCTGTAAGACCAGCTGTCTTTTTTGAAGCTGTCTTCTTAGGTGCAGCTGCTTTCTTTTTCATCATTGCCATAATTTTATTCCTTTGTCTTAAACTAAGACTGAAAATTAATTTCAGTACATTTTTTTGGTGCCCATTTTCTTAGAACCACTCATTTTCTTTGAGCCGTTCATTTTTTTCGGAGCACCCATTTTCTTGGAACCCGCAGCTTTCTTTTTCATAATTGCCATAATTACACCCCCTCTACTTTCTTCTTTCCTTCGGTAGATTTCTTATAATGCCACATCATGTGACCCTGCATTTGATCGTCAACCTTGTCGACCTGCTCATCTACGTGATCTATTTTTGAATGAAGATCAATGATTTGATCCTTGACCTCTAGTAAGACAGAAGCTACTGTGTTATGATCACTTTTATTTTCTTTACGACTTCTTTGAATGAGTACAACTAGTGGCCCCAAAATTACAGCTGAAATGATTGTAGACCAAAAAGCTGACATGGTTCACCATTTCACTTTATTGGCCCAAAAGGCAGCAGAAAGCTTACCCTTGGCAATGTTTGCAGCGTGTCGTGCTTTAAAGGACTTTCTTCTTGCTGCGTCCGATGCAGATTCGCCCTTTTTCGCAGGAGATCCAGATACACCTTGCTGTCCAAAGCGAATGGTTTTAACTTTATCCCCGGACTTAGCCACAACTACATGTGACTTAGTGGGGTGGCTAGGTGTCCGCTTGGGTTTATTGTAACCAGAAACTCCAGCTTTAGTTAATCGTGAATCTTTTTTTGCCGCCATTATTTTTTCTTTCTAGCTTTACGTTTTTTGCCTAGAACTGGACCATTGCTTTTTTGGTTATTTGTACCCATGCGAGGACCACTAATGTAAATTGACTTTTTAAAAGCCATGATTACTTCTGCTTTTTAGCGTTTTTCCAATGATCTGAATACTTAGTATCTGTCTTTGGGAAATCTTGGACATTCATTACTGCGTCTTTGAGATATTTATATTGATTTTTTTCTGAAGAAGTTTTACTTCCCCACCCTTTATCCTTAGCCATGATGACCTACCTTGTATAATAGTGTAATATGTATAGTAATCCCATATAGCAAAAAAGAGAGGCAGCGCCTCTCAATTTTGTTTGTAATATATTACTTTTTATTTGGTGGAGACTTCTTAGGGACTTGAGCGTTGCTCTTGCTAGATGTTGACCCACCCTTTGGTCTTCCGGCCTTTTTCTTTTGTGGTACTTTATCCACTGAAGGCGCAGCCTTAGCAACTGGGGATGCCTTAGATGGGTCACTGGGTGTGATCTTAATGTCTGCAGCCTTAGAATTCACCGAGGTAGTAGGAGTTGTCCATATAATCGGCTTATCTTCCTTGACATTGGCTTTGTCATCTAAATCATATCCACCAAGTTTTGCAGGTGACTTTTTAAATAGTATTTTTCTTGCTATTTTTTTAATTAGTTTTATCATTGTTTTTGTCCTTTTTTGGTATGTTAGCTAACTTTTATTTATTATTTACCTTGTTGAGATTCTTTGATTAACTGATATCTTTCGCCAGTCTCTTTTGAGACAATTGAAAAGCCATAGGAAGCTGCAGCTTCTATGATCTCAGTTAGTTTATCTTTATCTTCCAAGGAAACATCATTTAAGGGCAAGGTAATTCCAGCATAGACGTCTATGTTTTCAAAATTACCAATATTAATCTTTCTATTTACTCCACATATAAATACTGGATTAGTTGAAATAGATATTTCTGAACTCAAAATATTCACCACCTGGTCTATGGGAGAGTCAATTGACTGCTCCATTGCTGTTTTTGTTATCTTAGGCATATACGTCCGTAAGGGATTGTACAATCTTAATTGTTTCTGCGGTTTGCTCTTCTATTGTTAGGTTATCAGTATTGATAATAGCTGATGCCATGTCCTTGACTAGGTCTATCTCTTGTTCGGATTTATGATTCATTTGAGCAGATGTCATTTTATATCCGTCTCTTTTCATCATTCGTTCCTCCCTAATATCCTCAGAAGCCTCGTAGCATATTATCATGCCATTTGGTTGCTTGAGTATAGACTTTGCCTCGTTCTCAAATCTAACATCCGATATTATAACACACAAGGGATTATCGTTATCTACATACTCGGGACTTTTCATGTACTCCCTATATATTCTATTTGACTTTAACACGCCCCACTTAGCGAAGCATTGCTCATCATGCTGACGGCATAGGTCTCCAGCCTTCTGTAGGAATGTTCTCGGCTTGATCCCCTCTTCCTCTATCGGAAGTTCGTATATATCATTGACTAGCTTTGTGAAAACCTCATATGAAGGGATGGAACCAATGGCATTGGATCCAAAGATATCATAAACAATTTCGTGTATAGAAAAAAGTTGTCTATCCTTTTGGCGGATACCAAGTGTATTCTTTTTTACTGAAGCTAACTCATATAACGGGAGAGCAAAAAAGATATGATCCCAGACTATGTGGTTGCTAACGCTATTTATTTGGGCTTTTGGCACAATTTTTTCTGCTACTGAAGTCTTTCCAGTGGCAGCTTTGCCAGCTAGGCCAATAACTATAGGGTAATCTTTGTAATATTTTTTATTCATACGTACATTATAGCACTTAGGATCTACTAATGTGTTCTTTTCTTATCTCTAATCCATTTAAAAATGCGTTTGCTAGAGCGTCAGGCTCCCACACAAAAGATCTTTTGACCTGTACTACCCTAAAATTAAATTCATCTCTTATTTCTTCAATGGTCATTAATAGTGGTATGAGCGCATCGTTTTTGCACTTCCATCTACCATTGACCTGGTTTGCCACAACGGCAGAGTCTGTATATATTATCGGATCCACCAAGTCTGCCATTGAGCATATTAATAGTCCGGCTA
>Ga0208232_1000154_pt1 | contig 16086 bp, 11 predicted proteins | sample LakMenEpi24Aug12_FD_150729 | JGI IMG/M metagenome (GOLD analysis project Ga0208232, IMG submission 150729) | Freshwater microbial communities from Lake Mendota, WI - 24AUG2012 deep hole epilimnion (SPAdes) | ecosystem: Environmental > Aquatic > Freshwater > Lake > Epilimnion/Euphotic zone ... | reverse complement strand
TTTCCCCCAGTGTCATCCCTAGCGCATCTGCTCTAGCTTTTGCAACTCTTAAGTTGATACCTGTAACAGCAAAACGACCTTGAGCTTCATCAAACACAGCTAAACTTCTTGCTGAATCAATGATTGAACTTTGTATGCCTTCCATATTATTGGTAACATCGTACATTGCTCTAATAGGGTCAGCTAGGTCACCAGCAGCGCCACCAATCATTTGTAGTTTAGCTGCCATATCAATAGCCCCTTCTGGTTCAAAAACTTTGTCAGCAACTACAAAAACTTTATCCATGTTTAGTTTTAGTGATTGTGCTTGTTGAACCATTTGAGTTAAACCTGCAACACCATTTTTAAATCCGTATTCATTTAGTTTACCTAAATTAGCCATTAATGTTTTTGTGGTTTCCCTAGCTGTTAAACCTTGTGCTAAAGATGCTTTACCAGCGTTTAATATAATTTTAGTTGCGTCTTGTAACCCATAACCAATATTTCTAAAATTCTCAGCATTTTCAAATATAGATTTTGCGCTATCCGTTAATGTACTACTAATCTTAAGTGCATTTGCAACTGTTTCTGCTGTATATAGTTTTGTTTGTCCGGAATTTTTACTTAATGCCGCTGAGGCATCTCTTGCCTCTTGCATTGAAACACCAAATTTAGTTGCTTCTTCTGCCGCTGTTAACATTTCCTCTTTCATAACACCAGCAAAATCACCCATAATTCCACCAGCTTCTGAAATTGATGTTAGCATTTTTGCTTCGTTATCATAAGCATCTGCAAGTAATCCAGCAGCATTTGATGCTAGTGAACTAATTACTCCTTTAACAAGATCCACGGGTTTTACCGCATTTGTGGCAACTGTTTTAAGTAGTGCAGAAATTTCTGAGGATTGCAAATCTCTCTGAACATTCAATTGGTCTTTAAATATACTTTCAGCGCCACTAACAATAATATTACCTAATCCACCTATTGCAGTACCAGCCAAACTCGATATTCTACCAACAACACTGCCAACAGCACCAGATGTTGCTGCTAGAACACCAGCGCCACCGGCGGCAGCACCAGTTGCAGCGGAAGATGCTGTAAGCGTTCTGATTTTGTTTTGAAGAGTCGATATACCATCGTTAATGTCTTGCTTTAGTGCATTGTTTGAACTATAGTTAGTTGTATTGGATTGCATAAAAGAAAGCAAATCCGTATTACCACGTCTACCATTACTACTAAATAATTCGTCAATTGCGCTGTTAAATCCCATAACCTATAAATATTAGATTAACCATTTTGCAAGTCAAATAAATAACTAACGAAATTTCTTCTTTCGTGTACTGGAATCATTAATACATCTTGATACGTAAAACCGTTTTTCAACAAGAATAATATTTCATCCATTTGATATTTCTTATAATCCGTAGAAAGGACGAAAAAACTCCACCCCAAAGTCAATAACAACTGTGACTTTTTCTCCTGACGGGGCGGCTATATCAATAAACAAATCTAATCCTGGTTTATTATCTGAAACGAATTTCTTAAAGTCCTGAGAATCCTTAATTGGCATCGTTTGAATGAATTGGTAAAGTGCCATTGGGTCTTTATTCCCATCAATGGATTTAATCATCATTTCTAGTCGTTTGGTTATTACATTAGAAACTTCTTTACCAGTTGTTTTATTCCTTATTGTTAGTAATTCATTTTCTTGTGATTGTGTTAAGAATTTGAATGAAATATCTTTTTTAGAGATTGGTAAATGATATGAATATTCATCATTTTCGTTTGCTTTTAAAGTAAAATCTTTTGTTTTTAAACTAGATAAATCAATATCCTGTTCAAAATTTTCACTTGTTTTAGGGTCAACCGCTTTTACCTTATAAATTGTACCAAATGCGGTATTTCGCAAGAAAATTAAGATTGCTTGTCTATCCTCTTCTAAAAGTTCATTTACGTCTAAATCTCTATCAAGAATTTTTCTTCTTAATAATTCGTCAATAACGGCTTCGCCATTGATTAAGTTGGGGGACATCAATACATTCTCATCAGCAGCGGTTAAATAACCCACCCTGACGGATTTTTTCTTATTTGTGTATGATAGTCCTTGCGAAGGTAATTGCACAACGTCGTATGCAATTGAGGGGTCTATGTTAAAATTTTCCATAATACTAGTTTACACTATAAGTACATTAAAGTAAAGTTTAAAAAAAAATTCGTTAAATCCTGCATTTCACGTGGAACACTGGACTTAACGAATTGAATATCAATATATTGTGTAGAATACTAGTAAATAAGTACGCATCTATCCATTCTTAAAGAACAGTCGATACTTGCCAATTCATCTTGAGAATATGCTAAATCACCGAAGTTTAAGTTGGTAAGGAAACAACCCTCTAATAACCACTTTTCAACAACAACACCTGTTGGGTCTAACATTTCCAAGTACACATCTTTTTTGTATCCTGCGGCATAACCCATACGACCTGTAACCGATTCTGCATGTAAGCGGAACCACTCCATAAGTGCTTGTGCTGCTGAAGGACCAATCGGGTCTTTAAACTGAACTTTAATTTCTTCCCAGTCAAATCTACCAGCAACGTAAGTTGAGGTGTTTAAGAAAGGTATTTCAACAGATTTAATTTTAGCTGATGGGCGAGATGTTGAAGTCACGTACCACTCATTTATACCTAATGTAGATGGAAATCTTAGGATAAATCTATTTTTTCTTTTTGGTTCGTAGGGAACCGGCATTTTCATTAATAAATCCGCCATTTTTTGTTATATTTGTTTTTAGTTTATTTGCTTTATTATAAATATATCACTAATTAAAATAAATTTATTTTTGGGTTTTCTTGGTTTTGTCGATTTTTTTCCGTAGCTTTTTGCAAACACTTATATAAAACATTAAAAAAATATCAAACAAATCTTAAAAAATAGAGAAAAAAATATAAAATTTTTAAAAAACATCATCTCTTTTCACTATCAAAAATTAAAATGGGGGATATTATGTCTACCCCCCATTTGTGTTTTATTTTAATTAATATTATATATTTTCAAAAGAAGCACCTGTTGGTGTTATTATGAATTCTACATCGATAAATTCTAATGATCTAGTTGGTTTAATGTAAATCTTACCTCTTAGTGTGTTAGCATCAATGTCTTCTGGGTCGTTAGAAACCGCTACGCGGAAATCATACAAACCTCTTTCTTTCTTAATAGAATCTAATATTGGGTTAACCAAACTTAAGAATTCTTGTCTTACTTGATCATCATTTTGTTCGAACAATAATCTAACTGCTACTGCTGAAATCAACTTTCTAGCTCTTAATAACAATCTTCTTACGTTAATTCTATCTAATGCCGATTCTCTTACTTGTAAGGTTTTGTTACCCCAAATAATTGTACCTGTATCAGAGAATGTCGCAATTGGGTTAATTCTGTTTTTGTATAATTCATCTCTATCATCTAATGTTAATTTTTTAGCTGCTTTAATTGAGTTAACTAAACCTCTTGAATAACCTGCAACTGCAAACCAAGGATATGATACATTATCGGTTAATGCAATGTTTTTAACAACTTCTCCTGTTGGTGGTAAGTAAAGTTGAGTTGCGTTGTCAGTATCTCTTACTTGAATCCAAGGCCAGTAAGTTGCTGAATAGTTTGTGTCTAAACTAACACTATCTAAATCATCAACAACTTCCGCTGTTGTTGTGTGGTTTGGTGCATTAATAATGTATAATGAATCCGCTCTATCATTCTCAACCATATCAATAGCTTGAGTTACAAGAGAACTGTGGTTTAACCAATTGATACCTGGAGTTGCAAATAAATTAATATCTACTGCTTCTGGATTAGAGAATGAATTAATACCTTCTAAATAAGCGTAATAATCTGAGTTACCAACTGTTGAACTGAATACACCACCACTTGTTGAGTGATTGGTTGAATATGTGTTTTTACCAAAAATATATCCGTCTGTGTTTGTTCTAACATTTCTGTAGATATCCCAACCATCAAATCCGCCAAATACTGGTAATGTGAATTTACAATAAGATATACCTGTTAATGGGTTATCCACACCTGTTTGACCTTCAAAGTCATATGCAGTTGTTTCATATACTGTATTTCCATTAGCGTCAGTTATTGTTGAGGCATTTGTTGATAAGTGAAAACCAAATGTTACCTCATTAGCACCAACACCCTTAAATTTGAACATGTCTTTGTCATATCCAATATGTGATTGCGATGATAAACCTAATGTTACTTTTTTAACTTTATCTCCATTAGATATTTCCGCACTACCATCTGTGTTATAATAAATTGTTTCACCTGCTGTATTGTATTTTGTTTTAAATGTTAAACCTCCGATAGAATCTTTGGTTGTACATCCTTTGAAACCCGCTGGAATTGCGTCTGCTGGCGCGTTATCAGCCAATACTAACATAACGTATTTACTTCTGATTTCATATTCACCATCAGATGTACCAATTTTTTTAGCAACGAAACCTGGAAGATCCGGATTCATTGAACATCTTGAGAACTTCTCTAGAACCACTTGGTTTTCGTCTGAATCATAAAAATCACGAACTAAAACATCAAATTCACCAGTTTCAACATTAATATTTTGAATAGTAATTTTAACTTCATTATTAGAAGCGTTACCATCTGATATTGTTAAGAAACTAAATAAATCAAATACGTTACCACCTCTTACTTCAGAAACAACTAAATTTGAACCCGCCATATCCCATTGTTGTACAAAATCTTCATCTTCTGCGTTTACATATTCAGTAGTATTTAAACCTCTGATTTGACCTTGTTGGAAAAGATTTTTAATTAAATTTGGATAAACTTCGTGAACATATATTGGGTTAACCGTTTTTTCTTTATCAAAAACATCAACACCTAAAACTTTTGTAATATATTTTGTTGAAGCAGTGTCAAAACTACAATCAAATGTTCTAACATCAGCATCGACGTCTGTAACAGTTAATGTGAATTCTGATAAAGGATCTAATGCAATATCTGATCCAGTAATTTGAACCGATGTTGTACCAGTAACTCTATGTGTTAATACTTCCGAAATGTATGAACCTCTAGACCTTAACAAACAAACAACTTTTCCGTCATTTGCTAAAGTTGCGCTATATTCATATCTTGTAACATCAAATGATGTTGTTCCGTGATTATAAACGAATAGGTATGAATAAACCTTGTTTGTAAAGTTTGAGTATGTGTTATACCAGTTTTTGGTTGCACTAATACCTATTGGTGATGAAACAGTGGTTCCAGTTAAAGAACTTGTTGCAGCAGTTGGTACAGTTCCAATTGTAAACCAGTTACCAGTATTCCCACTAGTGTTTCCACTATATCGGTCTAAGATAAATCCTGGTACTGAGTCGCCATCAGATGCTGTTTTTCCTGAAAGTTCAGCATAAAATGTTGAACCAGTAATACCACTTGCGGTAACCACTGTTGTTCCAGTTGTTGTTCCTGTTGTTACAAGGTCTCCAACAACCATACCACCCAATGTTTTAATACCATAGGTTCTGTTTGGTTTATAACCAGTTAAACCCAATACTCGGGTTACAAATAACTGATTTGATTCTTGTAAATATGATTTTGCTACATAAGGTAACTCGTATTTTGGGTTATCACTTCCGTCTTTTGCGGGTGAAGTGCCACCAAAATATGTTTTGAATTCGTCGAAATTAGACACCAAGATTGGTTCGAAAGCTGGACCTTTTAAAGTTTCACCTACTAAACCCAATGTTGTTACCCCTACACTTTGCGCTACGAATGTTAAATCTTTCTCTGAAGTGTAGACCCCCGGAGAAACGAAAACTCTGTTTGAATTTGCCATTGATAAATGTTTGGTTAAGTTATTTTATTCTTATCAAATAAATATCTTTGTTTTTAGCAAAGATTTCCAAGATTTTGACTACTTAGATAGTATTTTATCCTTTTTTATCGTTATTTATCTTTAGATATGAAAACAACAACCAAAAACGTCAAAATAAGTGATAAACATCACGAAATGGTTAAAACCCACTGTGATAAACACGGATTAAAAATTTATAAACTTTTAGAAAAATTAATAGAAGAAACCTGTAAACCTAAAAAAAGGGACATTTACGGGGAATCTTAGTGTAGATATGTCACACCAATTTTTGAATTAATCACAGGGGAATAATTGAGAGTTATTTCATTTGATGAACTAATATCAAATCCGCCACCCTCTTCTTCCAAAAGACCGTTAATATCTAAACTAACAATGCTGTCAATATTATTCAATAATTCGAAAACAAGGGTTGAACCATCGTAAGTGTAATATTCTGTGGAAACTTGAATTGGTTTACCGTAGCTATCTATGAATACACTATTTTTACCTTTATAATATGTTATTGCAATTAAACTATTTTCAAACGGAGCATCTACAAATGTTATTTTAGATGTTCCGGCGATATGGAAATAATCTACATCTCTTTCTTGTAAAAGACCGTTTATTGAAACATTAAATAGAATACCAATACTCTCACCAACGCTAAATTGTTTTTGCAAACCATCCCCTGGGAAAGTTACAACGGTCAATTCTATTGTTTTATTAATATATTTCTTTTGATAATTAGATCCTGCAATGAATTCATTTAATAGAAACATTCTACTAATGGCCGGCTTAACCTCAAATTCTTCAGAGTCAATTAATAAACCTAACAAAGTAAATTGATAATTTTGCGAGTAAAATCTACGATTATCAATTTGTTCAATCGGAGAGTTATCCTCAACCTTATCTAGTAAAATAGGTATGTAATGACCTTTTACCGTTGTATACGCTTGTCTAGATGCAAATTTTTGCATTACAATTTTATTGAATCTGTTTAGTTCACGTATTTTGTTACAAATAATGGTAACCTCATATGTAATGTCCACTGCGACCGGCTGTGGTATCTTATAAACGTCTGCACCCATTTGTGTGCCGTTCCAAGTAGCAACTGTTGCGTAATGGAAAGGTAATCTTTCTGGGATTGTTCTTTGTATTGATGGATTTGTTCCCGGTTGTACATCAGGTCTTCTTATGATACCCATAAATGGTATTTTCATATTACCGTCATCGTCGGAAAACTCCCAAGTATTCATTACCTGAGCCCATCTTTGTATCGTTAAAATTTTTGGAATAATTGGAATAGGTTTACCGTCACTAATAACTTTAAAATTAGTGTTAACAAAATCTAACATACCCATATCTAAATCGTCATGTAGAATAGAGTCAGGTAAATACGTATCCGACTTTGTTATTTTATCTAACAATTCCTGTCTTCTACCGGTCAATTCTTTACCTTTGTAGATTTGTATGTCGTTTTTTCTTTTTGGTATTCCCATTTTATACTCCTCTAAATTCTTGTTCCTGTGCTGGCGCGCAAGTTATTGTGCGATAATACGGCTTATAACCAAACAAGTTATGTTTGTTATCAGATGTTACCTTACCATCGTTTGTCACAGTATAGTAACGCATTTTATTTTCGGTTTCTGGATAACCAATATAATCACCGTACTTAATTTCAACCCCTAATTCACTTAGATGCTTAATATAAACTGAGAATGTTAAATTACCCGGTTCATTATATCGCATCATACCAGCTTTGTATGAATTATTTTTAGACGCTTCTACTTGAACCAAGGCGTTAACTTCGATTGGTGGGAAATATTTGATTTCATCAAGACCTACCTCACCATAAACCCCATCGGTATCTGTTTTTTGTCTATCAACTCTAAAAAGGACCAATTTCATGTTAAGATCACCGTGCAAATATTCTTGACCTATTTGTATCTGTAAATCAAAATCCTCGTTTGAGAAAAATTTACTTAATCTAGTTATTGGTAGTTTATTATCCATACAATATAAATAGTTTATAATGTATTTGTTTTTCCGTATATTTCTATATAAAGATTATGTTACCAGAAATTGAAGCTCGAGAAATACTAGCAATATATGAAGGGTCAAATAACCAAATCCTTGATTGGAAGAAAAAGTTACTTGACACCAAGAACTATAAATTAACAAGAACACAAGCTGATTATATTATAAAATATCAAAATGTGGTTCCTAAAGTGGCTAGAAAATATGTGAATATTGTTCAAACTTTTGGTGAGAAACTAATGGAAGATAAACTATTGGTTAAGCCCCCAGAAAAAATTTGGATTGAAAAGTTATTGTGTGAATCAGATAAGGCGTACCACATATGGGGTAAAGTTTTAGACGCCGAGAAACTACAAGCGTTATGGGTACCTAAGGTGGTAATAATGGCTGAAGAAAAAAAGTTAAACAGAGTAATTGATTATGAAAAATATTCTGTTAGACCTCCGATGAATCATCAAAAAGAAGCGATTGAAAAACTATTAGTTAACGACCGCTTTATCTTGGCTGATGATATGGGTCTAGGTAAAACAACATCTGCCGTAATTGCATCAATTGAAAGCGGGGTTAAAAAAATATTAATTGTTTGTCCAGCATCTCTTAAAATTAACTGGGAAAGAGAAATTAAAAATTATACCGACCGTAGAATTTTATTGATTGAAGGAAAGAAATGGGGGTCCACATTTGATTACTATATAATCAACTATGATATTCTTAAAAATTTCCACACGACGGATAACACAGAAGATAGTGAGGCGTATAAATTAATAATGAATGAGAAGTTTGAGTTGGCAATTGTTGATGAGGCGCATTACATTTCAAACTCAACGGCGCAAAGAACTAAATTACTTAATGATATTCTAGATAAGATACCTAAGGTTTGGTTATTGACTGGAACACCAATGACTTCTAGACCTATTAACTATTTCAACTTATTGAAAATCGCAAATTCACCTTTAACATTAAACTGGCAAAGTTATGTTAGACGTTATTGTAAAGGATTTCAATTTAATGTTGGAATGAAAAAAATATGGAACACTAGTGGTGCTAGTAACTTGGACGAATTGCGCGATAGAACTAAAAATCTAATACTGCGTAGAATGAAAACCGATATATTAGATTTACCAGAAAAAATAATTACACCAATTTTTGTCGAACTAAAAAACACATTTTATGATGACGAACTTGAGGAGTTTATGAGAATTTCAAAAGAAAGTAAAAAGAATGAAAGTGTTTCTGTAACTATTAATCGTTTAATGAAAATTAGACAATTGATTTCAATCGAGAAGATTCCGTATACTTGTGAGTTAATTGATAAATTTATTGAACAAGGTAAAAAAGTTATTGTTTTTACAAATTTTACCGCAACACTAGATACTTTATATGAAAAATACCGCAAAAATGCTGTGATATTGGATGGTAGAATGTCAAAAGAAAAAAGACAGAATAGTGTTGATAGATTTCAAAATGAAGATAAGGTAAAAATATTTATTTCTAACATTATTGCTGGTGGCGTTGGTATTACTCTTACTGCCGCGGAAGGGGTTATTATGAATGACTTATCATTTGTGCCAGCCCACCATTCACAAGCCGAGGATAGAGCATACCGTTATGGTCAAAAAAACTCGGTGTTGGTTTATTACCCAGTTTTTGAGAATACAATTGAAATGAACATCTATAACATCTTACAAAAAAAGAAAAATGTTATTGATCAGGTTATGGGTGATGGTGAATACAGTGATACCTTCGCTTCTGAACTACTTAAAGGACTGTTTTAATTGTTCTAAGTTTTCTTCTAAAACTTTAACAAATTCTTTATCATCGTAATCCCCTATGGTTACGGTCACTAAATTATTTTCAGCATCGAAATGGTATTTGTTTTCTTTTAAATCCGAATTGATTAATCGGAAATCGATGTTTTTCTGCCCACAATAACTAAATGCATTAAAAAGATATTCTGATATGCTCATATTTTTACTTATTTATCCAATAATAAGGTATTTATAGAAATAAAACAAGTATGAGCACAGTTATTAGCGCCCCCGAAAAAGAAAAACTTTATACTCAGATTTTGCACCTTTTAGGTATGCCTGTTAGAGGTATTGAGTTAACGGAAGAACAAATGGATACGTTCCTAGAATTATCAATTAACGACTATGAGCAACTAGTCCACGACTGGTTAATTGAATCTCAATGGTCATCATTGGTTGGTTTAGACGTTGATACACAGTCACTTACTAGGGCGTTCACTACTAGGGATATGAATTTTGAAACACAATATTCTCATGCTTATTCTAAAATCGTTGGTTTACAGGCCGGTGGTAAAGACATACTTAAAAAGGACTATTTTGATATTCAAGAAAACGTTCAGGTTTACGAAATCCCCGCTGGTAGAGAAATAAATGAGTTATTATGGTTTACCAGACCAGAATTGAGTGATTCAATTGTTGATCCGTTTTTAGGTGGTTTTGGTGGACTAGGTGGCGTTGGTTTTGGTGGTATTGGTGGATTTGCTCAGGTAGGTGCTCAGGGCTCTTATTTTATGCTACCAGCATATGACTTGTTACTTAGAATGCAAGACAGAAATATTAAAAACCGTTTAATTGGCGGTGATTTAACATATAGAATTACAGCAGGTCCTGAAGGTAAAAAATTCATTCACCTTTACAACGTTCCAGGCGGTAGATTCGATTTCAATAAATTAGCATCCACGAATTATAAGGTTTGGTATTGGTACTATGACCTTAACGACCCAGATACTTGTATAGATGACAACAAAAGTATTGTAAAATTACCTTCAGATGTTATGGTTGAACAATTAGCTTGGGATGAACTAAATAAACCCGCACAAAACTGGGTTAGAAAGTATACGACCGCTTATTCTAAAGAAGCGTTGGGTAGAATTTATGGTAAATTTTCTGGTGCATTAAAGGTGCCAGATAGCGAAGTAACACTTGATTATCAATCACTTTTAACAGAAGGAAAGGACGAAAAATTAAAATTAAACGAGGAATTAATGCAAAGATTGGAAAGATTGCGCCCAGACAAAATGATGGAAAGAAAGGGTAACGAGGCAGAAAATCTTAACAAAGCATTAAAATATAGGGCAATGCCGGCACCTATTAACGTAATCTAATTTTTTATTTAAGGAACAATTATGTATATTTGAAGTTCAAGACAAATCATATCATTCGATATGAGTATAATGTGTCACTTTTAATATATAAAAATGCCAGAGGTAATATCACAAGAAGTAATCGAAAGTTTCTTAAACGGTTCGGACCCAGAAGAATATATTGTTGGGTTAGAATACGATTACAAAACAAACACAATTTTTAAAATCATTCAGCACCCTGAAAAGGGTAAAATGATTCTTTCAGACACACTCACACCATTTCTTTGGGTGGGTGATTTAAGTGGTTTCAACTTTTATCAAGGTAATAAATCATTACAAAAAGCAAAAATGCGTCAGCATGGGATTATAATTGAAAAATTAGATTCACATGGTAACGAAAGGTTACAAGATGGTTTGAACTATTTGGTTAAAAGTTTAAAAACGTATACCAACTTAATGGCGTTTTTTCGTGAAGGTGGAATTAATCCTTGGGATGAACAATACAAATCATCTTTTACAATATTAACACCAGTTGAACAATTCTTAATTCAAAAAAAGAAAAGATTGTTCAAGGGTATTGAAGATTATAATGATGTTCATCGACTTGTATTTGACATTGAGACAACAGGTTTAGAACCTGAAAAATGTAAAATAATTCTTATTGGAATTAAAGATAATCGAGGATACACTAAAACATTAGATGCGTTTGGTGATGACGGTGAAAAGAAATCTATTGAGGATTTTTTCAGAATAATTGGCGAAATTAAACCGACAATTATTGGAGGTTATAACTCAGCATCTTTTGACTTTCCATTTATATTAAAACGTGCGGAAATATTAGGAATTAATATTGAAGAGCACACAAAAATTTTCAATAAAAAGCAAGGAATAAAAATCAAAGAGGGGATGTTGAAGTTGGCTAATGAGATTGAACCTTATAACCAATTTATGTTGTGGGGTTTTAGTGTTATTGATATCGCTCACGGAGTCAGAAGGGCACAAGCTATAAATTCTGAAATCAAATCTTGGAGTTTGAAATATATCACCACGTATTTGGAGAAAGAAAAAGAGAATCGTGTTTATGTTGACGGTGCATTTATTTCTAAAATTTATTTAGAAAACGAATCATATTATGTTAACCCAAAAACTGGCGGATTTAAAAAAATTGGTGACAAAGGTACGGATGGTCTTTTAGAAAAATATCCAGGTAAATTTGAAATATGGACTGGTCGAAGAGTGGTTGAACAATATCTTGACGATGACTTGTATGAAACTATGGTTGTTGATGACTCATTTAGCCAAGCATCTTTTTTACTTTCCAAGGTTGTTCCTACGACATATGAAAGAATTTCTACAATGGGTACTGCAACATTATGGAAAATTATAATGTTGGCTTGGTCATATGAAAACAATTTATCAATCCCCGCGCGCGATAGTAAAAGAGCTATTACTGGTGGATTGTCTCGATTGTTAAACGTTGGGTACTCTAAGAATATTGTTAAGTTTGACTATGCATCACTATATCCATCAATTCAATTGGTTTATGATGTATTCCCCGAATGTGATGTTATGGGGGTACAAAAATCAATGTTAAAATATTTTAGAAATATTCGTATAAAATATAAAAGATTAGCCGGCGAATTAAAAAATACAAATCCAATCGAATCGGAAATGTATGATCGTAAACAATTGCCGATTAAAATTTTTATTAATGCATATTTTGGTTCATTATCTGCGCCCCAAGTTTTCCCCTGGGGTGATATGAATATGGGTGAAACAATTACTTGTACTGGGCGTCAATGCCTTCGTATGATGATTATGTTTTTTGAAAAGAAAGGATACAAACCACTAGTAATGGATACCGATGGTGTTAACTTTGAGACACCTGTAGATATTGATGAACATACATATATTGGACGCGGTCTAAATGAGATGGTTGATTTAGATAATGAATACAAAGGTATTGAAGCGGATACTGCTGAGTTCAATGATATTTTTATGAGAGGTGAAATGAGTTTAGATATTGATTATATTGCACCTGCATGTATTAATATTTCTAGAAAGAATTATATCATTAAACTTATCAAGAAAGGTAAAGAAAAAATAAAACTTACTGGGAATACCATTAAATCAAAAAAATTACAAACATATGTTGTTGAATTTTTAGATACTGGTTTGGTTTACTTACTAAATGGTGATGGACATAGTTTTTTAGAATATTATTATGAAACACTTGAATTGTTGTTTGATAATAAAATACCTTTAGCTAAGATTGCAAATAAATCTCGTGTAAAACAAAGTGTTGAGGATTATAGAAAACATATTAAAAAGATAACAAAATCTGGTGGTTCCATGGCTAGACAAGCGCATATGGAATTAATTTTAAAAGAAAATTATCCTGCTGGTTTGGGTGAAACAATATTTTACATAAACAATGGTGTAAAAAAATCAGATGGTGATGTTCAAAAAATAACAAAAGCAACAAAAAAACAACAAGAGGATTATGAATTTGCTTTTGGTAAACCGATGCCAACTGATTACATTCAAATTAATTGCTATAGAATTAGTGAAAAAGATTTAATGGATAATCCTAATATGACTGGTGATTATAATGTTGCTAGATACATTAATAACTTTAACAAAAGGATTGAACCATTGTTAGTGGTGTTTAAACCTGAGATTCGTGACTCGATTTTAATTGAAGACCCTAAGGATCGCCAATATTTTACAAAACTACAATGTGAATTAACATCTGGATTTCCATTAAAAACTGGCGGACAAGATAGTTACGATGAAGTAATGACACTATCAGATAGCGAAGTTTTATTTTGGAATAAAATAAATAGAGACCCTTTCTTTATGTATGTTGAGGACAGCTTACAACTAGTGGACCAAAACTGGGTTGAACACAATAGAAAAGTTGTATCATTTCAAGCAGAAAGTGTTAAGAATAATGATGATGAGGAGATAATTGAAACAAATGGGCATGATTATGCTTATCACACCACAAACATTTAAATAATGTTAATGTATAGTTTTTCTCTAATTGGTAAAATTAATTTGTTTGTCGGGCTTGAGTTTGTATCTAAAAATTGAACTGATATAATAGCTTCATACTTACCAATAATATCTGTTTGTTGAGTTGTAAATCTATATGTTATATAGTACTCATCGGTTGTTTGGTTATATTTTTTGTCTCTAGTTGTTAAATAACAATTTGCGTTTAAAATAACTGGATTACCGGTTTTAACATCATACATTTCAAATGTTATGTCAGAATTCTCCAATAGATCATTAAAGGACGACTTGTCGTTTTTACCGTCATCAATCAATCTCATTTTAAGGATTGGGTCTGTTGCCCCTTGTCTGATAAAAAATTCCATTACTTAATTGTTAAAATAAATTCGTTACCTGATTTAAATGGTGCGTTATCTTCATTTTTTAATTCATTTGACTTACAGTAAAATTCTTCTTTTACTATTTCAAATGGAAATCCCATTTCATTTTTAATAACACCTTTAATGTGTTCAACCGTTAATGGTTCATTAGTGTTAAAGGTTTTTTGAAACCTTTTAATTTTTTGTTTGTCTTTGATGACTTTAACATCAATATCTAATATTTTCATAATCTATTTTTTTTAATTTTTAGTCATTTTGATAAATCCAATCATTCGTAGATTCTTCACTACTATAATCTTGAGTTGTTACTGATGTTATAGTATTTTCACTAACTAAATAAACTTCAACCGTATCATCCCCATTATAGTTCATAACAACAAATCTATCTTCAACACCATATGTATTATCCCAACCATTAGTCCAAGTTGTTGTTTCACTGTTTAATAATGTTCCAGAAAAATTATACAATCTTATTTTAGTTACACCACCGTTAGTTTCATTATATACAAACATAAACTTGCTCTCACCAACTGAAATATCAAAACTATTATACTCAGGGAAACTAAACTCATTAGTTATTCCGGTTGATGTTAATACTCTAAAATCTAATTGGTCGGTGTTATATAAAACCATTGCACCATTGTACTTGTCTGTGCCTGAGAAATGGGAATCTGTGTAATTAAAATTATTATAATAATCTGTTGAGGTAAATCCTGTACTACCACTATATACATAATAACCAAGAATGCCCGCAGAAACCCCAATAATTGTAAGATAGGCGGTTTCACCAAAAGAATACATACTTGAACTATAAGGTGAGGTTAATTCATAGTTATCTAATGAATCAATTACAACACCTAATTCGTTAATTAATTTGTAAGTTACATTGTTATTACTATTAGTAAAAATCTGTACAGCCGTTCTATTACCCAATGAATTCCAGTTCAAATTAGTAACACCAGAAAAACTAACATTCATACTTTCTATACGAGTACTACCCGACATAATGGTTAACATAGATACAATACCATCACCATTTACACACGGTGTTCTGTAAATGTCACTTAATTGACCGTAAGAATTGATTGTTTTTGATACGTTGTCTGCGAATGTATATGTGCTAAACGATGTTTGATTATCAAACATATACATAATATCACAGTATGTAACTTCTGCACCAATATTATTCGAAGTTACAGAATCATATAAAGTTATTACAACACCACCATCATTTCCCTCACTATCTGGATATAAACCAGAATCTCCATCTATAATGCTTTGAGTATATCCTGTACCTCTAGCGTGTGATGTTTCAATTAAGTTTGATGTGTTACCATTATAACTTATTATTTTATATGGTGTTTCTACGTTATTAACATCCCATAGTAATATGGTATATTTGTTTGTTCCGTGAAATTGGTCATTATAACTGCTATATGTGGCACCAGTTAATGAAACCGTCTCTAAAATGGTTCCACTTGTGTTATATATTTCAAAATTTGTGAATGTACCTGAGGTACCTTGAGCTTCAGTTAAAACAGCAATAAAATCAGATGAATTTGTCATTTTATGTCTAATGTATGTTCCATCTGTCCAAGTTTTAAATAAAGTTGTTGTACCGTCAGTTGGATTAACTATGTGTGATGTACCTGGTCCATTGTATGTCCATCCACTTAAAG
>Ga0208232_1000149_pt1 | contig 16295 bp, 20 predicted proteins | sample LakMenEpi24Aug12_FD_150729 | JGI IMG/M metagenome (GOLD analysis project Ga0208232, IMG submission 150729) | Freshwater microbial communities from Lake Mendota, WI - 24AUG2012 deep hole epilimnion (SPAdes) | ecosystem: Environmental > Aquatic > Freshwater > Lake > Epilimnion/Euphotic zone ... | reverse complement strand
TTAAAAGAACCAACGGAAACGGAAACAATAGAGATTTTAAAAAATCTAAAGCAATCATATGAGGACTATCACAGAGTTTCTTATGGTGAAGGTGTGATTGAAATTGCGGTCAAACTTGCTGGTCGTTATATGACAGATAGACAATTCCCAGACAAAGCAATTGACGTTCTAGATGAATTAGGTTCGGAAAAAAGAGTAGTAATTGAGGTTCCAGAAATTATTGAGAAATTAAAAAAGGATGCCGAAGTTATTAAAGAAAAAAAACTCGAAGTTGTTCGTACTCAAAATTATGAGCAGGCCGCAAAACTAAGAGATGAAGAAAGAAAAGTTATTAATCGTTTAAATAGCGAAAAAGCAATATGGGCAGACAACGAAAAAAATAATAAAATACCGATTAGTATTGATGATGTTTACGAAATGATTACATCAATGGCCGGTGTTCCGATTACTAGATTAGACCGCAAAGAAACTGAAAATTTAATTAACCTTGAAAAAAGATTAGGTGAAAAAGTTATTGGACAATCAGAAGCTCTAACTAGTATATCCAAAGCCATTAGAAGAAATCGTGTTGGGATTAAAGAAACACAAAAACCTATTGGTTCATTCATTTTTATGGGATCAACTGGTGTGGGTAAAACATATCTAGCCAAAACTTTGGCTGAATTAATATTTGGTTCAGCGGACAATGTTATTAGAATTGATATGAGTGAGTTTATGGAAAAACACACAGTATCAAGATTAGTTGGTGCGCCTCCAGGATATGTTGGTTATGATGAGGGTGGGCAATTAACTGAAAAGGTTAAAAACAATCCATTCTCGGTGATTCTATTTGATGAAATTGAAAAAGCACACAAAGATGTGTTTAACATTTTACTTCAAATATTGGATGAAGGACACGTTACAGATTCTTTTGGTAGAAAAATAAATTTTACCAACACGTTGATTATTATGACCTCAAATATTGGGGCTAAAAGAGTTTCCGAATTTGGCGCTGGAATTGGATTCTCCACAGCATCTAGCGAACAACAATCATATGAGGTTAAAAGAACTATGATTCAAAAATCATTGAAACAACAATTTAACCCAGAATTCCTAAATAGAATTGATGATATTGTTTTATTTAATCCGTTAGATGAAACAGCACTTAAATCAATTATTACATTAGAAATGGAAAAGTTGACAAAAAGATTAATTGAGAAAAGTTATTCAATTAAATTTGATTCAACTGTTATTGATGAAATTTTCAACAGAAATAAACAACAAGAATATGGTGCTAGACCAATCAAAAGAATAATTCAATCACTATGTGAAGATTTCCTTAGTGATGAAATATTAAAAGGCACCATTAAAGAGAATAAAAATTACAAAATAATATTCAAAGAAGATAAACTAATTCTTAAATTAGTTGTTGGAAAGGTTAGTGAGTAATTTAAGCCCTGTGTCGATGGCTTTAGCAACGTCGTCGACACAGACATATTCTGATTTTCTGTGCATATTATAATATCCACAAGATAAATTTACCCCATCAATATCAAATCGTTTTTTCATCATATAAATGTCTGTGTAGGGATGACTACCATATAATGGTTTATAATCAATCTCCTCAAATGTTTTTGAAACAACTTTAAAGAAATCACTTTCCCTATCAAATATTCTAACACCGTTACAAATTTCGGTAACCAATTGATTTCCAGGAGCATCGTAGGATAATACGAACTTTGTATTTTCAAAAAACTCTGGTTCACAATTACTAGAACCAATACAACCTGTTTCTTCTGAAACAAAGAACGCTAGTTTGATATTATCAACACGATCCAATATTTCTAAACAAACATATACACCACACTTATCATCACCACCACAACCAGTTTCTTCACCATTATCATCATAACCCTTTAAACATAAAACGTTTTCATCGTATGGGTATACTTGACCATAACAACTTAATCTAGGTAACCATTCTTCTTTTATGTTGATTTTTGTTTTTTTATGGACGGTGTCTATGTGAGCACAAATCAACGGTTTTATTACATCGGTCCCCTTGGTAACAAAAATGTTACCATATGAATCCACACCATACTCATAACCCTTTTTATCAAAATACTCTGATAGGTACTCAACCATGTCCCATTCGTCATATGTTACCGAAGGTATTGATAATAAATCACTTAGACGCTCGATATTTACCAGATTTTCCATTTTTATTATTTTTAGAACACAAAAATAAACTTTTTTCTTGAAATTAATAAAAAAAAGTGGACTTTTTCTGTTTTTTTATATATTTATATTCTCGAGGTACTCTTTGTCGATTACCTTTTCGTTTTTTTAATAGTGGGGTTGAACCCACGCAACGACCTTAAACCCCGACATCCAGTTGGGGTTTTTTATTTCTATTTTGTTTTATGATATTAATTACATATATTTACTGTTATGAAAAAATATACAATGATTTTAGCTATTGGTGCTATGTTAGCATTAACGGCATGTGGTTCAGGGTCAACCACAACTGAAACAACCGACTCTACGTCGGTTAATCTAGATTCTACAGCAGTATCTGCAACAGATTCAACAACAGCAGAAATTGGAAAAGATTCTGTAACAACTGTTAAATAAATTTAAGGGCTCTAGTAGCCCTTATTTTTTTTTACAACTTTCTTTTATTATATTAGTCATATGAAAGAACTATTAAAGAAAGTATTCGACAAGAAAATTGTTATCCCTATTGTTAGCGGTATAGGTGTTGTTGCAATATTCGAATATATCATCTACCCAGGACTAACCACCGCAAATACATTTTTTAATGTATTATCATTTTTAATTGCAGTATTCGTATTTGTCTTACTTTTTCACCTACTAAAAGTTGAAAACCTTTTTAATTCAGAGCATTTAGAACCAGGAGAAACTGAACTAGATTACATTCCAAAAGAAGAGGTGATTAAAAAGAAACGAAACCCAAAGCAATTTTCAGATGTTAAAACAGAAGAGAAATTTGTAAAAACAAGAAAAAAAATAAAAAACAAATAATATGGCAATCTATAATGAAAGTTTTGAGGACCGTTATGCTCGTCAAGAAAAAGAAAGAGAAGAATTAAGATTACAAAAACAATTAAAAATTAAAAAAATGATAAAAGCAATTAGTGCAGGTGTGTTAGGATTTATCCTATTGGTAGTATTATTTAATTCATGTGAGAGAATTGATGCTGGACATGTTGGTGTTAAAGTTAATCAGTATGGGGATAATAAAGGTGTGGATGACGTAACCGCAGTTACAGGTATGGTATTCTATAACCCAATTACCACTCGTATCTATGAGTTCCCAACTTTCATTCAACACAAAGAATATAAAGGTGAGAATTCATTCATTGTAAATAGTAAGGATGGTTCGGAATTTAATGTGTCGCCCATTATGAACTATTCAGTACAAAGAGATAAAGTACCGGCGATTTTTGCCAAATATCGTAGACCCCTAGAAGACATTGAAGAGGGATTTTTAAAGACAGCGGTCTATGATGCGTTCAGATTAGCCACTAACAAATACACAGCGGATGAGTTAATCTCTAATAGAGCAATATTTGAAATCGAAGTTCGTAGATTATTGGATGGGCAATTATTAAAAGAGGGATTTACAATTAATCAGTTCACGTCAAATTTAATTTACCCTGAAACATTCAAGCGTTCAATCGAAGCTAAGAACAATGCGGTTCAAGCGGCGTTAAGAGCCGAGAATGAAGTTAAAACAGCGGAAGCACAAGCTAAGATTAAAGTGGCAACTGCCGAGGGTAATGCCCAAGCTATGTTAACGTCAGCAAAAGCAGAAGCTGAATCAAATAGAATGAAGCAAGTAACCTTGACGCCGTTATTATTACAATTGGAATACATCAACAAATGGGATGGTAAGTTACCAGTTTATGGTACTGTACCCCAAATGTTTAAAAACATTCAATAGTGTTAAAATGTTAATATTTCATAATATGGGGGTTTTTTGCCCCCATTTTATATTTATATGGACAATATTTTGTTTTTTTTGAACAAAATATTTATTTTAGTGTAAAATTTAGAATAATGGATATGGAAGAAAAATATATTGGTGATTTAATCCTACTTAGAGGCATTCCTGGTAGCGGTAAATCGACATTAGGGGATGTAATACTACATACCAATCAATCCAATATTCAGGATGTGTTATCTGCCGATAATTTCTTTATCGATGATAAGGGTAACTATAATTTTGACGCAACAAAATTAAAAGAAGCACATAATGATTGCCAGTTAAAATGTGCTGAAAGAATGAGGATGGAATTTTCTAAAATTGTTGTTGCAAATACTTTCACAGAAGAATGGGAAATGAAGATGTATTTTGAGATGGCTGAGAGATATCGTTATCGTGTTCACACATTAATTGTGGAAAATAGGCATGGTAGTTCTAATATTCACAATGTTCCAGAAAATAAACTACAATCAATGATAAGTAGATTTGATATTCAATTATGACATGAGTAAGTTTGTTGTATCGTTTACAAAAGCAGTTAACCCCAAAACAAAAAAACTTAGTGTTAGAAAAATTAGAGACATACTTTCAAAATGGTTTGCTTTCAAAGCAAAAACACCCAAAATATGATTTGTTCATTTGGAATTATACTCCAAAGGTTCAATATGATAGGTTATGGGATGATATTACAATACAATGTCGCGGGTTAGTCACCAACTCAAAAGGTGAGATAATCGCTAGACCATTTAAGAAATTTTTTAATTACGAAGAACATAAACCTGAAGACATACCAAATGAAGATTATGTTGTTTATGAAAAGATGGATGGATCTTTAGGTATTCTTTTTTATTATGAAGAAGAATTAACGGATGAAAGAAGATACAATATTTGGTTTAATAACAATTATGAAACGGGTATGGAAAAATTCTTTAACCCGAATGACTTACCTGATTTCGATAACCCATATTACGAACCAACACCAAAAAGAAAGGGTGAGTGGATATTAGCAACTCGCGGATCATTTACCTCACCACAAGCAATTAAAGGAAAAGAAATTCTTGATAGGCATGACATCAGCGCATGGAGAAAAGACAATACATATTTGTTTGAAATTATCTATCCCGAAAATAGAATTGTTGTTGATTATAAAGGTGAAGAAAAATTAGTTGTTCTCGGTGGTATCCATACAGAAACAGGTGAAGAAATACCCGATAGTAGTTTGTTTTGGACGCAAGATTCTGGATTTGAAGTTGTTATGACATACAAAACATGGGGGGAATCGTATGACTTGTTAAAAGAAGAAATATCGAAAGATAGAGAAGGATATGTAATTCGTTTTAAAAATGGTTTTCGAATGAAAATCAAAGGCGACGAATATGTACGACTTCATAGGATTTTAACCAACATATCAAATAGAGATATTTGGGAATATTTGAAAGATAACAGACCGTTTGATGAACTACTTGAAAAAGTCCCAGATGAATTTAACAATTGGGTTAAAACCACAATTCTAGATTTACAAAATCAATTTGACACCATTAAAACCGATGTGGAAAATCAATTTAAAGAGTTGATAGATAAAAAAGAATTTGCTGAAAAAATAAAAGACAACCCCAATAGGTCATTTCTTTTTAAAAGATTAGATTCATACTCAAATCAATTAAACGAAATGATCTGGAACTCAATATACCCATCACACTCAAAACCTTTTAAAAATGACTAGAAAAAAAGAACCATTCATCGTTGTTGAGATTGAAAAAAGAATGTACAACGATTTTAAGGATTTGTATAACACAAATCGAGACGGAATTTATCGCGGTGTTTTAGACATTTACACCGAATTTAAAAACAATTCCAGAAAACGTGTTTTAACCTTATTGGTGTCAACGGATATGGGTGTGTTGTCATGGGATACCGAATTTAGTTTTAAGAAGTTGGATTACGAAATTTTAATTAAGCAAATATTACCATATTACGAAGATAATGAGGACTATGAGAAATGTGCTGAAATTAAAAATCTGCACGATTATTTTGCAAATATTAACTAATCGTATATTCACTTTTTTATTTTTTTTTAGTACATTTCCCTATGAAAATTCTTATAACAGGTGGTGCTGGTTATCTTGGTTCCGTCATCACTAAAAACATGCTAGATTTAGGTCATCAAGTTACCGTACTAGATAACCTAATGTTCAAACAAATATCCCCGCTACAATTCACTTATAACCCAAAATATAATTTTATTTATGGTGACGTGCGTAATGAAAGTTTATTAGAAAAGCTGGTTAAAACACACGATGTGATTATTCCTTTAGCCGCCATTGTTGGATTTCCAGCATGTAAAGCCGATCCTAAACTATCTTGGGATGTTAATTTTGAACAAGTAAAAAATATAGTACCTCATCTGTCTAAAAATCAACTAATCCTCTATCCGAACACAAATAGTGGATATGGTATTGGTGAGAATCAAACTGAATGTACTGAAGAATCCCCATTAAAACCGATATCTGTTTATGGTGAAAGTAAATGTGCTGCTGAAAATTTATTGATGTTTAGTACATCCGCAGTTTGTTTTAGATTGGCGACAGTATTTGGTAGTTCCCCAAGAATGAGAACCGATTTATTAGTTAATGAGTTTGTTTATAAAGCGATGACAGACAAGTATATTGTCGTTTTTGAAAAACATTTTAAACGTAATTTCATACACATACAAGACGTTGCAAACGTTTTTACATTCGCCATTGAGAACTATGACACAATGAAAAATAATGTGTATAATGTTGGTTTAAGTGATGCCAATTTAAATAAGGAAGAACTTTTAACCAAGATAAAACAATACATTCCTGACTTTGCCATATCATATTCTGATTTTTACGAAGATCCGGATAAGCGAGATTATATTGTATCAAACAATAAAATAGAATCTATTGGATGGAAACCTAATTATGGTTTAGATGACGGTATTGTTGAATTGATGAAAACATATCAAGTCCTCATACCAAGAATGACATCTGAATTTAGAAATGGTTTTCCTTTAGGATACGCAAACAACACATAGTATGAGTAATAAATGGGATGAGTTCATAGAAACACCATCAAAAAAATTCGGGTATCAGGTACCTACTTTTACACCCTCAATATACAGAGAATATAGGGGTGAAATTTTTACAACATTTCATAGTGAAGAACATCCAGTAATGAGACATATTCATTATGAAAAAAATGAGATTAGTATTCATGGTCGTTTTTCTAAATCATATAAAGGTGTATTAAGGGGACTACATTATGACAATAAAACCTGGAAGTTAGTTCAGGCGGCAGTAGGTGATATCTATCTAGTGGTTTTAGATATGAGATTAAATTCAGATACTTTTGGTGACTGGGAATCATTTATGATAACTGAAAAAGATAGAAATCAAGTTTTAGTACCTCCAGGTTTTGCTAACGGCCATTATGCATTAACTGATTGTATGTTTCATTATAATTTATTTTATAAAGATGGTTACGTTGATGCAAACGAACAAGGTGTTGTTAAATGGAACGACCCAGAATATCAAATGGAATGGCCAACAACTAACCCAACACTACAAAAAAGAGATAGATGAAACACTTAGTATTTACTGGATGTTCATATGGTCAACAAGCAAGAGCTTTTCATGACTTAATAAACATTGGTTACTTTGGTGATATAAAAGTATATAACTTACAAGGTAGTTCTTTAGGTAGTCAGTATCAGTTATATTCGGCAATGATGTTTGTTCAAAAATTATTGGATAAAGGAGTTCAACCAAAAAATATATTTGTTATTTGTCAATGGTCAAGTATGTTTAGAGAAACAACATCTTATGATATCACTAAATTTGAAGAGGTTAAAATATTTACAACATCGTTTGATGCTAGTACTTGGAAACTACGAAATGATTGTGAAATATATAGTCAAGGAATAGACAATATTGGTTTTATTAATATTGAAAATCAAATTGGTACGATTTATCGTGAAAAGAAAAAAGAATATAAAGAATTCAAAGAATTTCTATTAAAATCTCAACCAACCAATTCTCCAACCGAAAGAGCAATAAGGTATCATTTTGACATTACTAACTTGCAAAATTTTTTAAAAATAAACGATATTAAATATCGATTTTTATTCTTTAATGCCTCATTAACTGGTTTTAATTTCGATAGGACAAGTACTCCCTTAAATGAGTTTGAAATCAAAACGGTTGAAAAAATTGAAGGGGTTGAGAAAATTGAAGAAGTAGATAACACCAAATATATATTACCTAAAAAATGGAAAGATTCTATTTTGTACAACGATAAAAAGTGGTCAAAATATCGCAATCTAATTGATTGGGGTAATTTTATTCTATATAATAATGATAGAATTGAGTATGGTGGGATTGATGAATTTGCGTTAGAAAATATCGGCACAATCGGGTACTTAACACATGGTGTTAAACCAGTATCCTTCGGAGATCATTTAAACCAATATGGTGACTTTAGATATGCTGTGGACTCTGGTTTAATAGACCAAGTCAATAATGAATTCATAAAGGATTGGGATTATAAAAACAATAATTTTAAAGAAATAACAATTGATAATTATAAAAACTTAAAAGAATATGGCGGCAAAGTTACACTTCTATGAAACCGAAGGGCATAATAGATTTATTGAAAAAGCAAAATACAATATTAATTCCCATAAATTTGTTGGGAAATTCAATCGTTTAATAGAATTGGGTTTAATTAAAAATCGAAACATTGCAAGTTATTTGGATAAATCAAATGACACTGTTATTATCTATAATCTAATGATTGCTACAATGTTTACAGATAATGATATCACCCCTCCAGAAAGGTCAACAAATATGGAAGTGGCTATAGAAAAACTCATAAGTGAAGTTCCAGATGTAAATAAAATTATTTTTGAATTTTCATATATTGAATATTACAATCATGTATATCATGGAATATTGACTAAAATAATGGAAAAATATCCAAATATCAGATGGATTGTTTTTAGTTGTAATGCTCAATTAATTTGTGATTACCCACATAGAGTTTTCTTTTGGGATGATAAACCACATTCATACTGCCTAACACCAGACAATTTAAATTTCATACAATCTATGGTGTCAACAACTCAATTTAAAAAACAAAATAGATTTATATTTTTTAACCATCACCCCAAATTAACAAGATGGAGAGTTGTTAAGTTTATACACGAAAACGGTTTTGAAAATTTGGGTAAGATTTCTTTTCCGGATTTAAATATTTTTCCAGTAAACGAAACAGCAAAAATGTACAACTCGGATTATGAGGTTGAATATATGTACAATCACCCATTTTCTAAAAAGTTTCCATTATTAATTGATTCAATGGCAGATGACGTAGTTGAAAAATCTGACACCGATTTTATTGGAATGATGCGAGAAAGGGTAGAAAATAAACAAATTTTTACATTAAGACAAGTTGGTTTTCACACATCAAATCTTCCGTTGCAAATATCCACTTATTTTGAGATTTTTATTGAAACCTTTTTTGGGGTAAAAGATAGAACTTGGGTTAGTGAAAAGACCTGGAAACCACTTGCGTCATTCACACCTTTTTGTGGAATTAATAGTGAAAAATATTATCCATTTCTTAAAGAATCTGGATTTAGTTTTGATAACCCAATATATTTTAAGGATTATGAAAATAAAATTAAACATGTTGATCCATATGTTGAAAAAGAATATGTGTTATATTCATTTATGAATCACATAAAAAAATTATGTGAGTTAACTGATGATGAAATGCATAGTATGTATTTTTCAAATTTTAAAGAAACATCACATAATACAGAACACTATCACCATAGGTTTGTTCCAACCATGACATTAAAACCATTTGAATTCATTGCAGAATAAAATACTTTTTACTGGTTGTTCATATTCATGCGGAAATCCTAGTTTTCCACATGAATTTTCATTACTTGTTTATGACAAGACCTTAGGTGATTATTCTAAGGTTAAATCCTATGCATATCCAGGACAAAGTAATAATTTAATATTAAAAAAAATATATGACGCAATTAATCAAGAAGATTATAATAATTCGTTATTTATTTGTCAATTAACTTTTTTACATAGAACAGGTGGATATCATGACATCATAAATTCTTGGGTTGATTATCAGCCAGAATTTATAAATTCAATCCCAATGATTAACGAATCAAGCGATGAATTAAAATTTCCTTTTCATATTGATTTTATTAAAAATGTTATACAATCAAGTTATGGTAAAATTGATAACAATATACCAGATGACATACTTAATGAATTAAAAGTATCATATGAAACATACCTTAAATATGTTTTTAATGAACACGAATCTTTCATGTATCTAATGTATCAAATCGATGTGTTAAATGCATATGCTGAGAAATTTAATTCTAAAATTATTTTTATATATTGGCCAGAAATAAATAAAAATAAAGAATTATCCGAATTAAAAAAACGAGGGTTTTTCAATATTAATGGGGATTATTCAATGCTTAAACATACTATTAAAAATAACTATTGCTTACCCACTGACTCTCATCTTTCGGTTTCGGGTATGAAGCATATCGCTAAAGAATTACACAACTTTATCTATGTTAAATAAAAAATTTATTTTTGCTGGTGATTCATTTACTTGGGGACAAGGATTACAATACTATGGTGAATTTAACGATATTAAAATCATGCCATCAAATCATTATGTTAAAGAATTTTTAACCGATGAACATGTAGATTTTATAAAGAAAAATCGATATTCTAAAATTGTAGCTAATTACTTAAATAAAGTGGACATTGTTAAAGATGAGAATGGTGGTTCAGATTTCGAAAGTATTGAGTTTATAAAAAACAATATAGATGAAAATGTTGAATATGTATTACTTCAAACAACACAACCATTTAGATCCCCATATCGTTATTTTTATAAAGGTGAAGAAAAATGGTTAGACGGGTCTAATTTACACGATAATAATCATAAATTAAAAGAGTTTAAAGAATATCTAATTGAAGAAAAAATAAACATTGATGACTGGCTTTATGATCTTAAAAAACAAATAGTTTTAAATATAAAAGATTTGGCAATATATCTAGACAATAGAAATATAAAATTCAATATTATTTCTTGGACAAATGATTATCTTAATTTAATTAAAAATGATGAATTGTTATCTAAAAAATTTTTAAATTTAGAATATGGTGGATATACATTTAGTTGTTTTGACACGCTTTTTAGCATGTACCCATATATGACAATACATAAAGATTATGAATTTTTTGGTGAAGGTAAAACAATGCCAGATCACCATATGGGTTTAACTGGTCATAAGACGATTGCTGATATTATATTAAAAAATATTACCAGCTAATTTCCCAATCTTTGAAATCGGCAGCTAAACAATCTATTTTGTAATCTTTTCTACCGCCAACAATCTCTTGTATTTTATTTTTAGCGGTATTTCTAATACCATTAATTCCGTGGGTTAATTCTAGGTTATTACCGTCTTTAATACCTTTACGGTAATTTGATTCATTATGCCAAATGTGTAAATTCATTTGAGATAAAACAACAATCGCCCTAATTGTTTCTGCGGTTATCGGTTGATCCGTATCATTTAAACACAACTGAATATCATGAACAATATCCTTTATTTCTTGTGAGTATTCCACTTTGTGTTCAGCTATAAACACCTCTTTTAATTGTGATATTGATAATCTATCAACTAATTCTGCTAAGGTTGGTAAATATTTTCTTTCTGTCATAATGTATTTCCTTTTTCTATTCTATAACTATCACTATCGAAATGAGTTGTTGATACTTCAAAAATCTCACCATCTGTTAGTGCTATTAATTGGTGCGGTTGTCCTGGTCTTTGTCTAACAACGTCACCTTTTTTTAAATTTATTTCTTTTGTTAATCCTTTTTCAGTATCGATAAATTTATAGATAAATTCCCCTGAATTAACATACCAAGTTTCATCCTTTAATAAATGATAATGCATTGAGAATCTACAACCGCTATTGAAAACTAAAATTTTACCGCAGTAAAGTTCATTATTCTCAATAATTAGTTCGTGCCCCCATCCTTTTGGTATTTTACAACAATCAGTAATTTGTGGTTCTGGTAACATCGTTTTTACATTTATAAATTAAATTAGTGGTTGAGTACCCGTTAATTTTATTAAAATATACAATTTCTTTTGCATATTGTGAACCAATTATTGGTTTATTCAGATAATCATCACCAATAATAAAATAATCTGGGTTATAATCCATAATTAATTCAGATAATTCAATGTCTGAATTAAAAGATACTACCGAATCTACTCCATTGATATTAGATATAAACTCCATTCTATCCGATAGTGTGTTAAATGGTCTAAATAACCCTTTTTTTTCATTAATTCTTTTGTCTGTGTCCAAACCCACTCTTATAGAACCAAAGGATTTCCCAAAATTTATAAGACGTATGTGGCCAATATGTAAAATATCAAATGACCCATTTATCCAAACTTTTTTCATAAAGTACTAACCCCTCTTTTTTGAATTACGATACCAGAACAATGATTGGCGAATCTAATTGAAACGTCTACGTCTTTATTTTTCACATATGAAACAACAAATGATGCCATAAAGGTATCTCCTGCACCACTAACATCCATTATAACTAATTCGTTTTCAGTTGGGTATGTTTTACCATTAAAAAAACAACCTTTACTAGATTTAGTGATAATTAGTTTTTCTTTCCAGTAGTTATAATCTAACCCTCCTTTTTCACAGTTTTGCCACTCAGTTTCGTTTATTTTTATGTATGAATATTTTATTGCCCAAGGACCTAATATTTTTTTCGTATCTAAAAATGTTAAATTATGTGAATTAGATATTAATTCCAAATCTTTAGTTGTCAAAAACCCCTTATCATAATCTGAAACAATAACTGCATCATATTTTTCAAAATCGATAGATTCAAACTTAAATGTGTTTTCAATAACATCATTATCGTCTACACGAATTAACATTTGATTTGATTTTTCATCAACATATCTAGTTTTCGTTATTTTTTCTTTATTTGATAGTAAATCAACTACCTCAACATCCAATGATAATAAATTATCATAGACATTACCAGCCATCCCTAAATTTCTAGTTACTTTTGTCGGTTTAAAAACCGGAACGGGTGCTTCAGGGCATAATCTTTCGCACACTCCGTAAATAAAAACGTCATCACAAACGTCTCCGATTACTAATATTTTCATATTAATAATAATATTAAAAAAACACAAAAAAGTGAATTGTTTTAGATTAAAATAGCGTTATAATATAGCTCTAGTACCGATTAAGAAATTACTTAAGAATGGTGTTCCTGAAGCGGTATTTCCACTTAGTTTATAGTTAAAACTAAATCCAAACCTCTTACTAATTTTATAATCAAAGGAAGCACCTACCAAAAAGCCCATATGTCTATTTACCGTAGTTGTTCCAGCAACACTATTCCAAGATATTGGTGCAAACATCGTAAATAACTGAGGTGAAATGGTTAATTTTTTACTATACTGATATGGCTTGGTCCAAAATGCCACAACAGAGGTTGACATGTTATAGTCATATGTGGTATCTGTCGATTTCAAAAATAAATTAATCAAACCTAAGTTATAACCAAAAACACCGTGTTTTGGGGTTGGTTTAATCCACGTATACCCCAATAAATTCATGTAATTACCATTCAAATAAGCAAATGCGCTTGAATACGAATGTATTGCGTTTAATTTGCCTCCATTGAAGTCCATCTTGGTATATCCACCGCTAACAATAAACGTCTTTAAATCGCTCATAATTACCGTATTTGCAGAATAACTTTTATCGCCACCTAACGATGATTTAGAAACACCAATAGTTGCTGATTGTAACCATCTACCGTCAGGCGATTCAATTGTTGACAAATCAGATGACAATAACATTGGATTAGTTACCGCCGCTTTTTCCTTTTTCTTTTCTTCCTTTTTTTCTTCTTTCTTTTCCTCTTTTTTCTCCTCTGATTTACTCTCTTCTTTCTTTTCTTCTTTAGTTTCTGATTTAGCTTCTTCTTTTTTCTCTTCAGATTTAGTTTCCGATTTTGATTCACTTTTACTTTCCGTCTTTGCTTCGGTTTTAGTTTCTGTTTTACTTTCCGATGATGATGACGATGAACTACTAGAAGATGAACTACTAGAGGATGATGATCCACCACTTGTTGCAGGTGGTGTTGATGATGAACTTCCGCTTGATGGTGGTGGTGTCACTGGCGGTGGGGTTGACGCAGAACTAGCCGCGGCAGAACTTGCGGAACTACTAGCTGCGGAGCTTGCGGAACTACTAGCAGCGGAACTCGCAGCAGAACTAGCGGCTGAACTAGCAGCGGCGGATGCTGCCGAAGCCGCGGCGTTTGCTACAGCTTGTTGAACAACAGGGTTATTAATAACCGGACAAGTTAATGCTTCATATGTGGTTTTTGTTGTCAATAACCACGTTTGTACAACACCTGTTTGTACTTCTAATGGTGAAAAGGTTCTAACTTGATTGTAAAAAGACACTGTAGCATAACCATTTATCATTGTTGTTGTGGCTATTTTTTTTTCACCACTACATTTATCGATAAATGTTTGACTGTATGTTTGCCCATACGATATTGAGGCAAAACAAAGAATAATAAATAAAAAAATAATTTTTTTCATTAATTACTTATTATTAAGACCAATCGCTATTTGAGTGTATTTTCTTATTGGGTCGACGTCAAATTTGATAGTTAAAAAATTAAAATCTCTAATAACACCAATCTTGAATGTTGTAAAGTTTGTATTCGACTTTGGAAAAGATATTCCACCAATAGCATCTCTACCTTGATATCTCAAAATTTCACGCCCAAAACCAATCATACCGTGAATTCCCAATTTGTTAATTCTTTTACCCGCGCCCAAATAAATTGCTGACTCTTTTTTAAAATCATTATCACTAATTGGGAAGTCAGCTATAGCAATGTTGCCATATGGGTAATATTTATTTTGATCAATCTCATATGTCATCACATAATCTAAAATAAAATATCCCTTTTTACCTCCGACTGCTCCCCAATAAGACACTTGCTTATTATTGGTATGTCCAAAACCAAAAGTGGTATATGGCGATTCCTTTCTAATCGTGTCTCTTTTACCACTTTCATATATGTGAATTACACTTCTTTGTCTCCACCCTAAATCATCATACCAAATATATGGTAATGGTTGATACCACCCCCAATTACCCCAATAATACCCAAATTGATTTTGCCTGTTCCAATTTTGAACACGTATTCTACCACGCGGGTCTGGATTAGGTTGTAATTGTTGTTGTGGTGGATTATTTCTCCAATTACTCACATCATTTCTTTGTGGGGCTGATTGTTGTGTTTTTGGTGTTTCAACTCTCGGTTGTGGTGTTGATTGTTGCGGTGGATTAGTTCTCCATGTTGATACCTGTCCGAACATTAAAGTTGGGAATAATAAAACTAAAAATAAAATTGTTTTCATACTGTTTTTTTTAAATTTTTTCATAATATATTTTTTAAAATAACTCTATCCAATTCTTCAGGTCTTAATGCTAAAGTTGATTCTACGTGACCACTTCCAGATAGAATATTAACCAAGTATAATCCTAACTTTTTTTCACTTATTTCAATTTGTTGCCCACATATAAAGCCCATCTCCATCATTTTTAACCTCAAACAAGGGACGCAATTTTCACAATCAACTTTTTGTGGTACATCTATAACTTCACACACTCTCATACTTATAAATATAAAAAAAAGGGGTTGTGGACCCCTTTTAATTTATTGTTAATTTCTTTTATTTTAACTTATTCGGTAAAAATCCCCTTTTTAATCATTCTATCTAGAATTCTTGCACAAGCAATGTCTAACGCTTTTTTTGTTGCAATTGAGATAGTTGACTGATTAAATTTAATCGGATCTACTGTTGCGTCAGATAATAACGTTAATTGTCTATTTGTTACCGCCTCACCCAAACCAGACGCCCCGAATAATACTCCAGTTTCAGCGTCAGTGAATCTTACCTGTAAACCAATACGTGTAACCATATTGTCTTTAACACCATCCTTTAAATTAACCGTTTCATCTTCAGAAATCGAATAATCATAACATTCTACTGTTACAAAATACTTCGCTAGATTAATTTTACCCCTGCCATCTAGTTTGTTTTCTGATATCCCAGCTTGAGATGCCTGGAATTGTTTAACCATAC
>Ga0208232_1000148_pt1 | contig 16525 bp, 7 predicted proteins | sample LakMenEpi24Aug12_FD_150729 | JGI IMG/M metagenome (GOLD analysis project Ga0208232, IMG submission 150729) | Freshwater microbial communities from Lake Mendota, WI - 24AUG2012 deep hole epilimnion (SPAdes) | ecosystem: Environmental > Aquatic > Freshwater > Lake > Epilimnion/Euphotic zone ... | reverse complement strand
TCTTTCTTAAGATTATTCTAAATCTTAAATCGTTAGGGACATATTGGTAGTCTACTTTAAATGGGGTATTTATATTTTTATTAAAAATGATTCCTTGACCGCTGTGAATAAATATAGTGTTATTAGTTTGAAAAAATTCATTTTTTTGAGAGCTAGAAGTATAGTTAGTTATATTTAAGGCATAAGATCCATCTGACAATTGAACCCTTACTGGAGAGTAGCCGGAAAAATTACCCGTAAAACTAGTACCGACAGACCTGCTGTAGAATGCATTGGCGGCTGCGCCCTTATTGATATAAGGCGCATACGACAATCTTACATACGAATTAGGGTCAGTTTGTTTGAATTGTTCACCTGGACCATTTTCTGTTCCAAATGATTTAACAGATTCAAGGAATATGTTTTGTCTAATAAAATCAATTTCATTGGGCGCAGCCGAAGAATAATCCAAGGAGTAGCTAGCTATATATGTATCTACTGGATTGAAGGTTTCACTAGATAGGGTAATTGTTTTATTTGAACTAGAATAAGAATAACTAACAGATCCTCGTGGCATGAGTGTTCCGTTTTTATATATGTTAATAGAGTTAGCTATAGCGTTGAAGCGAATAGTTGCTTTTTTTGAAGCTGGATCAAAAAATAACATTTCAGACTCTATAGATGAAAAGCCATAAGGTGCTATTGGAGTCCAATCAGATTCCCTATTTGGAATCGGCTTATTGGATATCGAAAGTTCATAAGACGCTGGAGATTTAAGATCTAATTGAGAAGACATAACGGATAATGAATTTGTTGCCTGATTTATTTTTGCTTTTACTGCCGTTATTTGTCCGTCTATTGGGATTTTTTTACTAATAAAAACTGCTTTATTACTCTCCGCATTTAAAGTTTCAATTAACTCTATAGATTTTAGGGAAAAAGTATATTCATAAGAGTTTTCAGATTCTATAACCTGTGAATTATTTACTGCATTCACGTTGGGAAATGAAATTATTGGATTAAAAAATTGATTTGTATAATCAGATATTTGATTTGAGGAATTGTATTGGCCAAATCCAGCTTGATCAAGACTACTTACAGATCTGCTGCTTATCCCCTTTTCTGTATACTTTGTATTGTCAAAAATATTTAACTTTCCAGAAAAACTGTCTAACATAGTATTCATGAGATTTATGAATATTGGAGTATTGGAGAAGATATTTCTATCTTCCATCACCAAAGAATTAAAATCTTTAATCTGATCACCTAATGTAGAAATATAAGAATCAAACTCAGATGGGAATCTATATGTATAGTAATCATTATCTGAATATTTGTTTTTGGATAAACCAGAAACTGTATTTTTTCTAGAAAAAAACCAATAAACTATATCTTGAAATTTGCTAAATCTTTTTGTTCTATCATTAATTATTTGCTTAACAAAAGAATCTAAAACTTTTGAGTTTAGTTCTGAGACTAAAGGAGTTTTATTTGATCTTATGTAATTTGATTGATTAAATAAAAATATAATCTTTTTTACATTCTTTTTATCAAATCTTAATTCAAAGACTCCATTAATTAATTTTGGCCGATCTAACAAAGTAGTGTAAACCTCTGCTGAATTTAAATTATTTGATTGTTCTGGAGAGTTGTGGAACAATACCACTTGAAGTAGTTGGAAATTATTAGATTCATTTGGGTTAAATCTGATTGTATCAATATTTATACTTCGTTGCAAATCAACTTCCGCAGATGTGACTGCTCCTTTGATTAGAGTGTAATCATATTCAATATATTTTAAAGATTTTTTAATTTGAGAGTCTAATATAACTGGACTCTTAACTGTAATGCTCCATGAATCTGAGAAATTATCATTAAACAAATTAAAAAAATCATTGTTAGTAGTTATATAATTATCGTAATTGGTTTCAATATTTATATTTTTAATATTTCTAATTATATTTTTAACATCTTGAGAGCTACCTATCTTAAATACGCCTAAAGAACTGTCAATAAAAGCGTTCCCATTCTCCCCAAAGGCAATATTGTCCCTATCGGGAATAGTGAGAGTTACATTGTCTGATCTATAATCATTAATAAAGCTATCAAATTTTTCTATATAGTTAGCATTAAAGAGGTCGTCTTTGCCTGAAATGAATTCATAATTATCAATAAATAATTCCAATTTATCTAAGTCAGTCTGAACTTTATCTATTTCCGAAGAAAAAATATCCACCATAGATGTTAATACTAAACCGTTTGCATTTGCTGCGGAGAATAATTGTTGCTCTCTTAAGAATAAATTTCTAAATGAATCAATTAATATTTCTTTTGAGATCACAGAAAATGCTGGTATGCGAGCAGCTGAGAAATTCCTGTCGATTACATTGCTATTCATTTTGTTTATTAACGTTGGCAGGTCTGCTTTAGAGACCTTCATGTTTCTAATTAAAGAAGAAATACTAGCTCTAGTTGAGGAGGAGTATTGATTTATTGTTTCTGGTAAATAATTTAACATTTCAACTCCAGTTATCTCCGCTCATGTTCTGAAGGTCAAAAACAACTCCAGCTGTAAGATTATTTTTAATTATATTATATATTTCTTTTTCATCAATAAAGTTATCTTTTACTTCTTCTGGCATTCTAATTATAACATATCCACCCCTTGTGTAGGCGTTTCCTTGCGCTGGATATGTGTCCCAGTAAGAAAGTATCTCATCTATATTTTCAATTGCTTCCGAATTCTGTATTGTTGATTTCACTCCTCCACCCCTCAGTCTTAGATCTGTTAATTTTGGTTTATCTCTATTGGGATCATTAGTGACATACATAACTGCTATTGTTAAGGCAAAGGGGTCATAACTGGTTGACAGTACATCAAAGATTGTTGAATCGTAAGTGAAGTTTACGCTTTGAGTGTAATCATGATCTAGCACTTCTATATATTCGACTGGTAGCGATGAGTTATTGCCATATCTTTTTTTGTATATATTTTTTGGAGTTAAGTATACATAAAGTGGCTTATCAAATTTAATAGTGTCTGCATTTAATAGCGGGTTTAATGGTACTGGATTTCCGTCCACATGCCTTATCAAAAGATCTTTGTTTTCGGTTGTATAGGAAACTTTAATAAAAGAACCGTTTGAAGGAACAACGGCCCGCTTAAAGGTGATAACTCCTGTTTGTGAATTAACATCTTTTATTAATCTATAAGGCACCTGCGTCCACTGGCTATCGTTTGTTTCTTTTGTGAATACTTTAACTTCACTTTTTATTATTCCAGCTATTGATGATGAGTAATTTGTTGGATGATTCCAGTTTAGGATTGGAGTTCTTCTTACCTGTATGTTTTTACTATCTAATACTGTAGGATATTCATCTATAATGTCATAATGCCCATGGCCATATATCCTAGACCAAGAAACATCTTGCTGATCTAAAGTGCTATATTGGGCTAGCAGTCTTTGGTTCTTATAATCTTTCTTCCAGTCAAACCATTGATTTGCTGAGGAGATATATATTTCTTTTGAAAAAGTACCAGAAGTAACTGGAAGCTCCCATGCATCAAACTTTGATAGGTTTGGACTTATTGGATTGACCTTAATGGCACTTGAAGAATTATATTTAACTGAATATATTGGAACGATATACTTTAATGGAACCCTACTTGGTATGAAGGTATTGGAATTGTTGATACCAAAAAATTCACCATCTCCGGGTCTGCCATCTGCATCCAACGCACAAATTCCTATGAATATATTCTCCACGTTTCTATTAAAAGAGCTTTCTGACCTTGAGTAAAAATCAACATAGTTTAAGTAATTACCTAAAAATTCTTTTTGCTCTATGTCATAGAATCCGTATCTAATACCATCATCTGGAAATTCATTACTTATTGAGAAAGTTCCGTACTGAAGATCCCTTTCTTCTAACTCTACTCTATTCTGAGATGGAATATCATTAATTGCAGATCTTATTTGCCCAAGAGTAGGTATTCCAATTGGTCTACCTTCTTGATCGCAGAAAAGTAGTATTCCATCCCCATAATTTATAGTATTTTTGTCTTTAGAGGATAAGATTATGCCAGAAACGGTTCTCATATAATTAACAGATAGATCAATTGAGCTTGTGGTTATTATGGAATCCCCATAATAAGTAGCTGAAGTTTCAATGGTTAATGTATTATTTGAATTACTAACAGATACCGGAGTTTCGCCAGTGACTAGTTGTCCACCCGAGGTAACATTACTTAACGTTAAATCAGAAAGGACTATGGCACGGTTTGTATCTCTATCAGAAAAAGTTTTAATTCTTACTTCATTGTTTTCATAGTCTATTGTACTCAATGTCTTTGCATCGCTGGATGTAAAGGTAATAGATGTATTTACACCTTCTGTTTCGGAAGGATATTCTATTTTAGAAATATAATGAGAACCATTGCTTAACGAAGTTATGGACTTAATATTATCTAAATTATTTAAAGGAACCGTTATTGATCTACTAGGAGATACATTTTGTACTTCTCCAGATATTGAAACGCTAACGGTAATTGGAATAGGGGAATATACTAACTCGCTTCCTGACTCAACGTAAGCTCCAGGTTGGATTATTCCATCTACGTCTATTCTTGCAATAGAAAACCCTTCAGCTTGTCCAAAGCCAGGTATCTTATTACCAATAATATGAACGCACATATACTTCGCATCTGATGCATTTCTACCACTCATTGGAATTGTTACTTTGCCCGAAGCTGCAGATAAATCTAATAATTCAAGTCCGCTAAGTTTAAAAATATCAGTCTGATAAGTAGGAGACCATCCGATTGAGGCCACTTTGAATTGTCTCCATTTTGGATCTGAATCCGCTGTAATGATAATATTATTTATTTTTAATATGCCATCTGGTATTTCAAAGAAAATAACATCTGATGCTACAGAAGGACCCACTGTCCCAGAGAAACTTATTTTCTTATAGCTTCTGTCAGAGTTAATAGATGAGGTAGTGCCCATATTTTCTACGGCAATGATATACTTTCTTATATCTTCGGAGGCAAAGTTTTTCCAATCTTGGAACTTTTGATTGTCACTAGACTTAATGCCTAACCAAAACTTAGCTAAGTACCATTTAGTTTCACTGTCTACTTTTCCATCGCGAAATCTTTCATTATTTTTTATTTGGAAAGCTTTTACTGCGGATGCAGTTTTGGGTCCGTATACCCCATCTATAGATTTAGTATAAGATCCATCAAGAGCTAATGTATATTGTATGTATTTTATATATTCATGTGATGACATATCTTTTAACTCTCATTTACTAGTATTTTTTAAGGGTTGTAACTTATGAAGGCAACGGGTAGCGACCCTAATCCAAAACTATTTAATTGTGCCAACGTTTGATTTACTAAACTTTTTACGAGCGTATTTCCATTTATTACATTTAGCCACCAAAATTTTATATTATACCTGCCGAATTCGCCTTGATTAGATAATTTATCTATAAGAACATAATTAAATAATGCTAGGCCGGAAGCTGTCAATATGGTTCCAGTTTTATGTCGCGACAACGATATCATGGGGGGATTGGTGCCTGCCGGTATGACCCCGCCTACGTTGCGCAAGAATATATTATCCCCGGTTAGGGGATTGTATCCGAGTCCAGATGATGCTGGTGCTGAATCTCTTAATCTAGTATCCGTTGTATCGGAGCCTGTTATCTGCGGTATTGTTGCTCCCGCTGCTGCAGCAGCACCTAGCGCACCTGCTGCAATTGCATTAGCAAGTGCTGCCCAATCTATTGTCTGTGTAGTATCAGGGTCATCAGACTCAGTTTCGGAAGCTGTCCCACCTGAACCTTGTTTCCAAATTCCAGTTTGCCCATGTATATCTATATCTCCAGTATAAGGAAATACATTTGAACTCTCTGAAACTTTAGTGCTGCGCATTAAGTTAAGGTCATCAATGGCAGATTTGATGCTATTAAGCTCGCCATTTACAACCCCTACTGTATCGTTTCTCTGTGCGGGGGTTACAAGCCGACTCCATGGTACTAATTTTTTACTTTCGCCATTTACAGTTAAGGTAGCCGTTCCAGAAAGATTACAATTAAATCCGTATGGCAAATCTATTCCCTCAAAAGAGGTATACTTTGAAGACAACTTAAATGCATATGAATTAAATCCTGAAGAAAATCCTATTAAAGAATTAAGATTTCTAGTAGAAGATGTTCCAGTAGGTCTCTCGATGAGTAGATGGGGACCAAGTCCGCCTATCCTCTGCAGCGAGGGAGAGTACTTTTGGGTATAGGCAAGCAGTGGAGAATTTCCTCCATTAGATGTTATTATCTTATGTAGAGAGTATGATGATGGTATATTTTCTGTTAAGTTTGGATCACTAATAACTTCAGCGTCTTTAAACTTCACATCAGGATTAGTGACCTCTATATAAAAAGTGACATCAGCTATATCTATCTCAGATAAAAGATTACGCTGAATACTTACTAACTTTTCTGCCATTTGTGTCTTCAAATAGGAAAAAATGCTAGAAGTATTTGAAGATGTGTCTGTAGTTAGATTTCTAGCATAGACGCTTTCTGATGCCGACAGTGTAACAATTTCAAATAAAACTTTTTCAGAATCCTCTAATGCTGGTGAATACATTACCCAAGATGAATCCCAGTCTGTAACAAAATTAATTAAAGATGAAGCTGTTGTTATTTGTCTAGATGATTGTGACTTGCAATACATCCCGTAAGAAATTGCATTAAACAGTAACTTAAAAGGTCCTTCTAATATTGCAGAGAAAATATTGTTGTCGTTCTCAATATTCCCGAAATGAGATGAACCACTATTATAATTCGTGACTCTCTCAGAGTATGCTGTATCATATATCGAGTTACAATACGCTAACAAGTTAAAGGTAGTAGCTATAATATTACCTTTAGATAAGCTATCTACACTACTAGAGGCGGGGATAATTGCCCCTATGGGATACTGTGCAGAAGTAGTAGCTCCGGCCTTAATAAAAACGTTGTCGTTTGCTAAGGATGAAAAGTATTTATAAGTTTTTGGCTGACTAACGTTTCCATTCATTAATCTTGATCCAAATATTCCGTAATAGTCTTTTTCAAAAATATTATCCGAGAGAGACCATCCACCATTTTTATTAGAATCTATAAGATAGTTAGCGTCTATCATGTCAACAGTGTTCGCAGTCGCTCCATCAGACATTACTAACTGAGTTCCTGCATTTAACTTTGATGCGTCGGGGCATAGTGACAGATCTAATATTAATGTACCAAATTTATTAGCGGTAAAATAATTAATTTTAGCTGCCTGATCAGGAGTAATTGCTGCGTCAGGAGACCATAATAAAATGTCATATTGACCTATTTCAGATATCGAAATTGTGTCTATGTTTACTTTCCAGTAATTAGCTTGATTTTTGATTGTACCAGTTGTTGCTAAAGGATTTTCAAATCTTAAACGAGTAAGATTAAAGGGAGAATTTTGAAGTCTATATAGGGAGTACGCATTTATGTTTACACTATTTGAATTAGTATAGAGGACCGCCGCATTTACAGTTTTTAGAACTGTGTTTGAATTCCTATCTAATTCGACGCCATAATTAACCTGATCAAAATTAAGGTTTCTTTTAATTCTTCCTATTAATCTCCAGTTAAAAACTTCATAAGTTCTATAGTCTTTAATGGCTTTACTGGGAACTACTACCTGATAGCCATTCTCAATGGGTTGATTAATTAAGTTTATATTAGTATATTTTTGTTCTATCTTTTTTATAGAGAAATTTTTTGAGCCATAATAGTTTGGATCTATTACAAATGACTCCTCTGGAAGTTCTTTAAAATACCTTACTGGATTTATTGTTTCTGCGTACCGAAATTGGAATCCGGATATATTGCCAGACTCATCTGACTCAACCTTGTTATACATCAATTTTAGATTAACTGGCTCTTGTGAGTCCAAGAATACCAAAACCCTATAAGGAATTTCAGGAAGAGAGGTATTAGATTCTGTTCTAAATGGCTCTAACAAAATCTTATATCTTTTTTTATTTGTAACTGCATTAACGTAGTCTTTTCCGGACTCATCTAATACTTTCACTCCTAAATCAACAATTACATCATCATTGATATAATCGTCTAGTGATGTTAGCGCGAATACTGCTGGTGCCACTATAAAGTATCTACTAACATAAAAATAATGGCTAAAGGAATCAGGGCTTATGGTATCGACATCTAACATTTCCGAAACAGTTCGCCTGTCTATTAATGAGTTACTTATGGTTATGTTCTGAGTTGCTATTGAAGATGAGCCATTGAGCCTTCTTAAAATGCCTATTTCATCTGCATACATGATTTCTGACGAAGATGTTTCTTTAATTTTATTTTCTAGAATAGTGCTAGAAACATCTATAATAGATATATTTTTTGCTGGACTAATTGACTCCGAAGTAAACCATGACACATTTACAGCGTCTGATGGAACTCTAGTTCCTATCTTTGTTGCTTTTTCTTTACCAGATTCAGTTAAGTTATTAAATATTTCCATTATTCTTCCTCATAATCCGGATGCAGTAGAGAGTAATCAGATATATAGTGCGGAGTGGATCCCATCAAGCCCATTTGATATTGATCGTATCTGTTTAGTGGAACCCATTTTGGAGGTGACCAATTCGGTGTCGAGTCATACGAGTATATAAACTCTGCGTCAGCGTGATTATAGGCAAAACGGGGCGTTGCCAATATCTGCGAGCCTTCTTGCCTATTGATCGTATATATGTTCGGTAGCGGAATATCATTCTCATAGCTATACTGGATGGCATCATATGATTCATGCCAATAGATAACATCTCCAGATATAGTAACGTCATTAGACGAAAGAACCTCTCCACTAGAAGTTAAAATAGATGTAACAGCCTCTGGACTAGAAACATTAACACGAGCAAACCAGTAACCTGGCGTACTTGAATCATTGGCTGTAATCGCATTCGATATAGTAAATTCTCCATTAGAATCAGTATTAACTACGTAATCAGGTGTAGCAGCAAAGAGATTCTTTAATGTTCTTCCAGTGTTCCATGAAAGTTGGATCTGATTATTGAATGGCTTATTCTTCCAATATACTTTTCCGGATATTGATAACTTGCTGATTCCATCGGCATTTACGCTGAGGTCAGATGCTGCTGCCTTAACTGATAGATTAAATGGATCATTTCTATTTACATTAAACGGGACGCTAAGGGCATAACCCTCTGAAGAGCTGTTGGGTCCACCATTTGGCGTGCTCAATCCTACTCCAACGATATTGATAATACTTTCGCTATATATTGCTGGTATGTCACCGTTGTATCTAATTACAGATGTAGCCAAACCATTATCGCTAGTCGTAACGTATGAAGGAGTGGCCGAAATTACATCTCCCGATATAGCAAATGTCTGGCCTGGCTTTAGGTTCTTTTCATTATCGTAAGACACCAAAGATAGGTACATCAGATCTGAAGTGGAATCAGAAATATATGCTGGCGATAAATAAGCTTCCACATGAGAGAATGGATAATCCTGATTACTTACATATATGTAGCCTTCATCTATTGGATTTGCTGATGAACTTAAAGATAGATCTATAGGATATGTATTGTCATTTATCGAATTTTCATAAGTAATATGATATACAGAGTTTGCATTTGGTGTTGCGCTAAAGTATATGACCGAATCATAGGCATCATTGACGGAATTATAAACATCATTATCGAGATACCATGCGTTATTAACTTTATACGAAACTGAATATTCCCTATCGTACACTAAGGGTGTGGCACCTTCGTCCATTGTAACTCGATTAGATTCCACAAGAATGGGCCCTGTCATTTGCTTACCAGTGTAATTATCAATAATGGATACATTCAGAATATCTTCATACGCTAAATAAATTATTTCATTGGTACTCGCGTTAACTATTTCGCTGTTCTGAAAAGTCAGCTTTCCAGGAGTAGCGGCGTCTTCGAAAACAATATTTCTATAGCTCTGACCATTAACATCTATAAGTACGGGTGCGCCATTTCTAGGTGTATTTGAAAGGTTAATATTAAAAAATCTTCCAGTAGAAGATTCTGTTATTGGATTTGCATATATGTAGTAATCATTTTCGTCTAGATATATCCAACCGGTATGAAGTGCTGATCGCTGCTCTTGCATTAGGAATTTATCTTTTTTCGCATATATGTCTACTGACATTTCATTTTCTTGACTGAAAGAAGAATTTAGGTCACTTAGAAGCGTGTTGCGAGATTCTACGTAAGCTTCTATTTCATCTTGTCCAGTATTCAATGTCGCATCTTTGATTATGTAAACATCATTTTCAATAAGACCAAAAGAACTTTTGTCCAAATATATCTTACTTAAAAAAGAATCAGTATTGAAGTAAGAGTTAAATTGATTTTCGCTTGATTCATAAACATTATCTAATGAATCTATGTATCCGCTAAAAAGATTAGGAGTTGTTTGAGCTGTAAACGATTCATAGGTATCAAAATATATTGGATAATAACTCGACGTAGCTGACTCGACTAGCAGGTAGTGTGGCGTCGCTGCGTAATTGATTGTAGCAGAATCAAAATAATCAGCTGCCCCCAAGGATACATTTGAAGAGCTAAATGGCTCCCATAATATATTTGGAGAAGATGGAACTAAATATTGCGAATTATCATCTGGATTAATAGTTCTTCCGCCAACAACGCTCTGTTGTATGGATTCTTGCCCAAAATATCCTAGACCATTTGGAGCTTCAACGTTTACATAAAGAAACTTAGGAGTGGCGCTAGAAGGAAAAATGACTCTATCTAGCATATCATTTACGTAAATGGACTTTGTCGAGGTACCCAAAATGGAAGGATCATTTTGCGGATTTAAGCTAAAGGTAGATTTTAATATATTGGTATTTAAAGATACTACTTTTGTTGCGTAGTTTGTAGATCCAATTTTTATGTTTGCATCTTGTGGGCGCCTATTTGGAGTGGCCATTGATGTGTAGGAATTGGCAGCTGGGTTAGTATAGTAATTTGGAGTAGCCGTAGTAAAGGAGGCCCAATAGCTTGCTGTTGCAAGCGAAGTGTCATACTTTTGAGAGACATAGTTCCATCCGCCATTTGAGAAGACTATTTTCACTGAAGAAGCGTCATTAAAGGTAATGTTATTAGTTATGGGAGATGCATGAGTATTGAGATAGATCTGATTATATACTTTATCTTTGAATACTACATCAGGAACTGTGTTGCCTTCCTGATCAAATATTCTAATATAGTTAAATTCAGGACTAGCAGAACTTGTAGCTGGAAATCTATTTCCAACATAAAAATCATCTCTATTGCTATAATTTAAATTTGAATAGAATGTAGAAGGAGTAGCATAGTTGTCATGCGGCGGCATTATTATTTCATAAGTTAATCCAACTCCAACATCCTGAACTACTCCAGATTTTCTTCTGCCGGCATTGTAATCCTGAACAGTTCTTAAGTAGTTAACATACCATGAATAGTCTACAAGGATTGGCGTGTAGGCGTACTCTATTCCTGTTTTATGTACTCCGGCTATAGACATTGACCCATTGAATGATATGGTAGATTTCTCTAATGATTCTAGAATGAATCTTCCATCAGAAAAATCTCCAATACCTGGCTGATAATATTCTAATAATGGAGATGTACCTACGTCATATATCGCAGGTATTCTAGAGACACCTTCCCCATCTAATCCGGAGTAGTCCCAATTTCCCTCACCCCATCTAACGTATCCTATATTGGATGGGTATCTACTATTTAGATCTTCTACTAAATCTTTGAAGATTTTTTCTGGCTTACCAGAAGGTGAAAAGTACGGTGTTGTTTTTTCTAGATCTGAAATTTCATAAATAAATGGAAAAGCTTGAGTACTGTCAGAGTTTACGTCTAGGCCGTAAGCATTCCAAATATCTAACTCTCTTCTTAGCGTTCTCTTTAGCCCGTCAGCATAGATTGCGGGAACATTCTGTGAGACATCTAATATTCTTTTTTTGTATCTAGAGTTAGTTTCTTTATATAGTCTTTGCAAGCCTACTTTTGCGCCAAACTCATCAAAGTCATTAAAAATATTAACTGCATATTGCTCATAGGGGGACCCATTAATGAACAGTGAGGCATAGTCTCTCATCGTGAGAATTTGTTTGTCTATAGCATTGTAGTAGTAAACGTGATCTGTTATTTTACTTCTATGGAAATCCGCCAAAGAGTTAACCGGCACAACATTGACGTCATCCCCAACAACGGTTTGAATATTGGTCGGAATATTATAAGATACAGAAGCCCAGGCAAGCATGTTTTCATCTGCGCTATTAATGAAAGCGTTGATATCCCTTAGATCCATTTGCGAAACTATGTCATCTATATTTTCCTGAACTAGTGCGGTCAGAAATTTACCGCCTGTAGATTCAGGAATAGCTAGAGAGGGCGTAGCAGGCTCTAGGGAGTCATCAAATAGCTTTGTCCATGTTGGGAATCTTCTTAAGATATTTCTTGCTACAGTCGAAACTACTGGAGATGTAGGCTCATGTATGCCTATTTCCAAATAAAATAATAGTCCTAAATTTGAAACATCTAAGTTTTCGGAAAATATTTCAAGTTCTATTTTTATCCATGGTTTAGAATTTCTGATAAATATAACATTAGAATCAAATGACAGAGAGGACTTTAACCATGGCCCATTTTCTACATCAGATTCATGAATCTGGATATTGAAAGACGGAGTCTCAAGTCCTTGCGTATTAGTGAAAGTGTGCTTATAGGCTAGTATGTCTATTCTTGAGCTAGTGTCCAAAAAGCGTAGCAGGTCGGGCGTAGCGGGCTCATAGACTATTTCTCCAACGTTAGTTACATACACCACATTAGAGCTAAGGGGTGTAGATGATTCCTGAGAATAGGAAGGCGAAGTAACTTCGGTACCAACGTAAGTATTGTCTCCGATTAAATTAAGACCATAGCGAGACCTGGTGTAAGAGTAGTTCTTATATTGGCTATTGCTATACAGGTTTACGGCTCTACTTGTCCATAGGGGATTTCCTGTTAAAGCGTTAGATGTCTTGTCGAAATCTCCGCTTTTAAAAAGTAACAAGTATTGCTTCATTTAATCCTCAGTTTAACTAAAATTATTGTTTAAATAAAATATATTTATTTATATAGCTTATTTTTAATAAGTTGCAGATCCCATTATAACAGAATTTATAGTGACAGTTCCAGCGGAAACGTATTTCTTAATGCCCTCTAAAGAAAAATCTTGTATAGACAGTTCTCTGCCATCTGCTGTGAGACTTGAAACAATTGCACTCCTAATGTAGTCAGACGATCTATTAATTTGGGCTTCAATTTGCTTTATGGATACCGAGTCTCCGATAGTTAATGAATTTAAATACCTCTTAATGAATAAAGATGCTTGATTTCTAATGCCAGAAGATAAAGTTTCAGATACACCCATAGGAATTCTAATAGTAGCACCAACTGATACTGTTACCTTTTCGGCTATTCGAATATTCAGCTTGATACCTACTGGCTTAACTGCATTAACTGCTATTAAAACATTTTGTGGAAGATTACTTAAACCACTCGTAGCCTCTGGCACAACTATAACATCGCAAGATCCAATTCCATACGATCCTTCTCTAATTCTTACATCCCTTACCCCTCTTACGGCAAGGGCAGCGAACCTTACTGACTCAGCACTTCCTATGGCTTTTGACTTAATCGAGGCAATTATTCTTCTTCTAAAGTTGGAGTCAGATTCTGAATTTATATTAGAATATACTTCCTTAGGATTATTACAAAATAGTATTACTCCAGCTGGAGAAAAGAAGTTATGCTTTGTTAGGGAGTTAACTGGAGCGACATAAGCGTTGTCGGAAAAGTTTGGTTCCACTCTACCATAGGCCCTGGTAGAGCCAATGGGTATAGTTACATCTCCAGCTAATTTAAAACCATATTGGGTAGATATGAAGTTAGATACATCGTTATATACCAATACGCCTTGCGGTATCGTAATCGAAGAACTATGAGCTTTGTCTATAAAAAATTCTATGTTGAATGATTGTCTGTCCTCAGACGCATACTCTGTTATGCTCTTTCTTGAAACCCCATACAGATCGCCAATAAGATCCAAATTTCTACCGGATGCGCTAGACAAATTACTTTGATTTATATTAAATTTTAATGCCTCATAAAGATCTGACACTTCAGAGCTAAACGCCTCAGCAAATGCCCTGGCAATAGACCCTGGATAGACTGCAGATATTCCTGCATCTTTCTGTAAAGAATTTAATATATTTATTAATATATCTGACTTGCTCTTAATACCGTAAACAGACATTTATTAATCTCCTAGATTTTGACTTACTGATAAAATTATGGGCTCATCTATATCTGACACTATATGAATATCAAACTTAATAGTATCCTTACTGGTTGGGACTGCGGTTATCTTAATATTGCGCCCCTTGAAAAGCCCCTCCCTTTGAAGGCCAGCTCGAATAAGATTTTTTCCAAATTCCGCTGTTTCCTTTGTTTGTGGCAATCCGTAAAGTCTAGACAGATCTATACCAAGCTGAGGATATATATAAAAGTCTCCAGGCTCTGTCATCAATCTTAAGTAGATTTGTTGTATATCTTCCTGCATAGACGATGGAGTTAAGGATAAGTCTTTATTTCCATTGATGAGAAAGTCTCCATTTAAAGTAAAATATAGGTCACTCATTAATTTCCTCTAATGCTAACTGATGTGCTTGTTCGAAAGATGCTCCATCCTTCATGAGACTTATCATGTACAGGATATGCTCTTTGGAATAGTCAGATTGATATATTTCCAATAGACCTATTTGTTCGTTTGTCAGTCCGTCTATATTATATTCTGACTGATAATTTTGCTTAAGAGGGTCTACTGATGGAGCAAATCCATACTCACCTGTTATAGTAATGGGTTTTTGTTTTTCTTCCTGATCATATTTCTTAGCTGAATCTAAATAATAACTAACGCCATTTTGTGCAGAATGTATCAAATTATGATTTATTTTAACTAAAGTTGGCTCAATATAGGATGAGGCTGCGTAGTTAAAATTATAGCTATTCCACCTGAGGCCGTCTTCTTTTGTGTTAATTCGAACAGAATCTCCAAAAAAAGAAATAGACTTTGACCTTGCACTAATTATTATCCCTATGCCTGGCGCAGCAAAAATCTCTATATCCCCTTGATCATTTAGCCTTATAAAACTAGATAGGTCAGGGTGACTTAAGCCTACCTCTCTGTCGGAAAACTCTTTCCTTTTTTTAATCTCAGACGATACCGGTATGGGGGAATCTTGATAGTTTATTTTATTTATTGATTGCCTGCTCATTAGTGAACCATAAACCTTGGTACTCCCGTATTGACCCTATACTGATATGCTCTATTGTATCCAGAATTTGTATCATCATAGTAATTGATTATGTAAGGCCTGGATTCATTATTGTCCCTAAAGCCCACTAAGCATCTTGCGCCCGGGACTGGTGCTACTACTTGAACGCCCCTTAAACTGGGGCAAATTACATCCTTGACTATATTACCTACATTTTCAGAATACTGATCTTCCAATACTACTACCGCAGTGTTGCTAATATTGCTATAGGACATGATAACTCCAGGCCTGGTCTTGGCTTTTTGCATTTCGGACAAATCAATTTGGTCCTGTATTTTTTTATCAAACTTTGGATAATTAACTGGCATAAAAAATCTCCTTATTCATAAACTGTTATGCTTAATCATTTTCTAAATACTCTCCGCTTAGCCATCTATCTATGTATGCGGCAGAATTCTGGCCTTGTGTACTAGCACTTAGGGAATATACGTCTTTAACCCATTTCTTTAAAGCTGCTTCAGTGCCTCCACCATTTACGTAGACTCTTGCAGCGTCTTCAAATTTAACTGATCCCAGCCATCCATATGGGTCCTTATAGTTATCTCCCCATGCCGCAAATACATATCCGGTTTCTGGTGTAGGTCCCAATTTTGGAAAAAGGTAATATGGGGTTTGTCCGGTTACCAAAGTCCAGAACATATATGCTTGGTTTAATGGTATCCAAACCCTACGGTCAACTAGTTCTCTGAGTTTCTCAACAGCGCCGTTGTGACTACCTCGATAAAATACTTCTAATTTATATTTTTCATTTAATTTTTCATTATAATTATCTATAGTAGGGGGTTGCTCTCCCGGATAAACTGTAGTCCAATTTTTGCTTGCTAGTTGCCATCCTTGCATCCGCTCTTTAGTTGTTCCATCTGTTAATTCGTAGATCTTTGTACCATGTGCCCCTGACACACTAGAGCCCCTCTTGATTGTTCCATTTCGATATTCCCTAAATTTACCAACACTCATATTAATCTGGAATATACCTAGAGACATAAAGTCGCCACTTAGGGTATTGGGATTGCATGAAGTTGGACAGCCTCCACCACTTTCCCTCACAGTAATTGCGGTCAT
>Ga0208232_1000146_pt1 | contig 16662 bp, 6 predicted proteins | sample LakMenEpi24Aug12_FD_150729 | JGI IMG/M metagenome (GOLD analysis project Ga0208232, IMG submission 150729) | Freshwater microbial communities from Lake Mendota, WI - 24AUG2012 deep hole epilimnion (SPAdes) | ecosystem: Environmental > Aquatic > Freshwater > Lake > Epilimnion/Euphotic zone ... | reverse complement strand
ACCATTTGTCTTTTGGCACTATCAGGGTTTGCTGTAAGAACCGAGTCCATAAAGGATAGTACATCAGCACCAACTCCTAAAAATATCTCCTCAAATCTCATTAGATTTTGCTTCCCTATCTTTTGTTGGTCTTGCTTATCAGTTTGTTCAGCCCATGCTCTTAATTTGTCATCAGTTATTTCTGCTATACGGAAACTCTTATCACCAAAAGCCCATCTCTTTATTAATCCTATCTTTTGTTGATAATCTAACTTCTTAGCTTTCTTTTCTACAAAGTTAGTCCACCATGCTTGATGATAATCAGCCACACCATCACTATCCGCTAATTTAAATTCATTTTGAAGTTTAGAAATCATTCCTAAATATTTTCCTTGCAATTTAGAAAGATGTTCCGATTTAGGAAGTTTATTAATTGGAGGTCCCTGAATTGTGTACTTTGATTGAACATGTGCGTTTACTTGTTTAATCATTCCACCTAATATAGATGCTGCTTGTTGGTTCTCACCTACAATAGTACCATCGATATCATAATCAAATGTACCATGAAATACCAATAGGGGTTGATTGTAAGGGATTACGTTTACAGAGGTTGGATATATCACTTCTAAGTTCATAAACGAACTACCATCCTTAAAAACCTTCTTACGTTGAGGTTCGGATAGTGCTCCAATTGCTTTGGATAAATCCTGCATAGCGAAGTTGTAAGCATCGGTTAATCCACCTCTGCCAGCAAACTTAGTAGCTACTTGTCCTATTGTCATAGCACCTTCACCTTTGTTCTTTAGGTGTGATTTGTTACGAGCTGCAACTAATCTACCATTAACCCAACTAACTGCCAATGCCTGTCCATCAGTCTTTTCTCTTGCCAATTCCAAATCACCATTTAATGCCCTTACCACAATTTGTTTTAAATCAGCAAATGTAAGATTCATTTCAATATCAAATGGATGATTCATGTGACCATACGCACCACCTTCTAATAATAATGATTCGTTTATTGATTCTTTTATTTTTCTTTTTTGTAGAATTAATTGTTGGATTTGTGAAAATATAGATTGTATATCCTTATCTAATTTCTTTTCATCTGCACTCATTGGAGATTCTATATCCATATTAGAATATAGTTTTTTCTTTTTAGCAATTAATACATCTACCTTTTTAATTAAATCATTTTTTACTTTATCCAAATCTTTTATTATATCGGATGTAGTTGCTTCAGTTACATTTTCAAACGCAGATGGTGTTTTAATTTTTCTCCAACCGCCACCAGGTGTTCTAAATATTCTAGCCGGTATTGGTAACTTAGAACCTATTGGTAATTGTCTTTCATATCCTTTATCAACGAATATGATTTTAGTTATAAATTCATTTTTTTTATTATCAGAACCTACCAATTCAACTTCTACATTTACAGGCCTTCCACCCACCTTCATTTTACCAGCAAATATCTGTCCTTTTGTGAATCCTTCATTATATGGTATTTCTATTTTAGAAAGTTTACTATAATAATTTGGGTCTTCGTATAGATGGTCTAATGCAATTTCTTTTGCTATATTAATATCAGTAGTATGTTCTCTTTCTATTGCATATCCTTTTATAAATTCATTCTTTAATGTTTGTGGACTTATATTATGATGCTTAGCTATATCATTTAATGTCATACCGTTTGCTAACCCACCAGGAATATTATCAATCTGAACTGCTATTTCATCAATTTCCTCATATCCACTCATTCCTTTGTTGTTAAGTTTTTTACTAACCTTCTTAACATCATCACTATCAGGTGCTCCATTTATATATCCACCCGGTAAACTTAAACCCACACCAGCTCCACCACCAAGTCCCATCTCATCTAATAGTTCATCAAAATCATCAACGATTTCTTTGATATCTTCTTTTGAAATTATAGTATCTTTTTGATTATCAGGTAATTCCCAAAATCTTTTAGGTTTATCTATTGCTTTATTTGGTTCGGTTTCTTGCCAATCTTCAACAGTATGTGGGTCATCTGCTGGATTTAATGTACTTTGTGTTACATTCTTTAATTTGTAATAAGCTTTTCTAAATTGAGTTTCGGTATCTTTTGATTTACCTCTACCTCTCATAGCGTCTGCTTTGGGAGTATCCATTTGAGTATATCCACCTTGAGTGTACCAATTTTCAGGTTTAGCTGTGTTTAATATTCTAGGTTGTCCATCTGCTACAAATGATGTATCAGGTTCATCTTGTCCTCCAAACCCACTATTAGATGCGGTTTCTTTTAGAGTTTCTTTTTTAGGAATTCTGAATGTTACTGCTTTCTTACCATTGATTGTTGGCATTCCCCATTCATCAGTTCCTATATTTTTAACAACTACTTTTTTATTTTTGAATTTACCCATTAATAAAGTATCACCAACTTTTACGTTTAATTTAATTTCTTCGTTAATACATTCTTTCAATCCCTTTAACTTAAGAGTAATTAATTTGAATATTTGGTCATCAAATTTTGGATATGCTTTTGTAAAGTTTTTCTTTCTGTCAATTGCACTTCCAGCACTCAACCAATAACGAACATCAGTTCCACTAATAGGATTTGCCGTAGCAGGCGAAGCGTACACATATCCTTTATCTAAATATCCTTGCTCTACTTTACCTTTATATGGAGTGAAGTATTTACCACTTAAACGATTTTCATCCTTTTCACCAACTACAACTATTAAACCAGTTGTATCAGAATCATACTTCTTTAGTATTTCTTCAGGTGCATATGGATTTTTGACATTAACAATTTTAGATGATGGTATCCCAAACATCTGCATCATTATTGCTTTTTTTTCCTTAAAACTAAATGGAGATTTTTTTGAATCGGTAACATTAGAAGTTCCGATATACACGCTATCCTTTCCGAATTTGCGTACTAAGTTTTCATAAGTTGCGTAATGGCCCTTATGAAAAGGTTGAAAGCGGCCCGAATAAACAACAACTACTTTGTTTATGGAATCCGCTTTCTCCAATAATATAGATTCTACTAAGAAATTTGATAATTCGCTCATTATATAGGAATAACTTTATATCAATAAATATAAAGGTTTATTCTTTTACAAATTAAGCCTGTGCCCCTTGTGCTTGTTGTTCAGCTAATTGCTTTCTAGTAGGTGCTCCCGGTTGATATTGAATTGTACCATCTTGTAAGTTAATTCTACCTTGTGGGTATTTTTCATCAAGTGCATCAACTGCATCTTTTAATTCATCATTAATGAGTTTAAATTCAGCTTCAGCTTTTTCAAGAACAGAATCAAGTCTTTCTATTTCTAAATGCAATTCTTTCTTTCTGATATAAATACTTCCAAAATCATTAACTAACATAGTTGATTTTTTATTCAATTCTGTTATTTTTTCTAATACAGTCTCATCTAATTTAGATGTTTCAATCTCAACTGTTGTTTTTTGTGGGATGTTATCTAATCCTGCCATAATTTTGTTTTTTATTGTTTATATATATAAGTATATTGTTTTTTAATTTCTATAAGAATTTTTCCAATTCTTTTATTACCGATTCGGATGTTATTGATTTTGTACACTCAAATTGTCTATTTGTATCTTTATGGTCAGGACACCAATTCCAATCACCCGCATCTAATTTAAGTCTATTAAAACATCCTTCACATTTTCCCTTCGGTGCGGCAATTCTTACACAATCTTGCATTTCAGCCCAATCATATGAGAATCCACTAATTAATACAGTAGGAACATTTAATGCCCAACTTAACCAACTCAATCCACTACCAATACCAATAAATGCTTTGGATTTTTTCATTTCATCCATAACTAATTCAAGTGGGCCGATTGGGTGTTTTACAATTCCATTTGGTAATTTATTTCCCATATAATCATCACCTTCTTTAGAAAGTAATTTAACTGTGTAACCTCTACCTACTAACCAATCTACTACATCTTGCCAACCTTGTGGATTATTCCAAAATTTTGGTTGTGCTGTACCATGTATTCCAATACAAATTTGTTTTAAATCATTATCAATAGTTACAGGTCTATCTTTTAATATTGGTTTAACTTCAATGTAATCCAATCCCAATATATCACTACACATTTTTTGCATAGTTTGTGTTTTTGGGTCTATTGGATTTTTTAAACCATTTATAGTACCATCTTCATTATAAAATAAACCAATTGAATACATTGCGTATAAATTACCAACAGATGTTCCCGGTGCAACAAATTCCAATTCAGGGTATTTACTTATAAACATATCGTTCATAAATGTAGATACTACAACTTTACAATTATGCTTTTTACGAAATTCCTCTACATATGGAAACCATGCTAAAGAATCACCCAAGGCCTTAGAATCCAATGCTATATATACATTTGCATTTGTTGCATCGTACATTTTTTCATACCACAACTTCCCATCTTCATAAATTACAATTTTCCAATTTACAAAATATTCTATACTACACTTACACCAACAATTATTTGCTATGTTTGCTCTGTACAAAACTTTATTTGTTTTTGAATCTATAAATTCAACTCTGTAATCTGCTTTTTTACTTCCTTTTATTTCTACAAAAGGTCCTCTTACGTTATGAAAGATTACTCTATTTTGTATTTCTCTAATTGGCTGTATATTCTTTTTTAAATTACCGTATATCATATACTCCAAGTTTTAATTGTTTTATCTATCAAAGAAAATCCCTCTGATTGTTTTACATATATTTTATTTGTAGTGTATCTTAATTTAGGTTCTTTGTAGAATACATCGGTAAGCCATAAATCATATCCCTCCCAAGGTGTATCATTGAATCTTTCAATCCACCAATTTTTAGTTTTATTTGGAATTAAATATGCATGTGCTAAATCCTGATTTGCTGCCGTTTTACTAAATAACTCATCTATTCTTTCTTTATTTCTAGATGCGTTATCTGATAATCCCATAAAGTAAACATCATCTCTTTCCATTAAGAAACAAGCTCTATTTACTATTTGTACAAATTCCTCTAATCCAGTATAAATAAATGCATCAGCTTCAAATACTAAAGTGTAATCATATTCATCACTCATAGTTTCCAATGCCCCTCTATGTGCTTGGAAACATCCGTAATGTCCTCCAGTTAAAGGTCCTAATCCGTTTCCAAAATTTCCCGGCTTATCACTTATTTGTTCAGGTCTTTTACAATGTTCCGATGGTGGTAATCCCTCATATGGTTTATTTACCATAGGGAGGTAATCAATACCATATTTTGCCAATTGTTTAATAGATGACATACTAACTCTTTCTCTAACATCTTCAGGTTTAGTTAATAAATGTCTTATTTGAATACGTGGTTTTTTTCTAATAAATGAACGAAATCCTTTTTCAAATTGTCCATAGAAAAATTCATCTGCTGCTTGTGTTACTCCATAGAATACACCATAATCATCCCCACTAACAATTCCACCCGGTTTTACTTTATTATACCAAACTTCTAAATCATCTTTAAGCGCATCATATGAGTGCCCAGCATCTAACATTATATAATCAATACTACCATTAGAAAAATTATTAGCTGCGTTTCTGGATGTATCTTTTATCATATCAATTGCTCCATAATTATCGGATAGAATTGTATTATCTACAAATTCATAAAATATATCTCCGTTAAATGCGCCAACAATATTTTGGTGTATATCTTCATCATCAGTTCCTTTCCAAGTATCAACAGTTGTAAATTTAATATTCTTTTTTGATTCTCTAATTTGTTGTGCTAAATAATTTGTAGATTTACCAAACCATGCACCTACTTCTACAAACACATCATCGTTACCAGCATTTTTAACTACATCAGTATATAAATCTTGATATGCAAACCAACCTGGTATTTCATTAAATTCAGGTTGTAGTTTTTCTAATATAAATCTTTTAGTTAATTTTAAATCATCTGTTATATATTGAACTAATGGGTTGCTATCGTATGTATCTAAGTATGTATGTAATTTTCTAAATAAACAAGGTAACTTAAATGATAATGCCTCTTTAACTGATAATGGATTTAATTCTAATGTTGATGAGAAATAAAACATGTCACACGCTGAATAAAATATATCAACATCGTCACGCTCTCCCCATATTACACAATTATCAGGCTTATGTTTCATTATAGGTAACCAATAGTGTTCGTAGTTGCCTGCTTGATTACCAACAAAATGAAATTTAATTTTGTATTTTTCTAATTGTCTTGCTACCGCAAATATTTCAGCTTGATTTTTACCAGGAGAAAATAAACCAACATTAAGTACATGCTTCCAAGTTGGGTCTAATCCTAAATATTTTTGGGAAGCTTCCTTATCAAATTCATATTCTTCGATAGGATATTCCCATAAATCCAAATCAACTCCCAAATCAGCTTCAGCAAACTTTTGTTTACTCCATTCGGATACTAAAACATATTTGTCTGGATGATATACTATTTCAGATGGGTTTGTAAAAGAACCATGAGTTGTTGCCAATATAAAATATTCTCTATCCTTTGTGAATATTTTATCTAATATATTTGTTGCTAAATCAAACTGTGGAATTTCCTGAAAATGTATAATATCAGGTTTAAATTCAGATATTACATTTAAAATTTCAGATTTATCATCTCCTAATGTATGTACGATACATAAAGATTTGATTCTATTTTTTTGAACTACAAAAGCATTTCCTCCGCTATTGCTTAGTTCAACCACTTCAATATCAAAATCTTTTATGAAGTGTTTTATTTGTTTGTACGTGTATTGTGGTTGACCTCCAGTAGATAAGTGAGGGCAAACGTAAAGTAACCTTTTGCGTGTGTTTTCCATTAAATTTAATTATTGTAACAAAGATACTAAATTATTTTGAAACTACCAAATTTATTTTATTCAGCAGATTCAAAATAAACAACACCTTCTTGAAGGTCTATTTCACCCTTTGGGTATTTTACTTCCAACTCTACTAGAATTGATTTAATTTCTTCATTTACCTCATCAAATCTATTTTCAATAGATACTTTAATTTGGTCTAATTTTAATAACTCATTTCTAAGTTCTCTGTGTCTAAAACCGATTTGACCTAATTCCATCACTAAATTAGATATTTCATCTCTTTTTGATTTAATGCTATTTAAAACATCAACGTTTAATTGTTCTTTTATTTGTGCCATAATGTTATTTATTTATATATATAAGTATATATTTTTTAAGAAAACGAACCACTTATTATTAGTTCTAATTGATTTACTTTTGATGATAGTTCTTGAATTGCTTTAATCATAGGAGATATAAATTCCTCATATCGCAATCCTAATGTTTCATCATTTTCAACATCACCAGCAACGTAACCAGCAAAATCAGTAGTTGATACTCCAATTTCATCTAAAGTTTGTTTTACATCTTGTGCAATTAAACCATAGTGAGTTCTTTTACCGGGTATAACTTCAATTAGTGGTGGGTGTTCTGGGTTTGGTACTTTTATAATTTTTTGTTCTTTTAATACAATTCCCGTATCATCGGTTTCGCCCGGTTGTAATACTTTATCCACAAAATTAGGCCAAGGTGATTGATATACCATACTACCAGTAATCATTCTATACGATACAGGCTGTAATTTATTTATAAAATCCAATCCTAATTGAGCTGTTTGTATTTCAAATTTTCTAGTTCTATCCGATGTAACGGTGACTGCGCCATTTGTAAAAATATCTCTCCATCTGTATGATGCAGCTCCTAAATCGTATTTATCATCTTGATATGGATATATGTTTGATAAAGTAAATACTCTACTTTGATTTGCCAAAGTAGTATCGGAATACTTACCACCAATCGTAAGAGATATGTATTGTGATGTACCAGTATCATAATCGGTAATACCTAATGTGTTTTCTCCCTTAGATGATACCGATACTTTTCCAGTAACAACAAGTGCAGTTTGTTCATAGTAAGCAGGATATACACCATATGCTTGAAGACTTGTCTTTGCTCCAATTACCCATGCAAGTGTTTCGGATGCTGAGTATGAATTTGGTTCAAGTCTTATAAATTTAACATATGCATCTTTGTTTGATAGTACTTGAATACCACCATTGGTTATTTCCGTTTTGTTTACGTTTGGTGAAAACTGGAATGTAATATCTCCTGTTGTTGTATGGTTTGCAGTTGCCGTTGTAGTGTAATATGTAGATGTACCTCCCGTAAAATCACTTATACCGGCAGATTGTGCTGATACTTTTAATACCAATCTAAACTTATATATACCCGGTGATGGTATTGCTATTTGCCCTGCTTTAGGTCCAAATGGTATATTTCCCTGATAATATGCTGTGTTTGAATTTGAAACAGAGTTCCAACTGTATGATTCCTCATAATATGGATAACCACTGGTATAAGTGTATGCTTGGTAGTAGTTATTAGTTGCTGTACTGGTTCTGTATGTTGATGCACCGTTAAGTGCTACTTCTGATATAAATGTTGTTCCAGTAGAATCAAACATTTGTACATACCAGCCAGCAGATACGTTACCTGCATATGCATATTCAGAATAATAGGATTGATATGAATATTGTGGTGCATATGGTGGGGAATCCGAATATGCCGTTGGGGTAGTTGCTGATATTGCTAAGCTTGTTGCTGGGACGTAAACTTCAAAGTTTGTATTTCCAGACTCACCAAAACTTTGCAAAGTATATGCCGGCGAACCATATACTGATGACACTCCCAAAGAACCACTATATGTTTGCGTAACATATGTAGTAGTAGAAGTAGTACCAGACGCTGCTGTTCTATTGCCATCAGTTCCATCATACATTGCTCCACTTATATATATTATAGTTCCACCCGGATCTGTTAATGTTGCCTTTGGATTAAGAATAACCTTTGCAGAACCAGTAGCATTTGTATAAAATTCAATTTGTGGAATTTGTGTATCGAATCTCAATAAACTACCAGATGCAAGTAATTTATTATTAGCAATAGTAAATCCTCCAATTTCTCCAGAATCTGCAGTTATTACTCCATTTATATCCAATGTACTACCATCCCAATAAACAAAGTTACCATCAGTAGATGTATCTGCTCCAAATCTCATTCTACCAGCAGCATCCATATAAAATCCATTACCACCACCAATACTAAGTGCACCAGCGGAACGGATAAATCCTACATCAGTACCATCCTGCCCTATCACCAATCCCTTAGTTATAGTTGCGTTTTCTGCAAGTAATAATCCAGTTGCTACCGAACTAAATGTTGCCCCAAATGATTGCCAATATGTAGAATACGAACCTCCATCAATTGGTCTAGTAGCTGTACCAATTGGTGCATTTACTACATTTGGAGTGTGTGTTGATTTTGCTATATAATATTGATTATCACTACCTTTAACAACATCTGTTCTTTCAGTTGTTTTGAAGTATTCTAAACTACCAGTCCAAGGCCCTCTATAAACAACACCAGGTCCAGCTGCTCCAGCTGCCCCATTTACACCAGCAGTTCCACCACTACCAGCTGTTCCAGACGTTCCAGCTGCTGCCGCAATTACCCAAGGACCAGAACCGGGATACCCAGTTGTTGCATTTGTATTATTTGTTGCAGTATGGGATGCTGCAGATGTACATTGCCAGCTTTGACCTGCATATGAAACTATATCATTTGCATAATATATAAATCCACTTGTCCATGCTCCTCTTAAAGAACCCTCACTTACTCCCGGTGTAACTTGTCTAATCGCACCTACGATTGTTAAAGTACTACCATCCCATTTAAGTGCTTTAGTACCATCTGCGTTACTTATAGAAAATCTACCAGTTGTACCAGCACCACCGCCGGCAGTTCCACTTTCATATATTCCTAAAAATATACCAGGTCTATCATATCCAATAACACCCGTTGATGGTGTTGATGTACCAGAAGTACCGGCCGTTCCAACAGTTGCATTTTGGCCGATAGCGATATATGGGTCGGTTCTACCTCCAGAAATTACAATGTTAGCAAATGCACCAGTACCATTTTTAGTACCAACGTTAATTGTATTTTTAACATACGATTCTTCAAATATTGCAATCTTAGCTGCCACAAAAAATTCTTCAACTCCCAAATATTGCCAATAATTTGTACTTGCCGTTGTACCAGATGGGGTTTGTGCTCCAGCAGCTGTACCAGGCCCACTACCACTAACAGCTGCATAATATGTTGTTGTTCCTGGTACCGCATTATATATTACCGCATCTCTACGATAGTTTGTAGTTTCAACACTACCAATATAATCAATACCAGAAGTCCACTCTCCTCTCATTACAACACCAGGTCCAGTATTACCTTCAAACTGAACTGATAAAGATTGTGTCTTATATAATTTTTGTCTACCTTCACAATCAATTTCATATATAATTACTCCAGTTGGATTTGTTTCTGGGTCATTCCATGCAGTTACACCAATCCAATCGGGGTTAGTACCCAAACTTGCCGATGTAGATATACCAGGAACAGGATTACCAGGAACCAAACCACCTGCCAATGTTATGTGAGATGATTTATCAAATATTGTTATTCTACATTGTTCTTTATATCCAGTATTTCCATATGCATCCGGTTGTCCGCCTGTAAATCCAGAAGGTTTGTTTGTTAATATAGTATCCCCTCTATATGCTCTAATCAAAGTACCAGTTCCAAAAAATTCAACTTCACCAGAAACTTTATAAACTATTGATGAGTTATCATTTGTAAGTTTTGCATCATATGGTGCTGGTGGTGTAAATTGAACTCCTATTGATTGTGTTACAAATTGAGTCTGTCTTCCATTTTCAAAATCAACTTTGTAAATTATATTACCAGACTTATTTGTTCCAGGATAAGTCCATCCAGTTAAATTTCCAATTGATGCAGGTCTACTTGGTGGAAATTTAGTTCCACCTGGTGTTATAAAAGTTGATGTTGAGTGAATTGATGCTGAATAAAATCCAACGTTTCCAATAAATGTACCCAAATAATCATATACCTTTGTTGCATTAGAATATGATGATGTATGTACTAATTCATCCGTTCCTTTAAAAGCAGATATTTTAATACCAGTACCATCAAAAGAACTAGTCCACAAATCTGCGGTTATTGATGTATTTTCATTTGTTGCAACTAATTTATACGCATCTGCTCCTTGTTTAACACCAGACACACTCACAGAAGCTTCTGCTCTATAAGGATTTATTGTAGCTGATGTATATGGGTTACCATCAGTTATTTTTACAACATAAGTAAACACTTCACCAGGTCCAGGGTTACCAGTTGAATCATTTGGATTATGTGTATTATCCAAGTGAGTTGGGTCAGTTCCAATTTCAACTCCAGCTCCATCGAACCAATAATAATAAACAGAACCAGTTGTATTAAATGCAGTTGCTGTTAATATGTTATCTTCTTGCGGACTAAACGCATTTGTATCTCTATCATATGTAATTGTTTGAGATATCGCTGTTACATTTACTGTTCTAGCTTTGGCAGGTGCTACGTTTTTTGTAAATGCCTGAGTACGTTGGAATGCCGATGATGAATATATATGACCAGGTCCTAATGAATACGGATATGCAACAATATTATAAAGTGCACTAGCCGATACATTTGGATAATGGAATCCGTTGAATTTCAAAGATGCCGTTGTTGTAGATGACCCAGATATTGCTAAGTTTGTAATACGATTGGAATCTATATTATCAATTCTAAATGTTCCAGGTGCCGTTGATACATCCGAATACACTAAGTAATCAGAGCCTTCTTTTATTCTAATTGTTGTTGATGTTCTACTATAATCATAAATTGCACCAACTTCATCCGAATTCAAAGATACTACAATAGGTTCTATCGTTACATCAAGAGGAGGCGCTCCATCCAATATTTTTGTATAATTTTGTACTATACTTGCCGTATAAATTGATGAAGTATAATACGGATGAATTATCATTGGATACTCAACACTACCACTCAATTGAGTTAATGCTGATGACTTACTTACAAATAGGGATGATGTTTGTCCAAACTCTACCCTACCTTTTGTTATATTTTGAGTTACAATTGATGCCGTTGCTATATGGAATGTACCAGCATCTCTACTACCAGTAAACACCAAATATCTAGAACCTTGCTTTAATTTAATTTCAGTTGCAGATGAATCATAACTATTGACAATACCTTTTGCATCTGCTTTTAGTGCAACATTTAATGGGTTTGTTTCAAATACAATTGATTCATCTCCCGGCTTACCTTCGGGTATAATAGAAAATGTTTTATCTATACTAACCGATGCTGATGTATAATCTTCTGTATATGTCCAAGTTACAGTAAGTGTTTTACTTTGACTTAGTGGCAACCCAACAAATTGATTTGGGTTTCTCGATGGTATTATATGTTTATTATCATCGATTGCAATTACAGTAATATCAGGATCAAAGCTATGAGTTACATAATACATCCAATATTCAGGAACATAATCCACATTAATTGACATTGATGGGAATATTGTTACTGAACCAGAAACAGGATTTTCATTAGTACCTCTAATAAAGAAAGATGCCGTTGCACTTGCTGATATTGGTGTAAATGTAGTTTGTATTCTTGGGTTAATTGTAAACGCATCTGCTGTATATGATACGAATCCAGAATCTAAACCATCTTGAAAATCCGATAATATTGTGGATGCTAATACAGATGAAGATACTGGATTTGATGAAGATGGCATTAAATAAACCGTCAATCTTTTATCAATTGAATCTCTATTAAATGTTGCGTTATAATTTATTTCACGAGTACCAAGAGAACCCGTACTCAATCCTTTTATAAATCCAGATGAAGATGCATATGCTAAGTTTACAAATTTCTCAACACCCTCAAGTGAAGCTGATATTACGTGCAATTGGATTCTATTAAACCCTTTATTTGGTTGTGTTGTACTACTTAACGATATATCATTTACACCATCTATTCTTACCGCTTGAATTTCTAAACTTTGTGTACTACTGTTTCTAATTTCAAGTCCTCTAAAAGGTCTAATGATATGATTCACCCCACCAAAACCATCTAAAACTCTACTAATAACAACTGTATCAGTAAACCCTTCTACCTCACCGGTTATTTCTAAATATTGAACTATTTTATCACTTCTAGAACCAGTAAAATTTCCTACAGTTAATTCTGGACTATCTGAATTTATATTAAGAAGTAAACCAGGATATCTTTGCCCAGTAAAAGAAGCTGTATAATCATCATATGTTAATACGTTTCCAAAAAAATCAATTGATTGTGATGTATAATGAACAGACCCAGTTAATAATGTTTTTTGTACTTCTATGTTTATAGTAGTTGGTGGAACTGGGTTTGAACCAGAATCAAACTGAAAATATAATGATGATGGTATTAAGCGTAATTCTTTTTTAATATTTTGTAAGTTACCGCCATCGAATGTTTTTTGTTCTTCAACTAATACAGGAATCAATTTACCATTACTACCATAGAATTCAAATCTATAATCAAATGTTTCAACTGGTAATTCTCTTGGTACGGATTGAATGAATGTTATATCATCAGGAGAAAATGCCGTTTCTTTGGATGCTTTAAAACTAACATTTGATATGTACCAATTATTACCAACTACTTCAAAATACAATCTAGCGTTATCAATTTGTTCAGCTTTAATATTACTTAAACTATTACTTTTTTGTATTAGACCATTGTTAGATATTATTGTTGTAATATTTTGCTCTACTTGAATTGTACCATTTGTTGATACTCTAGAACCACTTAAAAATGCTCTTATATAATTGTTAGCAGATATTGTATCTTGTAATCTTACATTAAAATCTAAACTATATTCAGAACCTTCCTTTAAAGCAATTGATTTGGTTGTATAAAAATATTTAGAAGTTGCACTACTAAGTTTAACAGAATCATATAAATAATTTTGATTAAATGTAGCAGTTATAGAATTAGATGAAGTTACCCAATAATTTTGTATAATTGGTTGAGTAAATATACCATAGTATTCCTGATTCTTTGTTTTTGATTCTAAATCAATTAATAATTCATTGGATTCCAATGCTATCTCTTGTATAAATTGATAATCTACTACTTGAGATTGTGATTTTCTAAATATTTTAACTCTCGATACATCTCCAACAAATGTAGTTAAATCGCTAATGTTTATTTTGGCAAAAGAACCAGTTAGTGCACTTGCTGTTAAACCAATGCCTTCGTAGTAATTAAATGAAGATGTATATCCTTCGCTTGTAAAATTTTGAACTATATCACCATACGCAGAACCTAAATATTGATTAGTATATGGGGTTTTTACTAATAATTCTTTATTATTTATTACACTATCTACTTGTGTGGAATATCCTAAAGTTGGTACATTGATTATCGAGCCCACAATAGAACCGGTCCAATTGCTATCATCATCTATTGTTAATTTATAGAAAGTTGGTAATTTGTAATTAGCTAACGGTTGTCCTTCTTGTGGAGTTATTGATGTACCATATAAACTACCAGTTTGAGTTATTGTTGCTAAAGATGTACTGAATATTGGTTTTGTTATTTCTGTTATGTTTACATTTGGTCTTTTATAAAATCTAACAGTATCTTCATTTGGTAGTAATCTATTTACCTTAAATGTTTTTTCCCATTTTACATTATATACACCTTTCCAATTATCAGGAATATCTTTTACATTAACACCATCTTTATATGTTTTTAATTCACCAAGTATAGTTATTTTAGCATCTCCGATTGGAGTATCTTCGTAAATATAAACTGCAACAATTTTTGATAATCCTTCATAATATTCAGGAACACCATTACCAGGTTCATAATAAATAGAATTTCCATTAACATCTATAATCTCTATTTTTATTTCAGTAGATTCCATTAGATGTTCAGAACCTTCAATTAAGAATCCGTTTTTACCACCTGTAAATGTATCTTTAAATTCGGTTACTTTGAAATAATCCGAAGTTGGATTAGTATCAACCGCAAAAGTTTCGTAATAAGTTAAATTAGTACTTAAACTTGGTGAGTATTTTTTTATTCTTGCCATGTATCTTTCTATTAATTATTAATAAATATTCGGATTATTATTTATCTTTATAATTATATATAGAAAACTAAAGAAAACTAAAGAAAGTTATGAAAAAGTACGCAATGATACAAATAGATGCTGAAATACATCAAGCATTAAAGGAATTTTGTAAAGAGAAAGGATATAAAATAAATGGGTTGGTAGAAACCCTTATAAAAGAAAAGGTGCAGTCTTTAAACAAGACCACACCTAAAAATGTATTACCGGTTGTTAGAAATTAATCTTAGAGAACCCATCTACCTTTTTAATTTCGATAAGTCCATCTACAATATCTCTCATTTGTTCTAAGTGAGAAATTACCCAAATGAAATCGAATTGAGTTTTAAGATATTGCATCATCATAAATAGGGATGATAGGTTATCCGCATCCAATGTACCAAACCCTTCATCTATTACTAAGAAGTTTGGTCTTGGTAGGTTGCATATGTTAATTAGAGCGACTCTAATCGCTAATCCCGATATAAACTTCTCCATACCACTACACATCTCAAGAGCCCACTCCTGGTCTTCGTAAACGATTCTAGCGTTAATGTTCTTTCCATCGGTATCCATTGATATTGAGAAGTCTACCACTTGTCCTAATATGTTGTTCACTTCGTTTTCAATTGCTGGAAGTGCTTTGGATATTAACTCATATGGTACACCATCTTTCTTAACTGCATCTAAATAGAATGTATATAATTGGTTTTTGCTTTCCAATTCTTTTACTTCCTCCATCTTAGCTACCATATTGTCAATGTAAGTTTTGGTTGCACCTACTTCTGACATTAATTTCAACATAAGTTTGTTTACATCTGATATTTGTTTTTCAACACCTTGCTTTAATCTACGAACATTTTGGATTTGAATATCTAATGCTTCGTTTCGTATAATAGTTCCTTCGTTTTCAAAATATCTATTAATATCAGCTGACACAGTTTCTTTTTGATGTTGTAACAATTCAACCTTAGTATCGCAAGTTTTAATATCAGTATCCAAACGTTCTCTTACTACTATCAATCGTTTATATTCATCAGTCCATTGTTTCCATTGACGGAATTGGTCTTCAACTCCAGCCAATTCACCTAATTGAGTTATAAGAGCACCATGTAATATGTTTAGTATTTCTAATTGATTACCTTGCTCTCCTAATTTCTTTTCAGTTTCATTTGCATCCTTTACGAATACATTGTTCATACAAAAGTTACAATTAGGGTCATACTCATGCTCTGCTAAATGTGATAACTTCTCTTTGTTGGTTTCAATTGTTTGTTCTAATAATTCAATCTGATGTAATGTATCTTTGATTTGCCCTTTAACTAAATTCAATTGTATTTGAGCATCACCAATATCAGTTCCGTTTATAGTAACTTTAGAATCAACCATTTCTTTGGCTTCTCTAACCAATTCTTTAGCCTCCGTATGCTTTTCAACTAATTTGTATTTAGTACCACCCCAAGTTGTTAAATCACCCTCAATTGTTTTAAGTTTTGAATTTAGAGTATCAATGTTTAAATTACCTTGTATTGGAATGATTTGTTGGGATAGATTTATTATTTGTTCATCCAACT